>Ga0247722_10001423_pt1 | contig 13250 bp, 4 predicted proteins | sample MSEWelMarce3H_FC_FD_189094 | JGI IMG/M metagenome (GOLD analysis project Ga0247722, IMG submission 189094) | Subsurface sediment microbial communities from gas well in West Virginia, United States - MSEEL Well Study Marcellus 3H_FC | ecosystem: Environmental > Terrestrial > Deep subsurface >... | reverse complement strand
TTGCCATAGTTACTTATATATACTGAGTACTCATTTACGCAAGGAGTCTGTCCAATAACTCCCGAAGAGTTAGCGTAGAAACTAAAGTACCCTAGACCACCATTACAGTAAGTAAAAGAACCATCAACGTAGTATCCATCACTAAAGGCAACAATGTCATATACCTTACATACCTGAATAGCTGTACAAGAAGCTACTGCGTTGGCGTAGTTCTGCCCGTCATTAGGGAAGTTGGCATTTGCTGTTGCGTCTGCCCCTGCTTGATTAAGTATTCCTGTGTATGAGTAAGTGTTTGAGTAATTAACTACCCCTCCAACATAACCTGCCCCACAGTTGTTCCTTGTAAAGTTTTGGCTTCTATATGCATAGAATGTACAAGGGTCTCCTCCAAAGTCATTAGATGTGAATTGTACTTCGTCCGCTCCATTTCTATATTGATATTGGTCTCCGCTTCCACAGCCATTTGTATCTTCGTATACATTATAATTTGTTCCTCCGTAGCATCTAACCCCTCTATATAGTCCATAACTACTACTTGTGTTACAACCTCCCCTTGATGGCTCTGTCGTTCCTACGCTACCTCCATTAACAATGTATTGTAGCCCTGTTCCAGAACATCTATTTCCGTCAAAATATACTGTAAATGTTGTGCAGCCTACACAAGTGTCATAGCCTGTAGGGGAAAGTTCTTGTGCTCCAGAATCGCAACCGCAGTTGATTCTATTTGTAGCTCCTGTAGGAGAACCATTGCAGTTATATTTTTCTACAAATACTTTATCTCTATTGTCGCAAACGAAATCTGTATAGTATGTTCCTTGACAATTTTGATTACATATGCAAGAACTAGATTGCGTTGGAGTTGTATTTCTATAAGAGTTATCGCAAGTATTTCTTTCTCTATTGCCTAGGTAGTTGCACCCATCGCAAGTAGGGTCTGCAACCCAACAACAGCAAGTACTGTTAGTGTTAGCATAGTTCTGCCCGTTAGCGTTTACGTTTGCTACTGCCATATTATAAGCAGCCGTTCCTGCAGTAGATACTGCCGCTTCGCAAGACGTTGTAGAAGTTGCTGTAGCATACTGAGTAGGAGATGCGTAGTTTACAGTTCCGTTTCCGTAGCAATTAGCCCCGCAGTTATCTCTAGTAAAGTTAGCATTGTAGTTGCCTGCCACGTTAGAAGCTGTCCAAGTACAAAATCCTTCAGTATTAATCTTTGCTTGAAGTCCTGCAGAAAAAGCAGCGTCTGCTATCGCTTGTGCTTGAGCATTTGCATCTGCCTGAGATATAGATGACGTGTAACTTCCTGTTGTTACATAAGAAGGGTATCCTGCGTAGTTTAAAAATACTGTACTTCCAGCCACAGTTGTTGTGGGGGCACAATTGTTGGTACAGTTGTTCTTAGTACCACCTACTGAATAGCTTGCTGTAGCAAACCCGTTGAAAGCACAAGCCCCGTTAGAAGGTGGTGTAGTCCCTACGCTTACATTATTTACATAGTATTGGTTATAAGTATTTGAGTTGACGTTTGTGTCTCTGTAAACTAAGTATGTTGTTCCAGAACAAGTAGAGTACCCTTGTGATACTAATGTTGGCGTTCTGTCATAATCAATATAGTTAGTTTTAGTAGCACTACTGCAAAATCCATTATTAGAGCAGACCGTTGCCGTATTGCTTATGTTTGTATTTGCTCCCGTAGCCCTTACTTGTAATACTATTGTAAAGAATGATAATGAATAATTAGCTGGGATAGAATCAGAACCTCCATTTATAGTAACTGTTTGCCCCGACACTGTTACTACCCACCCAGCAGTAGGCTTTGACACAACAGAGACAAATGTTACTCCTGTTGGCAAAACGTCGGTAACAACTACCCCCGTTGCAGGAATTGATGAAGAATTACCTAGTCTTAATGTATAATTAAATAATTCATTGTACGGTATCGTTGACGGAAATGTATTTGTTTTTGTTATAGTCGGAGATGAAAAATCAACTCTAGTATAAAAATTAAATGATAACGGAGAATTTGTTGCATAATATGCTGATGCAACCGTTTGTATACTAGCAACCCCGTATGAATTTATTCCATTGTTCCACCCAGAATATAAAGAAGGTACCATCAACACGCTTATATGGTAGGCGGCTGGGTAGGTATTTATATTATAAGGATTTGTAGGTTCAGTAACTGTAATGGTTAACGTGTTGCCAACCAATGTAGGCGCGACACTTGGTGTTTTTTCTTGCCCATCTCTCAAATGCTTAATAATTGGTTGCCCTCCTGATAAAACGCAAGATAAACCATCAGGTATTGTTATAGTAAATACAACGTTGCCTTGTGTAACAATTGTACCTGTATTTGTAAAATGGAATGCATAATAAAATTGTTGCGTCGGTACAAAAGAAGACGCTTGCGTTCCTGATGTTCCAGAAGGGTTTTGAGATACCCTATATCCTGTACTATTAAAATTGGCTTTATTTAAATTACTTAATTGATTATACGCTGCTGGAAGTATTGTTCTTGCTTCCAATCCAATATTAGGCAAATAAGGAGTTATGTCTCTCTTTGCTACTAATTGAAGCCCTGTTGGGTCTATTTTTGCGGCATAATACGGGTTACTAGGATTAAACCAAAAGGTTCCAGCCATCCTAACCATACTCATCGCCTTCTTAGGCTCGCCCATAGACATAGCTCCTGACCTAGGCACTAATTTAAAGGCATTAATTCCGTCAGTAATATTCTTGGCAGTAATGATTTTTAAATCAGGAATATCGTCCCAATTAATATTATCATAATCAGTTGGCATTTAGTTTTTCTTCTAGTTGTTCAATCCGTTTCTGTAAAGATAATATAAGTAGCGTATGTGTGTCTGTATAGTTGACAGATAAATATCCTTCGCTGTCCCTGCTAACTAAGTCTGGGCATAAATCGTATACCTCTTGAGCCGAATATCCATAACGAATCCTGTCTTTATCGTGGGTAGTCCTTAGGTACTTTATTACATCTAATTTAGATAGGTCTATATTAGGGTTCTCTCCTAGCACAGTCTTTAGTCTGATATCAGAACTTTCAAAAAATGCAGTAGCTGTGATAACAAATCCTGTAGCATTAGAACCTACTGCACAGACTTGTGCTAAGGAAGGAACTGCTCCTGAGCCTCCTTCTAAGTTAATTGTCACAGCCCCTAGTCCATTAGTAGGAGATATTGTTATGCCTGTACCCGCTACAATAGAGGTAACTCCACCTTGATAAGAAGGTATATTTAGCGTGTTGCCCACTAATGATGCAGGACCGCTTGTTCCTGTAGTAGTTAACGTAATCGTTGCTTGCTTATTATTAAAGGTAGTCCAATCGGTTGAAGACAAGTACCCGTTTGTTGAAGCAGTTGCCTGAGTAATCGATATTGCATTAGTAGTTCTAACTAATGGAGCAGTAAATGTTAATACACTTTCTTTCCCATTAAATGTATTCCAATCGGTGCTTGAAAGGTAGCCATTAGAAGACGTTGTAGCTTGCGATATACTATATAATCCATTTGAATAAGATAATGGAGCAGTAGCACTAAATAGTGCCTTAATCGAAGTGTCTGTTCCGTTATAAGGGGTATAACCTAAAGCATTAGTAACGTCAGACGATAGTAGTGATACATCACCTGTTCTACCAAACACGCTTGTAACAGTGTCTGTAAACGAGGCTGTTAAGGTAGTGCCGTTCTGCTTAGTTAATGTTATTGTCTTTGTTGTCGTTCCTGATACAGCAAGCGTTATAACAGACCTGTCGTAAGCAGTATTCCAATTAGAAATGTTAGTTCCTGTGATGCCAAACGAAGGCGATGCTGTAAAGATAGGGTCTGTCTCAGCGTTAGAAATCTGCTGATAAGTAATGTTAGTGGAACCAATCGTTATGGTAGACTGGTTAGTGTTACCGTACCTTGCGTTTATGTAAGTACCTGCTGTGATTAAATACTGATATCCCCTAAGTTCTGCGTCAGAGTCTGAATCTGTAGACCTTGTCCATCCTCCCGATGCTGCGTCATATACCCCATTCTCAGTAGCATTTGTTTGCCCTATTACAAGTATTCTATCGCCTGCTATAGGAGTGTACCCATTAATAGCAGAAAGTCCGCTAAGCCCAACATTTGAGGTTGCTACCGTCTTAACAGCAGCTCCTAACTTTAATCCCGTTAGTGCGGTGTTGTCAACGTACTGCTTAGAAGCTGCGTGGGTTGCATCTATTGGCGTTACAGGAACATTTACGTTTGAGGTGAACGTCCAAGTGTTGTTAGCTGTGACGCCTGCTACGTTACCAATAACGGGAGTAATTAAACTTGTTGAAGCCCTTACTGTACCATTGACGTCTAACGAGTAGGCGGGAGTATTCGTTAGGATACCTAACCTATTGTTAGTGTCATTCCAAAAGAAATGGGCAGGGTCTGAGGCTAAGGTAGTCCCGTCCGAGAACAGTACTGAGCCAGCAGTAGGCATCGTAAAGGTTGTAACTAAGCCCGTGTCACCAATTCCTAGTATCCTTGTCTTTGTTGTCGGAGACACAGGAATTAACCCCGCAATGATAAGCGAGAATAGGTTAATAATATTAAGCTTCGTAGCGTCTCCTAAGTAGATAGTTTTTAGAGTAGAACTTGCGGAGGCTACTAGTAGGCTATTTATCCTGTACCCGTTAGGTAAGCTAGAAGAGCCTATGTTAATGGAGTCTCCCTTTACGTCTAATAGATAAGAAGGCGACTTTGTATTTAACCCGATTTTATTAGCGTTCTGATATGCAACTGAGTTTATTAAATTGTCTTGCGTGCTGTTAGGCATCACAAGGTAATTAGGGTCTGCCTCTATAGCTACGCTTGTTTCAATGGTAGTGTTAATAACCTCCGCTTTAGGTTGCTTTCCTGAAGGGATTACAACGGGGGCAGAGACTACTGTAGTGGTGGTTGCTGATATAAAGTCAGATACGGGAACAGATACTACTGCCCCCGCATTGTCAACCATCATAATTGAGACTATATTATCGGGTATTTTTGCCATAAGATTAATTTATTAATCGTTGTAAACCGCAGGTGAACATTAATGTTATGCTTCAGGTGTTGGTTCTTCAATGATAGGTTCTTCTAAAATTGGTTCTTCTATAACAGGAGTTTCTGGAACCCAAGGTAAAGGTCTAGCCACCACAGGGGGATTGATTTGATTATCAATGTTCTGCTGTAGTCCTGCATCAATAGATGCTACATCTAAACCTGCATCTAGCCAAGAACATACTTGCTCAAATGTCAAGTCAGGATAGGCTGTGAAGTCTGTCTCTGAAGGAGTTTGACACCCCATTGTTCCATAAGAATACGCTGTGTATTCTCCTTCTACTGCTGTTCTACCATAGTGAACTGTGATAACCACGTCCTGTAAATTCCCTTCCATCGGGACTGTGTCGAGCTGATATACGCTCCAAAAAAAGTTTGTCATATTTATTTGTTTTTTAATGTGTCAATTTCTGCTTTAAGTTCTTGAATTGCTTTGACTGCTAGTGCAAGAATTCCATCGTAATCTAATCCATAACTTGTTTCTTCACTACCCATAATTAAATTAGGAATATTTGATTCCAATATATCTTGAGCAATAAATCCTGTATGTATATTAGTATTTATTTCGTTGTCAACAATTTTATTAAAAGTTGCTGGTTTTAAAAGCATAATTTTATCAAGTTGTGAATCTTCGATATAATTAATATTTCTTTTTAATCTTTTATCTGATACATTGCTCCCCCAGAATGAATAATTCCCTGAGTTATTTATTGTAAAAGTTTGTGTGGTAGCAGGAGCTTGATTAAATACTTTTTGATTAATTGTAAATCCAGTTGAATCTTGGCTATATTCGCCAACATAACAACCAAATACAACTCCAACCCCATAAGCTTTTCTAATATTAAACAAATAAGAAACTGTACTTCCATTACTCCAAGTAGAATCAGCTATTGTAGTTACATAATTTGGTCCACTCGTTCCAATACCCACAAAACCAGCAGAAGTGATACGCATACGTTCAGTATCATTAGTATGAAATCTAAGAAAACCACTGCTTCTTCCATCCCCTTGCATATAAGTATATGATAAACTTGGGTCTGAGTTTTGTCCAAAATTTATATATGATACATTTCCAGAATCATTTGTAGTTTGTATTCCTCCTGCAACATCTAAAGTAATTCCACCAGTAATTCTTGGAGATTTTCCAATTCCTACTTGTCCACCACTAACAATTCGTATACGTTCTGTGAGTGCTGTTGCACTAACGGATGCTCTAGTAGAAAACGCCAAGTCACCACTTCCGTTACCAGTTCCATTTTGAATCAATAATTTTAGTGCAGCAATAGGTACGTATGTGCCATTGTCCAATAACGAGCCAAATGTTAATGCACCACCAGAATTAAAAGCACCAGTGCTTGAGTTAATTTGAATTGTGCCTGTGGTTGCACCTGCGTCAGTCAATGCAGAAGTATTTTGCCCAGCACCCAGAACAGTAAGTTGTGACCTTAACTCAGTAGATGTAGTTGCACCAATTCCTACTAATCCAGCAGAAGTTATTCTCATTTTCTCACTTCCATCAACTGCAAATATATTCTGTGTGGTTGCGTTGTATGATGTTGCAGATACACTACTCGAAAACTTAGCCACCCCTGTCACATCAAAAGCAACCGTAGGCGAAGCGTTATTAATACCAATTCTACCATTGGTGATGTCGGCAGTAATGTAATCTGTCAGGAAGGATAAATTAGTATTTTTTGACATATTGTTATTTGTTTTCTAATGCTTCTATTCTATTTATTAAAGAAGTGTTTTCTGCTGATAGTTCTTTTATTGCTTCAATTAAAACAGGAACTATATCCGAGTATATAATTGTTTTAGTCTGCATTTCATCATCACCTGTTGTTACTACTTGTGGTAATATTGCTTCTACATCCTGAGCAATTAATCCTAAATGATTTTTGTCGTCTACATTTAAATCAGGTCTTAAAGTTTTATCCCAATTAAAAGATACTCCATTTAATTTATTAATTTTATCTAATCCTTTTTCAATAGGAATAATATCTTTTTTAAGTCTTATATCTGATACGTTAGCAAAACCAGATGTACCAGCAGCGTTACCATTTACAAATAATAAATACCCTTGGTCTGTACTTGTTCCAATAAGAAGTCTTCCGTTGCCAATAAGTCGCATTCTCTCAACTCCAGCTCCAGTTCTAAATGCAATAACTGAACCAATTCCAATAACATTACCAGCACCTATAACAACCATACCCGGGTCAGATACTCTTTCATTACCTGATAAATAAATATACCCTCCTCTATTTTCTCCATCTGCACTTGCACCACATAAAGCTAAATAACCATTATCAGAACCATCAGCAGTATTAATACCAATTGCTGCATCTTTTGCCATTAATAAACTTCCCCCACTTGTAATTGTTGCCCTTACTGTACCATTTGTAGTAAACTGTGTTGCATTATTAGCTTGATTCCCAAATACTGCTGCATAAGCAGAAGTTCCTACTTGTATAGTACCTCCCGTAGATGACTCAATTCCTAAACGTAAATCTCCTGAAGTATTATTAATTTGTAATTGAACAGCATTTGTGCCACCAGAAGAATTATTTAAGAATACACCTGAAGTTTTAGTTGATGTAAGTTGTCCTACTGATGATAAAATAAACCTTGTATTTAATGCATTATCTGTAATATTAAATCCAGTTGCAGGCATTTGAAGATACAACGTAGTATCAGATAATCGATTAGAGAATCCTGTATTACCAGCTCCAAATAATGTACCAGCAGTTAAAATTAAATCATCACTTGTTACACTACTCGAAAACTTCCCTGCCCCTGTCACATCCAAAGCTACTGTTGGGCTAACATTATTTATCCCTAAACGACTATTTGCTAAATCAGCCGTTAGTATATTGGTTAAACTATATTGATTGGATATTTTTGTCATTGCTATTTATTTATTAATAATTACCCTATTTTAACAGCCACCCAAGCACGTCCATCTTCCATTATTTTCCAAACCTTACCTATTGAATTTTGGTATTGTTCAAATGTTGGATTTGATATTGCTTGTCCTTTAATCTTACCATTATCATTTATTGGAATAATATAGTCTCCTACATTTGCTCCTAATACATTACAAGGAACTTGTCCACTAAATGCAACTCTATCTACTTTAGCTCTTTCTTTTTCTAATTTAATTTCATAAGCCTCCATTATTATTGCAAATTCTTCTTCTGATTGGTCTTCTGTCTTTAAAGGTCTTTTACCAATTGTATCTTCATTCCCCCATACATCACCTCCTACATAAGAAGGGTCTGTTGACTTGATTACAAATGATATAGAATCTGAAAAAAGATTAGTTAACTTTCCATTAATATCAACTCCAACAATATCCCCTTTGTTGATAATATCATTAACTGATTTAGTCATATATTCTGCATAATCAGAACCAGATGCGTTAACAGTACCCCCTGCATTTATAGACCTATTTGTTGAGTCGTTTCGAGTTACCATCATTGCTGTAGCAGCCCCATTACCACTTGCCCCACTACAAGAATAAAAATAAGTAGTATCGTTAGCTACTGAATCATAGCCACTTACTACTAATACTATACCACCCTGTGCTACTTTTCTATTTATGCGATGATTTGAGTTAGCAAATCCATCTCCTAAATAACAGAATCCTCCACTCGTAATTTGCATTTTTGCATTAAGTCCACTAATATTTGTATTGATTGTTCCTGATGCCGCATTGTTAAAAGATATAGTACCATCCGACCCCATTTTTATAACTGATGCTCCAGCAGTTGCTTTATATCTCCATTCAGTATTAAAATATGCATTTGAGCTTATATAAAAATCACTCCCTATTGAAAACATTCCACCACCTCCAACTAAATCAAACCCTTTTGATAGAGTATTAGTAAAAGGAGTAACTCCTAATCCTAAATTTCCAGCTCCACTAATTAATAATCTACTAGCACTTGCAACACCATCGTAAAAAGCAATTCCTCCCGTTAGATTATAATTAAAAGTAAATCCATTTCCAGCAGAATACATATTCATACTCTGCCCATTGGCTTGCTCAATAATTAATCTTGAATTTGATGTTACTCCATCGGTATTTTTAATTCTTATTCCTGATGTTGCTTCCGTACTTCCTGAAATAGTTATAGCATAGTCGGGACTTGTAGTGCCAATTCCTACTAATCCAGCAGAGGTAATTCGCATACGTTCTGCCCCAGCAGTTACAAAACCTACATTAGTTGTTGCTGCCATTTCTATTGCTCCAGCAGCATTTGCATAAATATATGACTTAGAAGTTGTCCCACTTGCAAAAATTAATGCTGCATCTGTATTTATTCCAGAAACATTAATTACACAATCTGTCCCTGTTAAAATAGATGTATAACTTCCTGATGAGCCACTAACATTTAATTTACCTGCTGGCGAACTCGTTCCAATCCCTACGTTTGTTCCATTATCAAAAATAGAACTATTCCCTATCGTACCACTTGCTGTGAACTTAGGCACATAGTTTGCTGTCCCTGCACCACTTATACCATTAACACTTGCTGTGTAGTTAATGCTCTGTACTTGGTCTCCTACTGTAGAAGCTACTGTTAAAACAAATGTCGTTCCATTAGTAGCTGTAAACTCTGAAGAGGTTAACTTTGAACCATTAACAAATACATCTATAAGTCCTACTATATAGCCATTAGTAACTGTGAACGTAGTCTGTCCTGCTGTTGCAGTAAAGTCTTGGACGTTTCTAGATGTTGGCAAAGCTGCAATGCTTGACGTATAGTTTAATATAGTCACAGCATCTCCTGCCAATAGCCCTATGCCTAATACTACTGTCGTGCCATTAGTGGCTGTGTAGTCTGAAGGCAGATATCTAACTCCATTGACATATACATCTACCAAGCCTACTACATAACCTCCCGTAATAGTGAAGGTAGTTTGTGCAGCAGTAGCAATAAAATTCTGTTCGTTTCTTGCAGAAGGATTAGTTGAAATAGTCCAAGTCCTGTCGGCAGATAAGTCGTAAGTTGTTCCGTTAATCGTTATGTTACGAGTTGAAGGAACACCTCCTAATCCTGTTAGGGTGTAGGTAGGAATATTAAGTACGTTAGAAACTAATGTAGCACTACCACTTGACCCCGTTGTCGTTAACGAAGTAATTCTGTTAGTATAAGCCGTATCCCAAGTTGCAATAGATGCAGTTGTTGGTATTTCATAGCCTGCACTCAAACTAAATACTCCTGTAGTGTTAGTATATGTTAGTCCTGTAGCCGTAGAAGATAGACCCGTTAATGTTATATAATTAGAACCGTTTGTTAGTTGGCTATTATTAGTAGGAATCGTTATTACCCCTGTTGTAGAGTTATATCCTCCACTACCTGCTACAAAACTTAATGACGCTAATGTTATGTAATTAGAACCGTTTGTTAAATGAGTATTGTTTGTAGGAATTGTTATAACCCCTGTAGTATTATTATACGCTCCACTTCCTGCTGCAAAACTTAATCCTGTTAACGCAATATAATTATTTGGGTTTGTCGCATTATAAGGTGTAAAACCTAACGTAGTTGCAATGGACTTCTTCTCCCATAAACTATTAGATGTATTAAATGCTATAATATCATTATTAGCAGGAGATTGTGCCGATACATTATGTAATTCATCTAATTCATATCCGTTCTGTATCTTAACTTCAATCTGTCCTAATGTTGGATGTGATCTTGTAATTACACCAATATAAACTAAATGATTAGGAGCGTATTGCTTTGTAGCAGTATAAGTACCAGCAGTAGTAGGAGATAAATAAAGTTGTTGTCCTTCAGTAAATGCAGATGTATCTAATCCAATTAAATCACCCATAACGACAACATAACCTGTCGCATTATTTGCGATATCTGTTTGACACAATCCAAATGTCTGTGCAGATGTAGCATCTCCTGTAGCAATAGCCTTGCTTACAATTGGATTGTTTCCCGTAGCACCACTTATATAAATAACCGTTCCTTTTGTTAAGGTAGCACCTGTGTTATTTCTTACAAGCCTTACAATAGTTCCTGATTGTCCAGCGACAGGGAAAGTAATTAAACTTCCATCTCCTGCTACATATTGAGCAGTTGTTCCTGTAGGATTTGGATAGTAAGTAGCAGTATCATAAGATATTGTACCACTTGTAGACTTAACAAACCCTGTTCCATTTAAGTCATCTTGTTTTGCATCTAATGCGGTCTGTAAGTCAGTCTGATTAGATAATGTTCCTGTGATTCCACCCCATATAGTTCCAACCGTAGGAGAAACCTCAATGTAAGTAGCACCGCTCCAACGGTATATCTTGTTAGTATCTAATGCAACGTATATCTTACCTGTCTCCCCTGTTGCAGGTAGTGCCGCTAAATTAGCAAACTCTAATACATCGTCTACATAAGAAGGTAGTTGTGTAGAAGGCACTAAGCCCCCTCCATCTAAGGAAGCGTAGCCATTAGCTATTCCCTTATTTGCTGCGTTCTCAGGGGTAAACCCTAGGGCAGTAGTTACGTTACCGCTTGTGATACCCGTTATGTATCCAGCCCCATTTGTAATTTGATTGTTATTAGTAGGGATAGTTATAACACCTGTAGTATTATTATATGCTCCGCTCCCTGCTGCAAAACTTAAAGAAGTCAAGGCAATATAAGCGGACGGATTCGTTGCGTTGTAGGGGGTATACGTTAACGCTGTTGTAACATCAGAACTTGTTAAGGTGATTGCACCTGTCCTTGTATTAAAGCTCGTTACACCTCCTTGGTAAGCAGGGATATTCAGAACTCCTGTTGCATTGTCATAGGTAGCACTTCCACTTGTTCCTGTAGTAGTAAGACTTATAGCAGCTCGTGCTCTAGCGTCTGTGTAGTAAAGGTTAGTAACCTCGGTAACCAAAGCAGTAGTATAGTCTCCCGCTGTAGGTGTAATAGCACCTGTTCTTGTATTAAACGAGGTAACACCGCTAGCTATAGTCCAACTCCTATCAGCAGACAAGTCAAAGCTAACTCCGTTAATGGTTAGATTTCTATTGGTAGGAACTGGCGTATAAGTTAATGCTGTTGTGACATCTGCACTAGACAAAACTATCGCACCAGTCCTAGTATTAAAGGAGGTTACACCTCCAATATAAGAAGGGATATTTAATACCCCTGTTGTATTATCGTAAGTAGCCGCTCCTGTAGTGCCTGTAGTAGTTAGACTTATAGAAGTTCTAGCTCTTGCACTAGTAAAGTACAGGTTCGTATTCTCAGGTACGTTTGCAGTATTTAACGTAGCTAAAGCTCCTGCTCCTGTAATATACTCAGCAGATGTACCGCCCGCTGTAATAGCAAGCGTACCTGCAGTAGTTATAGGAGAACCTGTAATACTAAAAGCCGCAGGAACAGTTAAAGCTACACTTGTAACAGTACCTACGTTAGCAGTAGCACCCGCAGCAATACCATCTAACTTAGTCTTATCAGACGCACTCATCGCTCCCGCACTACCTGTAGTAGCAGCAGCTAACGACAACGCCTGAGTAGAGATGCTTAGCCCATTAGCAGTACCAATGGTAACAGGATTATGAAACCTTGCGTCGTTACCTTGAGCAAATGTATTTATTAATGTGCCAAAGGTAGGGGAATAGGTAACATTGTTATTTGTAACAATTGGAACTAACGCGGCACTTCCCGAAGCAAATGTTAGTGTACTACCCAACGCAACAGCGTCAGTATTTGTCCCGTCAGATATAGTAAACGAGTTAGTGGTCGAAGCAGCTAACTCAAACGGCAACATCTTAGTAAGCTGGTAGCTATAAGCCCCTGTGTAGGGCTCAAGTATAGACAACAACTCCCTTAATATAGGCTCTGACCCATCCTGAGTGGCTGTCTCGTACCTTGTAATTAAGTGAGAATATAATGCAATGACTAAGTCATATTGCTCACTTAGTATATTAAACTGAGTGTCATTAGTCTCCTTATATGCGTCAATGATTCCCCTGTATGTATTAATCTTGGCAACCAACTCTAATTGATTAGGGCACTTCTTGATATTAAATGTCTTAGAAAATGTCCTTGAGTAGGCTATTGTTAGCCAAGAGTTGCTACTATGAGTATACGTTATAGAGACAGCACTTGTGGGGGTATAAACACCCTCGTAGTAGTTTACTGCCGAGACAACATTAATTGTATT
>Ga0247722_10001422_pt1 | contig 13254 bp, 16 predicted proteins | sample MSEWelMarce3H_FC_FD_189094 | JGI IMG/M metagenome (GOLD analysis project Ga0247722, IMG submission 189094) | Subsurface sediment microbial communities from gas well in West Virginia, United States - MSEEL Well Study Marcellus 3H_FC | ecosystem: Environmental > Terrestrial > Deep subsurface >... | reverse complement strand
GGGTAATCTTTCTTTTATTGGTTAGCTATATCAAATACCTCTCCATTAGGAATTTGAACGCCAAACTCATTCAATAAAGTAATTATTTCATTTTCGTGTTTTTCAATTTGTTCCTCTTTCCAAGTGTCACTATCAAAACTTTGAAACATGATTAAACGTTTCAAACTTGAATTTTCGTCTTTATAACGCTCCCTTTTTTGAGCAGGACTTTCTTTGTTTCCTTGCGAATTTTGATTGGTAGAAATCAAACAGAGATTGCCAATAGAGTTACTATTTTTAATCTCTTTGTACGATTGCGGATACAAATGCTCTTTTGAGTTGAGTTGTCTGAATTTGAATGTTTGGAACCCATTTCTTTTTTCAAAAATTTTGTATTCTAAAGTGTCTGAATCAAATGGGTTGGTGCTTGTTATGCCCTGTATTCCTTCTTTGTATTTTCTCCAAAGCAAAAACTCGATGAAGTAAAAATTAAAAATGGGAACCTCGGGATAACTTAATTTGTTGTTTAAATTGAAACGTTCTTTAGCATGATCAAAAAGCATTTTTATTAGTTTATCTGCATTAAATTCATCCTGTTTTAGAACAAGTTGCACCCAATTATTATTGGAATTAGATGGATTGGAATAATAGAACATAGTTTGAAGATTAACCAGCTCTTCTTTTGTTTTGGTGTCATCAGGAAAAGTATTAACTTCACTATCTTTTGCGTTATTCAAAGTACGAATTCCCCAATTTGGTGTGCTTGAATCGTCTTGTTTGATAATATATTTGTCAAATTTAATGCGGTATTCCAACAAATTTGTAATAAAGGTTTTTGCATCTGAAACATTATTAAATTCGCTTAACAATTTCTTGTCATCTAGTGAAGCTCCATTTTTATGCGTAGCTTTGAGCACCTGTAACAAAAAGTTGGGAAAATCAATTACTGATTTGTATTTATCAGAAAATTTTCCTTCATTTTGATTGAAGTTTTTATCTGTTTTGTGAGTTTCAAGAATTTTTTCGAGTGTTGATTCTTCGCTTGATTGACCTTCTTTTACTGAACCATCCTTTTCCATAATTTGATTAAAAAAGTCCAGTTGCTTTTCATCAAACAAATTCCTTTTTATAGAATCGAAATTCAACCAAACGTAATTTGTCATATCAGAACAAGCATCCCAAATTTCTGCAAAAGCAGATTTTTCAGCATCATTATCTAGTTTACCCATCAATTTTGCTTTCAAAATTTCGTGTTTTTCAAGTTGTTCGCCTCGATTATTCATAATTTCAAAATAATGGTTCAAATCAGTCTCCTCAGGAACTTCTACTCGAAATAATTTTACTTTCTCATAAAAATTTTGGGCAAATTCATTTATATTTTCTATCGCGCTTAATTCTTCTCTGATGATGTCAATAGCCGAAATAAAATTAGCCACACTTGAATCGGTTGTGTTTTTGATAAATGCTTCTAAATTATTCGTTTGATACAAATTCTCTATAAAATTTTGAATGTTTTTTCGGGAATCAAACTTCAAATTTGTAGTTGTAACGCAGTCTTTTTTCAACTCTTTTAAAACCGCATTTATCAATGTAAGTGTGGTGTGTCTTTGTTGTCCATCAAGCAATTCATAATAATTGTTTTCTCTTTTGAAACAAATCAATGACCCTAAATAATAGGCTTTATCTTTTTCGTCCCCCGAAAAATAGTCGTTGATATCTGAAATTAATTGAGCAATTTCTTCTTTTCCCCAAGCATAATTTCTTTGATAAATCGGGATGATGTAATGATTTTCAGTAAGTATTTCTTTGATACTGAAAGCTTTATTTTCTTGATTATTCATTTTTTTCAAAGTTTGAGATAATGGCTTTTTTGATAAAATCGACATATTTAGCTAAATCAGAATCAGCTTTGCTTACATCATAATTTTTATAGTGGTGTGTTTTTAAACTATCAGGGTGAGTGGCATCGTTTATTTCTCTTAACAAATGTCTCTCACTACTGTTCAAAATGGTTTCCAAACGAATGGATTTATTATTGCAACGAATACTAAAAACAGCTTTGTAAAAGGTTTTGTAAAAGGCTTCAAAATCATGTTCGCCAAATTTATCATTATACAAAAGCAAGACATTGTCATATAAGTTCCGAACTTTGCTATCACCGCTTCTCCAATGCCCGTTGGATTTGGCATATTCATTATAAAAGGTATGAAACGAATGATTTTTTTCGCCAAACATTTTTTGCTTTTGTTGTATATAAAAATCAACATATTCAAAAAATCTCTTGCCGTTAATGATAGGCATCGTTATGGAAAACGGATAAGATTGTGCTAGGTGGTTATTTTGTAGAAATTTATCATTTTGACAATTTTCCACAAATCCATCTAACATTCGCAAAGCTGACTCAAAAGGGAATTCCTGTTTTTTGTGCAATGAAATGCCTTTGAACTCATCGATTTCATTTTTTGTAAAATTATATACCGCTTCATTTTTTGACCATTTCCGAATGCGGAACAAATAGTCGCTCAAAATTGGATTTAAAAGTCCTGCATCGATATTCTTTTCCCAAGTTGCTACAGCATTCGCTTTTGCAGTTTCGCTTTCGTTTTCCATTTCTCGTAAATGAAAGGCTTTCAACAAATCAAAAGGTTCTAACGCTTTTCCTCTTGAATTTTGTGAATCAAACAACTGAAAAGCTTCGTCTTCGTCATAAACCGTGAACAATACAAATTCACATTTTTCTTTAATTTTTTCTAAAAAAATGGTTTTTTCTTGAAATTTTGACAACCAATTTTCTATCACGTTTTTATTATAAACAATATTGTCCTTAGAAATTTTGTGTTTGTATTCTTGGTTTAGCAACAAAGAATCTTTTTTGTCTAAACAAAATAATAAAATTGATATAGTGGTTAGCCGTTGCAAACCATCTACAATATATAGTTTGTTGTCTTTTTCATGATGAACAATAACGCTTCCTATTCGGTATTGTTTTTCTTTGGTCATTACATGCTCAAAAATATCGTCTAATAATTTCACAACATGTGTTGCATTCCATTTATACGGGCGTTGGTATTCGGGTATTTCCAAATTTACAAGCCCCAGCATTTGCTCTAGCTTTTTAATTTCTTGTTTCGGGTCTTTAGGGTTTTTAGGGTCTTCCATTTTTTCACTTATTAATTCTCCAAATATATAAAACATCTACTACCAAAATCGTTTATCACGTTTATTTTGTAGGATTTTAGTTAATTTTTATACAAATTGAAATTGTTTTATTAATTACCAAAACCAACGACCTTTCTCAGTTTGGGTTCATGATTCGTATTTATTTCAAAGTTAAAAATATCCGAAACTGGCATTGGATGAGACACTTCAATTTGATGTCCTAATTTTTGCAACAAAGCATTGGTTCGGTCTAGGGCAAGGGGTTTAAATTCATAAATTTTAGAAAGTCTTCCTTTGCGCAGTAGGGCTTTGTCTATGTTTTGTACATCGGTATTGAAAGTAGCAATAATTTGAATTCCAAAACTTTCGCCCAACAAACCATCGGTAAGATTGAGTAACATAGACAAACTTGAATTTCGTACTTCTTTGCGCGAGCTTATCAATTCCTCAGCATCTTCAATTACTAAAACGGAATTTCTGTTTTCCAATAAAAATGTTGTCATGTTAAGATTATCCAGCTCACCTGCCATTTTTGGAGATATAAAGATTACCTTTTTCTTCAATTGGTGAATCAAGTATTTGATATAAGTGCTTTTTCCAGTGCCAGGCTGTCCATGAAAAAGATAAAATCCATTGGTGTCTTTTTGGTTCATTTGTTTTACAATCGATTTGTGAACGGCAAAAAAATCGTCGTTATAATGAATAGTAAAATCAATTTTCGGTTTTTTTATATGTACTTCTTTGGTTTCCAACCCTCCATACTGAGAAATAATCAAACTAATATCTGTAGTTTTCTTTGGGATTTTGATGAAGGACTTAAATTTTTCAAAAAGCACATTAGTCATTATTTCCTCTTTGTTTGTAAAAAGCAAATAAATGCGGTCATGTTCTACATTTAACATCACCCCATTATTTAGAAAATAAAAATGATCCATATTAATTAGCTCCTTTTTTTGCGAATCGAATAGATGTTTGTAATGTTCTTTGATGATTTGGTTCTCATACTCTTTTTCGAACCATTTTCGAAATAAATCGATAGAAATTGAGTTAATGGATTTAAAATTAGGGATAGAATTGTAGTATGCATAATACATTCTAAAGCAATCTACATAGCTTGAGTTTGAATGAAAAACATCATAATTTGTATTGCAAAGGGTTAAATCAGTGAGGTTTTTAGTGTCTTTTTTCATAGGTTTTCAATTTATTTATGGCAAAGATAAATTCACACCCCGACAAACCATGACAAAATTTTTTATTTTCCATTTGAAAATTTTCCCTTAATTTTTGTTTTCTTTGTAGTTCAAAACTTCATCATGACCAACATTCAATACATACTTAAATCGGTACCAACTGCCGCAATAAACATTCAAAAAACGGTTCAACTGCTAAACGAAGACTGCACCATTCCGTTCATTTCTCGTTACCGAAAAGACCAAACAGGCAATCTTGATGAGGTGCAAATTGAAGCTATTGCAAAACTTTCCAAGCAATTTGATGAAATTATCAAACGAAAAGATTCGATTTTAAAAACAATTGAAGAACAAGGACAATTGACTTCTGAACTAAAATCAAAAATTGAAAACAGTTTCGAGTTGCAAGAACTAGAAGATTTGTATTTGCCTTTTAAAAAGAAGAAAAAAACCAAAGCCGATGTAGCGCGCGAAAACGGACTAGAACCTTTGGCGAAAATTATCATGAGCCAACGCAATGATGATGTTGAATATTTGGCAGCAAATTATTTGAATGCAAACATAAAAAACGAAGACGAAGCCTTGCAAGGCGCACGAGATATAATTGCCGAATGGATTAACGAGAATATTTATATTCGTAAAAATTTGCGTCGCCTTTTTCAACGAAATGCTACCGTTGCAACCAAAATAGTCAAAGCAAAAAAAGACGATGAAGGTGCCCAAAAATTTTCGCAATATTTTGATTGGGAAGAACCAATTTCCAAAACACCATCTCATCGTTTATTAGCGATGATGCGTGCCGAAAATGAAGGTTACATCAAATTAAATGTTGCCATCGAAAAAGAAGACGCTCTAGATTTTATAGAAGAAACAATTATTACAAATAAAAATTCTGAGGCAAAAACACATTTAGAATTAGCCATCAAAGACAGTTACAAACGATTGTTGGAACCTGCCATTTCAAACGAAACGTTGCAAGAAGCAAAACAAAAAGCGGATATAAAAGCCATTGATGTTTTTGCAGGAAATTTAGGGCAGTTGTTATTAGCTCCGCCTTTGGGCGAAAAAAGAATTTTAGCAATTGACCCTGGTTTTAGATCAGGTTGTAAAGTGGTTTGTTTGGACGAAAAAGGCGATTTGTTGTACAATGAAACCATCTATCCACATCAGCCGCAAAACGAAAGTGCAATGGCGATGAAAAAAATCCGTTCCATGGTAAATGCTTACAACATTGAAGCCATTTCTATCGGTAACGGAACCGCAAGTCGCGAGACTGAATTTTTCATCAAAAAAATCGCATTCGATAAGCCGGTTCAGGTTTTTGTGGTTTCAGAGGCGGGCGCTTCGGTGTATTCGGCAAGTAAAATTGCACGTGACGAATTTCCTAATTATGATGTTACCGTGCGTGGTTCTGTTTCCATCGGCAGACGACTCTCAGACCCGTTGGCAGAATTGGTGAAAATCGATGCAAAATCAATTGGAGTGGGGCAGTACCAGCACGATGTGGACCAAACAAAGTTAAAGGAAGAACTTGATAATACGGTAGTTCGTTGCGTAAATTCAGTTGGAATCAACATCAACACCGCTAGCAAATCATTACTTAGTTATGTGTCTGGAATTGGTGAAAAAACGGCAGAAAACATAGTTTTGTACCGACAAGAAAACGGTCCTTTTGAAGACCGAAAACAAATCAAAAAAGTACCTCGTTTGGGTGATAAAGCCTTTCAACAAGCAGCAGCATTTATCCGAATTAAAGACGGAAAAAACCCATTGGACAATTCGGCAGTGCATCCCGAAGCCTATTCTATTGTAGAGAAAATGGCTAAAGATTTAAAAATTTCAGTAAACGAATTAATCGCAAATAAAGAAAAAATTGCCCTGTTAAAACCCGAAAATTACACCAATGAAACCATTGGGATTTTAGGAATAAAAGACATCTTGAAAGAACTCATAAAACCAGGCTTAGACCCACGAAAAGCCGCCAAAGTTTTTGAATTTGACCCGAATGTAAAAACCATAAAAGACCTAAAAGCAGGCATGATTTTACCAGGAATTGTGAATAACATTACCGCCTTTGGGTGCTTTGTTGATATTGGCATCAAAGAAAGCGGATTGGTACATATTTCCAGCTTAAAGCAGGTTTTGTTTCTGATGTAAATGAAGTAGTAAAACTCCACCAACACGTTCAAGTAAAAGTAGTTGAGGTGGACGAAGATAGAAAAAGGGTGCAGTTGACGATGATTTTGTAAATTAACACATAATTTAAAAAACAATAAGTATCTTTGAATTTAAATTCATCAATTATGGAAAATTGGCAAACACACATTAGTATAAATCCTGAAATCAGAAGCGGCAAACCATGTATAATAGGAACCCGAATAACGATATCAGATATTTTATCCTATTTAGCATCAGGCATGTCTTTTGAAGATATTATTATAGATTTCCCAACATTGAATCAAGAAAAAATATTGGCAGCATTGTCCTTTGCAGCTCATAGAGAAAACATCACAAAAATTGCATTAGCATCATGAAACTGCTTTTAGACGAAAAGTTATCTTGGCGGTTGGCAAAAAAACTAACTCCTTTTTTTACAGAAGTAACGCATGTTTCCATTATAAAAACCGAACAGCCAGCTACTGATATTACTATTTGGAATTATGCTAAAGCAAATGGTTTTACAATAGTAAGTAAAGACGACGACTTCGAGAAAATTGTACTCTTAAGAAAGGCACCACCTAAATTACTTTTTCTTAAAATATTTAATTTAGAAACCAATAAAACAGCACATCTAATTATTGAAAATAGAGAAAAGATAATTGAATTTATGGATTCAAATGATAACGATATTTTTGAACTTTATATAAATTAAATCCTGTTTTTAACCAAAAGTAGTTGAGGTGGACGAAGCTAGAAAAAGGGTGCAGTTGACGATGATTTTGTAGCAACACACTAGGCATTTTCAATAATGGCAAGTTCCCGCCTTTTGTTCCAATCTTTTTATTTTTTGAAAAAAAAAACAAAAAGGATTTCCACGTCTCCCGAATCTTCGGGACGGGGCTAAAAGACAAAGGAATAGCCACAAAAAAATCCCAAAACACGTTTTGGGATTTCATTTTTTAATAAGACAAAAAAAACAATTATTTTGTCTCTTCTTCTTTTTTGGACACTACTTGGTCATCACCTTTAGCAGCATTTTTAAATTCTTTAATTCCAGACCCTAAACCTTTCATTAGTTCCGGAATTTTTTTTCCTCCAAAAAGCAGTAGTACTACCGCTAAAATTATAAGGACTTCTGGTAAACCGATTTTTCCCATGATTTATTATTTAATTGCTTTCGCAAATTTGTATTTTTTTCTGTTACAAAGATATAAAGAAAATCAATAACGTCTGTTAAAACCCTCTTTTTTTTGTCTGTTAAAAATCAATTTTGTAATTCTTCAAAACTAATTTTCTATATTTGTAGTATATCTTTTATTATGATCAGAAAATTCATCAAAAAATACCTTTCCAAGGAACAATTATACACCAAAAACAGGTTGATAATTTTGAACGAAGACTCGTTTGAAGAAATTTTTTCGTTCCGACTTACCTTGATGAATGTTTTTGTTGCGGCCTCTTTAGGCGCAATTTTTATTATAATTATCACCACATTTATCATAGCGTTTACCCCGTTAAAAGAGTATATTCCCGGTTATACATCGTCAAAATTAAAAAAAGAAGCCACAGAATTGGCCCTAAAATCAGACTCATTAGCCTTTGCAATTAAAAAAAACGAAATCTATCTTGAGTCAATAAAAAAAGTACTAAATGGCGATTTAGAATATGCCAAAGTAAACAAAGACTCTATTCTTGCCATATCGGATGATAAACTTCCTGAGTTAGAATTAACCGCGTCCGACGCCGAAATGAAACTTAGAGAGCAAGTTGACGAAGAAGAAAAAAAAGCAAAAACTACCAAAAAGAAAAAATAAATGGAGGTAATTTTTAATTATTGTTTCGAAATAAGCCTGTTAACTGGCTCCATTTTTTTGATTACGGGACTGATTACCCATTTTTTTCCTCCTAAAAAAATAAATCCATTGTATGGTTATAGAACCCCAAGATCTATGAAAAACCAGTGCAATTGGGATTTTGCCCAACGTTTTTCTACCAAAAAAATGGTTCAAGGAGGTTTAATCTTAATTGGTAGTAGTTTTTCAAAAACGTTTTTTAACACAACAGAAACTGTCAGTCTTTGGATAGGAGTGGCATCATCGATTGGAGTTGTCGTTTATATTTTATATTCTACCGAAAATGAATTAAAGAAAAACGAATCGTTATGTCAATAAAATCAATTGCTGCCAAGTTATTCGCCAAGAAAATCCATACCAAAAACCAAAAATGGATTACCAATCCTGTAGCTACACAACTAAAGGTTTTTGAATCGTTGATATCTCAATCTAAACACACACTTTTTGGCAACGACCACCATTTTTCTGAAATAAAAAACCACCAAGATTTTGTAAAAAAGGTACCTATTCGCGATTATGAAGCATTAAAAAGCTATGTTGACAAAGTCGTTGCAGGTGAAGAAAATATCCTTTGGAAAGGAAAACCACTCTATTTTGCTAAAACATCGGGCACCACTTCGGGCGCAAAATACATTCCGCTCACGGCAGCGTCCATGCCTTATCATATAGAAGCTGCTCGCAATGCCATTTTGAGTTATATCCACGAAACGGGCAAGGCGGATTTTGTAAATGGCAAAATGATTTTTTTGCAAGGAAGCCCCATTTTAGAAGAAAAAAACGGCGTAAAACTAGGTCGATTATCCGGAATTGTAGCGCATTTTGTGCCAAAATATTTACAAAAAAACCGCATGCCAAGCTGGGAAACCAACTGCATTGACGACTGGGAAACCAAAGTAAACGCTATTGTTAGCGAAACTATAAACGAAGACATGGCTGTTATTTCGGGCATTCCGTCGTGGGTGCAAATGTATTTTGAAAAACTAAAAGAAAAAGCCAATAAGCCTGTTGGCGATATTTTTAAAAACTTCAATTTGTTTATTTACGGCGGTGTTAATTATGAACCCTATCGCGCCAAATTTGAAAATTTAATAGGACGAAAAGTCGATTCGATTGAATTGTTTCCCGCCTCAGAAGGTTTTTTTGCCTATCAAGACTCGCAACACGAAAAAGGAATGTTGTTGCTGCTCAATTCAGGAATTTTTTACGAATTTATAAAAGCCGATGATTTTATGAGTCATTCTGAAGGTTCAGAGCCAAAACGATGCACCATTGGCGAAGTAGAAATTGGGGTGAACTATGTGTTAATCATATCTACCAACGCTGGTTTGTGGGGTTACAACATTGGCGACACCGTTCAGTTTACAAGCACAAAACCTTACCGCGTTATAGTATCAGGAAGGATAAAACACTACATTTCTGCATTTGGCGAACACGTAATTGGAAAAGAAGTAGAAGCCGCCTTGCAACAAGCCATGGAAGGCACCACAATAAGAGTAAACGAGTTTACCGTTGCACCCCAAATCACACCAAAACAAGGCTTGCCCTACCACGAATGGTTTATAGAATTTGATTCTGAAGTATCGAATGAACCATCAGATTTAGAAGCATTTGCCTTAAAAATTGACCAAGCCATGCGCAAGCAAAACGTGTATTATGACGATTTAATTGTGGGCAAAGTATTGCGAACCTTAGTAATCAAACAAGTGCCCAAAAACGGTTTCCAAGACTACATGAAATCGATTGGGAAACTAGGCGGACAAAACAAGTTACCAAGACTGAGTAACGACCGAAAGATTGCAGATTTTTTTAGATAAAAGAAGATAGATGAAGGAAAAAAGACTTTGGTTGGTGTTGCTTTTAATGAGTTTTTGTGTTTCAGCGCAAGTAAAAGGCGTTGTTGTGGACGAAAAAAACCAACCTATTCCGTATGTGAATATTTGGGTGGAAAATGAGAATATTGGAACCACTTCCGAAGAAAATGGAGCGTTTTCAATTAATGCTGCTGAGAGTAATTACCTTATTTTTTCAGCTATTGGATTTGAAACATTAAAAGCAAAACCAAACGAATCTGGAAAAGTAGTTTTAAAATCAATTGCCTATCAATTAAATGAGGTTGTGATTCAAAAACGAACAGGAAAAGACCAAATCGAAATTGGAAATTATCAAAAAGGAAACATTAATTTATATTACGGAACAGGTCTCCAACCTACAATAATAGCTAAATATATAGCGCCAACCCAAGATATAAAAACGCATCCTTTTGTCGATAATATTACTTTTTTAACTCTTTCAAATATTAATAAGGCTAAGATAAAAGTTCGCTTTTATGAAGTGGCTCAAGATGGAAGTCCAGGTTCTGATTATTCAGATGAAATTATTATTGTTACGGTTAAAAAAGGAAAGCGTAATAATATACTTGATCTGAAAGATAAAAATATTATAATTCCAGACACCGGTTTATTTATTGCTTTTGAATGGATGATTATAGAAGAGAATAAATATAATTACCAATATACTCTTGACGAAGACAACAATCAAGTACAAGGCTGGATTCCAGGATCGAAGAAAAAAGTTTATAAAGACGGACTGAGTTACTGCCCTTCAATTGGTACTATTCCTTCAGATTCAAGCACTTCTTGGCATTACCTCGCAGGCAAATGGGTTTCTAGAAGTATTCATAAAAAAGAAGATAACCATAAAGGAATGCAAAAATATAACGATAAGTTTGGTGAACTAGCAATTAAAATAGTCTTAACAAATTAATAATGAATTATTTTCCCCTTTCTAGACAAATCATTTCTACCATGCCTATACCCGACTAGGCTAATTTTATAGAAAACATGTATATTTGTACAATTAAACATTTCAATTATGATAAAGACAGTTGTAACACCGGAAAACAACAGCTATAATTTAGCTATTCCCAATAATTATATTGGAAAAAAAATTGAAATTTTATTGTATGCTCTTGACGAATTGCAGGAAGAAAAAGTACAGCCTAAAAAAAGCAAACTATCTGATAAATATAAAGGTAGTATTACCAAAGAGCAAGGACAAAATTTAAACGACCACATCAAACAAATGCGTAGCGAATGGAACACTATTTAATTGATACCAATGTAGTTTCCGATTATCTTTCGGCTTCTTTACCTGCTTCAGGGATGGATTTGATGGATAAAGCTATTGATGCTGTTCCTAATATTTCTGTCATTACCTAAATAGAACTACTTTGCTGGAATACAGATGAAATAACCACTGAAAACGTGAAAGACTTTATCGCTGATAGCATTGTTTTTGAAATTACGCCTGATGTAATTTCTCATTGTGTAAGCCTACGCAAAAACAAAAAGATAAAAACTCCCGATGCTATTATAGCTGCAACTGCTTTGGCTTACGACTATACAATTATAACCAATAATGAAAAGGATTTTGAAAATATCAAAGGTTTGAAAATTGCTAATCCTTACAAACTGTAAATCAAGTAAAAATACATTAATACATTAACCAGTTGCTGTAATCCCACTTGCATGGATAAACTAACAAAGGTTTACTATCATCAATCTGAGTTGTTTTACAAATTAATAAAGTGTTGAAAAAATGAAAAGCTTCTAATAAAATGGACGTATTTATAACTTACTGAAACTCGTTTATTCCATACAAAACCTCTTTCATTTTACTGCCATTTATTTCTACTGGGCGATAGGCGACGTTAAATTTTTCGATAGCTACTGTAATATCCGATTTTAATTTTTTGTATTCCATTGGGAGTTTGCTCTCGCATTGTTTTTCGTTTTCATAACTGTTTAAAATGGTTTGAAATTTTTGATAAAATTTTTCTCCTTCGTTGATGAAGTTGTTGTATTGGGTTGTAAACTGAATCAATCGATCTATCGGAAACTCTAAATTGATGAGCATTTTATTTTTTTGCGCTCCTTCTGTTTTGTTCATGATTTCAATATACGAATCTAATTTGGCAGTTATCACATCCCAATCATCGTTTTTTCTACATTCTGCAAGCTGCACAATATAGTTTAAAGATTTTGTATAATCTTTAAAAATATTCTACTACTCTTACCCTTTTATTTAAAATTTGTAACTTCTTTGCTTATTGTTTTTAACATAAATTTATTCAAGCTCATTTTCTATTTTTAGCACCACGCAATAGGGTTCGTGCGGTAGCGGGATATAAATTTTGATTAATAATAACTAAGCTAATAATCTGTTTAAGATTACATTTTACAAGAATTTTCATTACAATGTAAAGGAATAATTTTTCTATTTATCGCTAATTCTTTATAAATCAATTGACCAAATCCTGAAATTTTTAAAAGAAATAAAATAGGTATAAAAATCCAAAATAAAGGTAGCCTTACCAAAATATTAAAGATTGAATTAAAACCAAAATTCCAATCATTAGTATATGATGCCATTTGAATATTTGCTAATTCTAAATTTAAATTTTTAAATTGCTCTGTATCTTTTTTGTTTCTTAATTGTTTACAATCTATTAAATTAAACCAATCTAAATTTTTAACTGTTTTGATAAATTTAGTACAGTTTGGACACCAATTGTCGTAAATCACTATTATTTTTTTCATTATAATCTATCTATTGAGTTGTCTTCAATTTTTTCAATCTCACTTTTTTTGTATGTTTTACCAGTTATATTCCATCTTAATGATAATCCAAATGTTCTTTGGTCATCATAATTTTTTGAGCTATAAAAATAATTAGTTAGAGTAGTTTCTTCCCAATTAATATTAGTTTTTAATATATCGTAAGCATAAATAAACAAGCTTAAATTTTTATTTATTTTTTTTGATATTGTGAAATCTAATCTATGAGTTAGAAAATGTTTAATCAAACCATCCTTATAAGTTGGGTTTACTTTATAATTTAAATTTAGTTGAAAC
>Ga0247722_10001421_pt1 | contig 13255 bp, 11 predicted proteins | sample MSEWelMarce3H_FC_FD_189094 | JGI IMG/M metagenome (GOLD analysis project Ga0247722, IMG submission 189094) | Subsurface sediment microbial communities from gas well in West Virginia, United States - MSEEL Well Study Marcellus 3H_FC | ecosystem: Environmental > Terrestrial > Deep subsurface >... | reverse complement strand
ACATCAGTGAAGTGGTGAGCCGCAATCCTTCCTTGCTATTGGGCAAGCAAGAAATCTTTGGGATGGCTGCTGATTATGTATTAGCCAACCCCAATGGCATTACTTGCAATGGCTGCGGCTTTATCAATACCCCGCGCGCTTCATTATTGGTGGGTAATGCCAATGTACAAGACGGCCAGATTCAATCATTAGAAGCAGCCAAGAATAATAATTTATTGCAGGTACAAACCGGCGGCGCACGCGGCGAAAAAGTATTAGATTTAATCGCGCCACGTATTGATGTGCGTGGCAATATGCAAGCAGAAAAAGCCATCAATGCAGTCGCTGGCTTTAATAGCGTGGTTTTCGATCATTCAGTGGATAGCATCAGCGGCAAAATGCTCAGCACCAGCACCGCTCCTACAGTAAGTGGCTCTTTAGATAGCTATTACCTTGGCGCCATTCAAGCGGGCCGGATTAATCTAATCAGCACAGCAGCGGGTGCTGGCGTTAATATCACCGGCCAAGTTCAGGGGCAGGAAGCGCTCAATATTGAAAGCGCGGGCAAGCTAGCGCTTAATGCGGCTCAGCTCAAAGGCCAAGCCATTGCCCTGCAAGCCAAAGATATAGAAAGCAGCGGCAAGATCAGTACTCAAAACACGCAAGACCAAAGCCATGATGAAAGCTGGTTTATCTGGAAAACCGGCGAAACCGATAAAAAATCCACCAGCAGCAAAAGCAGTATTGAACGCAGCAGCATTCAAGGCGATGAGATCAATATCAAGGCCAGCAATACCGCATCGCTTACAGCGACTGATATCGATAGTAAAAATCTAAATCTCAGCGCAGCCAAGATTAATTTGGATGGCCAATTGCTTAGCAATAGCGAAAGCAGCAGTAATAATGCTTGGAAAAACTCTTGGGCATATAACAAGGCTGAATCCAGCAGCACAGAGCAGCAAATTGGCACGCGGATTAAATCCAGTAACGATATTCAAATCAGCGCTACGGGGGGAGACCTCAATCTAAAAGGCAGTAGTATTCAAGCCGGCAATCAATTAGAGATGGCTGCCAGTGGCAATATCGCGCTAGCGGGTTTGGTAGAACGTGATAGCAAGTCGGATAAGGGTAACCGCAAAAATGATGGGGCCAGCTTGCAAACCGGTTCTTGGGATAACAGCAGCAGCAGCGAGCGCTTGGTGAGCACGGCATTGCAAAGCGGTAAATCGCTAATCATCAATGCTGCAGGTAATATTGATGCGGCGGGCGCGCAAATTCAGGCAGGCGCAGATAGCCAGATTGCAGCCAAAGGCACGCTTAATATCGCTACGCAGGCCATTGCCAACAGCAGCCAGACTCAAAACCAGCAACAATACTGGGGAGGGATTGGCGGCGGGGGTGAAAAAAACAATGGCATAGATCAAAGCATTCATGTGCGCTCCAATATTAATAGCGCAGGCAGATTAAGCCTAATTGGCGCGCAAGGCATCCGTGTAAATGGCAGCACGGTAAAAGCCAGCCAAGGCGCTTATGCTCAAGCCACCGCAGGCGGCATCATCATTGATAGTGCACGTGATTTAAACAAAACCAGCATCGATCAGCGCAATGGCACGGTGTTTAATATCACCAGCAGCTCTAATCAAACCAAAAGCAGCGTTGAAACCAATCAGGCATCTACTTTGCAATCCGATGCAGATTTAAACATCGTTTCTGCCCAAGATATCGCCGTGATTGGTAGCAATATCAAGGCCAAGGATCAGCTCAGCCTTGCGGCCAAAGGCAATGTTGATATCAGCAGCGCCGCTAACAAAGAAAGCAGCAAGGGCACGGAAACCAAGCTGGAAGTGAATGGCTACGCAAAAGAGCAAAGCGATAAACAATACCGCGCTGGCGTGCGCATTGAGCACACCGAAACCAAAACCGATATCGAAAAAACCAGCAACACGGGTTCAGTGGTCAGTGGTCAGTGGCGGCAGTATCAGCGTAAATGCTGGCAACGATGTGGCCATTAAAGGCTCCAGCGTTGAAACCACCAAAGGCAATGCGGATATCAGCGGCAAAAATGTAGCCATTACCGCCTCACAAGATACAGAGAAATCCAGCACCAACAGCACCGTCACTGGCGGTGGTTTTTACTACACCGGCGGTATTGATAAAGCGGGCAGCGGCTATGAAGTAGGCCAAAGCAGCCAACAAACTGATAGCAATAAATCCACCGCCAACACTTCATCGGTCAAAACAGCGGGCGATTTAAATATCAATGCCGGCAAGATCAGTAATGAAGGCACACAGCTGGCAGCGGGTGGCAATGTTGCGCTTAAAGCCGACAGCATTGATAACAAAGCCGCCACCAATACCAGCCATACCGATACCAAGAGCAGTAATTGGAGTGTGGATATTGGTGCCAATGTGGATTACAGCAAAATCACACGCCCGGTTGAAAAAGCCGTTAATGGGCTGATCACCGGCAAAGTAAGCGATACTATTGCCATCGCCTCTGTTGCAGGAAAAGTAGGCGCGCCCAACGTGGGCATCGATGTGCAAGTTAAAGCGGGCAATGGCCAAGGCAGTAGCGACAGCAGCAAGGCGATTGTCAGCCAGATCAGCGGCAAAGATATCAACATCAATACCAAGGGCGCACTAAGCGATCAAGCCACGCAATACAAGGCAGATGGTGCTGTCAATATCCAAGCGGGCAGCCATGATTTAAGCGCTGCAGCCAATACGCAATCGTCCACTCAAAACACCGTGCAGGGCCAAGCTGATGCGCGGGTTTATACCGAAACCGGCGAGGATGTGAACGTAAATGCCAGCGGCAAGGGCGGCAATCAAACCACCGCCTCCAGCCAATCAGATGCCATCACCGGCAGTATTAATGCTAAGCAAGGCATCAATATAAATGTGCAAGATCATGCCAGCTATGAGGGCAGCCAGATCAATGCAGGTGAAGGCAAAACCATCATCCATGCTGGTGGCGATGTGCGCTTTGATCAGGCTAATAATAGCCAGAACGCCAGCAGCAACAGCGTGGGAGGCAATGCCAAGCTTAATGTGAATGTCAGCAGCTCAGCCAGCGGCGGCGCAGGTGTGGGCGGGCAAGTCAACAGTAGCGAAAGTAAATCCAGCACGGCGGTTGTTGGCAGCCTAGATGGTAAAGGCGGCGTAGAGATTAAATCGGGTAAAGATTTAACTCTGCAAGGCACACAGATTGGCAAGCAAACTGCTGCAGGCGATGTCACGCTACAAGCCGCCGGTAAAGTCGACTTTCAAGCGGGCAGCAATAGCAGCAGCAAGACTGGGTCTTCTGTAGGCGGCAATATCAGCGGTGGCGGTGGCTCTAGTGAAAGCAGCGAAAAATCATCCAGCAATGTTAACTTTGCTGCCGATTTTAATATCGGCAAGGTGAATGAATCTGCCCATAGCCAGACTGCAGGCAGCATTAACAGCAAGGGCAATGTAGTGATCAGCGCAGGTGCGGCGGCTAAAGATGCGGTGAGCCTGACAGGCACGCAAGTCAAGGCAGAAAACGTAGCGCTGGATGCAGCCAATGGTGGCATTAACATTCAATCTGCCCAATCTGGCAAAGAAGTTAATAACTGGAATGTAGCCATTGGGGGCGGCGCAAAAGGAGGCCAATCTTTTAATAAAGACAGCAATGGCAAGGTGGATGAGGGCAAAGACACCTACGGCTTTAACGCTAAAGTGGCTGTGGGCGTGGATAAGCAAGATATCTTGCAACACCAAAACGCTAATATTGAAGCGGGCAAGGTTAGCCTCAATAGCGGCAAAGATGTGAGTATTCAGGGCGGCAATATCAAGGCTGATGCGGTGAGCGGCAAAGTAGGCGGTGATTTAATCGTTAGTAGCCAGCAAGATCGCGATCACAGCACAAAGGTAGATATCAGCCTTGGCCTGAATGCTGAAAAATATCAGGGCAAAAAAGGCCTAGTTGCCGATAAATTAGGTGGGCTGAGCGATACCGTAAAAAACAAAGCCACCGACGCGGTGAATAAGGCCGCGGATAAAGTAGCAGACAAATACGAAAGCTTCGCCTTTAACCAAGGCCTAAAAACCGATACTACCCAAGGCGTTAGCTTTTCGGCCAAAGACGGCGGTAGCGTAAGCCTGCCAGAGCAACTGACCAGCGGCCCATCAGAGGGGGGCAAAGTAGATGGCCTAGCGCGTAAAGCAGGTAATGGGATTAAAGATGCTTTACTTGGCCATGATAAAGAAGGCTCTTCGATCACCCCATCGCTTGATTTAGCCGTTAAACATAGCGCCAGTGATGCTGTAAAAACCGAATCAGGCATCAGCGGCAAGCAAGGCGTAACGCTGGATGTGGCCGGTAAATCGGTGTTAACAGGCGCTAAAGTTGCATCAAGCGCGGGCAAAGTCGATATAGGCCAAGTTGAAACGCATCAGCTTAGCGGCCGAGAATATTCGGTATCTGTCGGCATTAACGCATCCACCTCACCTGTTGAAGTGATTTCTAATGGCATAGACAAAATCAGCTCAGGCACCGCACCCGTGCTGCAAGTGGGCGTAACAAACAAGGCACAGACTATTGATGGCGGGGTGATTTCGGCTCAATAAACCTTATTTTCTACCTGTGTGTATCTTACGCAACAAGTAAATTAAACAACTTATATACATTATGAATAAATCCAACGATGATCGCTTTATGGGCAAGCCGCTTTAAGGAAGCCGCTTAGCCCAGCCGATCAAGGAATAAACAAGGCAAAGGTAGTGCCAATTTATGCTTAAGACCCAAATTGGTGCTACCTTGTTTATCCGCAAAAGCACACGAAGCACCTCACAAGGGCGCTAAAAACTGTTGCTTTGATTGACTCTTAAAACTGAGCACTTACCGAGTATATCGCCATGAAATGGCCTTATCTGATTGCTGCAGTGCCCCTTATTTTTCTTGGCGTTTATTCCCAATGGCCCACAGAAGCACAATCTGCCCCCACAGCAGTAGCGGCTAGCAGCCCCCCTTCCAGCCCCCCCTCTCCCCTCTCTACTAGTAATCCTTGGTTAAGCGTTGCCTCAGCCATAGGTGCAGCTAATACACAAAGCGATCGCGATCAGAATCATGATGGCGTGCCCGATGATGTAAATGCCTATATCGACCATACCTACGCCGCATCCAAAACCGGTCAGCTCGCCTTTACCCAGCTAGCCCAAGGCTGGGGCGAAGCCATTAACGACATCTCTACACCCGAACAAGCCAAGCAAGCTGGCGAAAAGATTGCACGTGGCATTGCCTGTCTGATGAGCGATGACGTGATGCAAAAAACCGGTAAAACAGCGCAGGTCATGTACGATGAGCTGCTCAAAACCCGCGCCGAAATGTTGGCCACACCCAAGCGCACCGAAGCCTATTTGCGCTTTCAGACGCTGGCATCCGGCCAATATTTTGCGGACCCCGGCAATCAACCCTGCAATTTTAAATCTACCGAACTAAGCAGCTAACACCACGATTTACCCACCCTTAACAGGAATTAATCATGTTGAAACGCCTTGCCCTGCTTACCTCTCTAATGGCTGGCCCAGCCTTTGCTGCGCCTGCTGCTGTGATTTTTATCAATGGCGTGCAAAGTACCTTTGATGATTCTGTTGCCAGCATGCTGGTGCTTAAAGGCAATTTAAAAGCCAAAAAGCTAGATAAAAATTTCGTCTACGGCAATGCCTATAACACCAGCAACGGCTTTTTTAGTGATCTGTGGCAAGTGTTTCAGCAAAAAAACAATGAAACGCAAGACGCCAAAAATTTTTGGCGCATGCTCGATGGAGGCACGGCGCAGGCAGGCTGGATGAGCCAAGCCATTTACGATAAGTATTTAAATGCCTTTAGCAACAGCTCAATGCCAGAGCTACCCGAGCATTTAAAAATATACCGCCAATATTTAGCAGAAGGCCGCAAGCTCGTTTTGGTGGCGCATTCACAAGGCAATCTTTACGCCAATGCCGAACAAAATATGCTGATCTCCGGCCCCAAGAATATGCAGGGCAAAGTGAGCAGCGTGGGAACCGCCAGCCCAACGCAACACCTGATGCCAGGCTCCAGCTATATCACCTCATCGTGGGATCAGGTCATTAACGGGCTGCGCCTAATTAAAACAACACTACCATCCAATATCAGCATCGGCTTTCACCCCACGCAAGACATAATGGGCCATTCTTTTGTAAAAATTTATATGAATACTGAATACCCTGCTGCCGAGCAAGTACTCAGTAAAGTAAGCCAGCAAGCGGTTTAATGCAGGCAAACAGGCTGGGGATCAGCTTCCCAGCCCTGTAAAGATTCATCTACCTGCGTGAGAAATCCTAAATTCATTTAAGGCGAAGTAAGCTTGCGTAATTGATCTCTGCGGCGTATCACTAGATGTGCAAGCAGCGCCATTGATGACTTGGTGCATCACATCATCCACTTTTACCAAGGAGCATTAAGATGACAATCAAAGCAATTGGAATTTCTGGCAGCCTGCGTAAAGCATCAACCAATAGCGGCCTGCTACGCTGCGCCAAAGCAAATTTACCTGCCGGTATGGAATTAGAAATCGCCGATATCTCGGCGATTCCTTTTTATAACGGCGATATCGCAGCTGGCGATCGCCCTGCCGTATTGCTGGAGCTATTGGCCAAAATTGCCGCAGCCGATGCGCTGGTATTAGCTTGCCCAGAATACAATTACTCCCTCGCCCCAGCACTTAAAAATGTGATCGACTGGGCATCGCGCGAAGCTGATAACAAGGTGCTAAACGGCAAGCCAGTCGCCATTTTAGGCGCGGCAGGCGGCATGGGCTCTTCCCGCTCGCAATACCATTTGCGCCAAGTCTGCGTATTTGTAAACCTGCTGCCACTGGCAAAACCCGAAGTCTTCGCCAACGCCTTTGCCGGTGGCTTTGATGCCAATGGCAACGTGACGGATGAAGCCATCAGCAAAAACGTAGCGGCCCAAATGGCAACGCTGCAAGCGTGGGCTAAGCAGTTACAGAAGTAATACGCAGCCCACCCTTTTTTTAGTGCCTCCGGCACGTTGATTTAGGTGCGAGCGTCCCGCGAATTATATGATTTTTGTGTGGCCAAGAACACGAAAGCCCCTCTGCGGTCCTATCGAGGCGGCGGCGGGGGATTGGCTCGCTGCCTCGCTCCCAAGCGATCCCCCGCCCCGCTTGTTCGGAGCTTGCATGTTTCAAGGGGAGATTTAAGCCCCCTGCTACTAGCTGCGATACGAATCCAAATAGCTGGGTTTTAAAATACTTAAAACCTACAAAGCCACTTACTGCCAGCGATACACATCCATCGCCAACACGCCGCCGGTAATTCCACTATGGCTGCGCTCTACACTCCCGCCTTGAGCAGCGCCCAGCACCACAAAAATCGGTAGCAGATGCTCATCTGTTGGATGTGCTCGGTTGGCCTCCGGTGCTTGAAGGCGGTAATCGAGCAAGGCGTTAATATCGTTAGCCAACAGCTTTTCATTCATCCAAGCCTGAAAAGCAGGCACATAGGCGGGTACGCGTGGATCTCCTTCCGTGATATCCCCCATTACCTCATACAGATTATGGGTCAGGCTGCCGGAGCCAATAATCATCACCCCTTCCTGCTGTAAAGCCGCCAAAGCCTGCCCTAGCCGGTAATGATGCTCTGGGCCTTGCCTTGGCTGAATAGACAGCTGCACTACCGGCACATCGGCATCTGGATACATCACCCGCAGCGGCACCCAAGCGCCATGATCCAGCCCTCGGCTGGGGTGAACCGCCACCGGCAAACCTGCGGCCTCTAATGCAGCAGCTACTTTTTCTGCCAACCACGGCGCACCGGGCGCTGGGTATTGCAAATCAAACAGCGCAGCAGGAAAGCCGCCAAAATCATGAATCGTCTCAGGCTGGCTGGCCGCACCCACTGCAGGCTGCAAAGAGCCCCAATGCGCCGACACCATCAAAATCGCCTTAGGCTTCGGCAAATCCGCCACCAACGCCTGCCAAGCAAGCCCCGTTTTTCCAGTATCCAAAGCCAGCATGGGAGAGCCGTGAGAGATATAAAAGCAGGGAAACATGGTGAAGTCCTTGGTGTTTGAGTATTTTAAAAGTCTGAAGTTTATAGGGTGTACAACGACGAAGTCGGAGCGCAGAGGGCGGTGCGCAAGAAAAACGATTTGCGCACCCTATAAAAATCAACCCCAACCCTGTGAAGCGGACAGGATTGGGTTCACCCGCCATACAATCATTTAATCCGCAAAACGAGGTGAGCGTTTCAGAGCAAATGCGCCGTCGCCCATTAATACTTGCACCAAGGCTGCAGCAATCAAAAACACCGGATATTCCCAGCCGCCATTCGCATTACCAAACGACCAGCCATTAGCCAAATGAACCGTGCTTGCACCAATCAATACCGGCAACAAGGCCGCTGCCACTAAACGTGGGTAAAGGCCGAGCAGCAAGAACAAGCCACCAAACACCTCAGCACCCGCTACCGGATAAGCCATCCAGCCAGGAAAGCCTACCGAGGAAAAAAACTGCGCCGTGCCTGGCAAAGTAAACACAAATACTTTGGTGAAACCGTGCGCCAAAAACATAATGGCAAGAGCCGTGCGAAGAACAAGGGCTGCGTAGGGGGCGGTTTTGTGATCAATCATTTTGAATCTCCAGTGGTTTGCGCCATGTGTTTGGCATCGATGGGGTGCAGTATGACGATTGCCACTTGAGGGATAAATACAGATATCCTCAAATAATTATCCCTGAATATGGGATAATTATTTGAGGATGAAGTTAAACGTAGGGCGGGTGAAACCCGCCGTTTTCTAGCATCTCATTATCAGATTGAGCTGGTTGAATACCGTAGATCAAAAGATCTTTTTAGTGCCTTCGGCACATTTATTTTGGAGCGGTTAGCCACCGCGGGGCCTTCCTTTCTTGCTTCGCCAAGAAACGAAGCCAAAGAAGGCGACCCCACGAAGCACGAAGGCCCCTCATCTGCGGACAATCGAGCGGCGGCTGCGGAACTCGCTTCGCTCAAACAGTCCTCACCGAAACCCCGCCCGCTTGTTCCTCGCTTCGGCGTGCTTCAAGGGGAGATTTAAGCCCCGTGCTATTAGTAGTGATGAAAGTTCAGATTATCAAGCTTGCAACTGCGTACATCCCAAAGGCGAGGCTTAATTTATCGCTTGGTTTTCTCCGTGAAACTCCGTGTCCTCTGTGCCCTCCGTGGTTCAAGATTTGGGTTTTGCTCTTTATCAAACAATCTGAGGGATCAGCCGATTATGGATAAACTCACCGCCATGCAAGTATTCACCCGGGTTGTTGACGCGGGTAGTTTTGTAAAGGCTGCCGATCAGTTGGATATCTCCACCAGCGCGGTGTCGCGTTTGGTGGCCGAGCTGGAAGCGCATCTCAATACCCGACTCTTGCAGCGCAGCACCCGCAAACTCAGCCTCACCGAAGCAGGCCGCCTGTACCATGAGCGGTGTTTGCAGATTTTGGGTGATGTGGCAGAGGCCGAATCGGAGCTAGGGCAGGAAGGCCAGCGCCCCTTTGGCTTGCTGCGGATTAATGTGCCGGTGTCTTTTGGCCAGCTGCATCTATCCCCGCTGATTGCCGCTTACCAAAAAGCTTATCCCGATGTGATCGTAGAAATCGAACTGATCGACCGCAGTGTCGACTTAGTAGAAGAAGGCTTTGATCTGGCGCTGCGCATCTCCGACCAGATCACCGACACCCTAGTGGCGCGGCGGTTGTCTACAATACGCATCGTAGCTGCAGCGGCCCCAAACTATCTGACCCAGCACGGTAGGCCGCTCACTCCCGCCGATTTAGCCAACCATAACTGCCTGATTTACACCAATGGTAGCCGCCGTGGCGAGTGGGATTTTAGCGGAGTGGATGGCAATATCACGATTAAAGTAGCTGGGCATTTTCGCGCCAATAATGGCGATCTACTGCGCCGCGCAGCCCTTGCAGGGGAAGGCATTATTTGCGAGCCGAGCTTTTTAATTGGTGAGGACTTAGCCAGTGGCGCACTGGAAATCCTACTGCCCGATTACACCATACCCCAACTTGCCCTCTACGCCGTCTACCCCAGCCGCCGCCACCTCTCCGCCAAAATCCGCAGCTTTATCGACTTTATAGCCGCACAAATGAGCGAGCCACCCGTGTGGGATGGCTGGATGAAAAAATAAACCATTACATATACGAAGAGATTCCCACTGTATATTGCCCACATTAATGCTTAACTCGGACAACGCCCCATGAAATCCATCTTCCTGATCAGCGCCCTCTGCTCGCTTTTAGTGGCTTGCGGTGGAGGGGACGTCACCGTCAATAGCGACGGCATCAATATTGTTGCCATCGATACTGTGCCCACCATTAATAGCCTGCGAGTGCTTGCCGGGGAAAAAAACGCCAGTGGCATCACCCCGATTAATGATGGTTTCTTTAGCGTGGATTGGGATGCCAAATCCACCGATATCGCCACTTTAAACCTTCACCTCAGCAAAGACGCACTGGTCAGCGGCGATGATACCGATTTGTTTTTTACGCTAAACCCAGAAAAAAACGCCAGAGCAACCCTAAAATGGGAGGCAGACAAAGACAACATCTCGCTCTCTGGCGTACCCACCTCGGTTAACTCATTCTTAAGCAATAATCCAGAAGCAAAAGGCTATATCATCGCCAAAGCCTGCGGTTTTAAAGTGGATACTGCAGGCGGATCACGCAAGGAATGCGTGCAGAAAGAAGTGGCGATAAAACTAAATAAGAAAATTTAATATTTATTAACTTTAAATTATATTGCATTAATATCATTAAATTCAATTATTACAATAAATATAAAAACAAATAATTATTTTTTACAGCATAGCAACAATGTGATAAACATCATTAACTTTATGTAAATAGTTGCTACTCTTTAAAGTAGATCATCAATATGATGCCTTATCAATAAGGTAGCACCCTTGCAATAAATATTGCATTAGTTAACTCCAAAGGAAGATTAAATGAAAATTAAACTAGCCATCCTGACCGCCATCACCTGTGCCAGCACCTTTGCCGCAAGCCCAGACCCAATGAAAGCCTTTCCTGCCCCAGAAGCAGGCTTTGTGCGCAAAGTGATTCAGCTGCCTAAAGTTAAAAACCCTGAGCTTTATCGGGTGCAGTTATTACCAGGCAAAATGATGGAAGTGGATTGCAATACCCGTCGTTTGGGCGGTCAGCTAAAGAAAGAAACTGCTCAGGGCTGGGGATATAATTATTGGGTACTACCGCAGATTGAGCCGAGCATGAGCACCATGATGGCATGCCCACCGAATGCGCCGAAAAAACAAGCTTTTGTGAGCGTCTATTCAGAAGAGCTGCACCGCTATAACGATAAATTACCTATGGTGGTTTATTTACCCGAAGGCGTTGAATTACGCTACCGCGTTTGGTCTGCCAAAGATGAAACCCAAACCGCAGAAAATGGTTAATTAATCGATTTAAAAAGGCGGTGCTGGCTTAATTAAATATTAAGCTTGCGCCGCCTTTTTAAATTACCATCACTTATGACATTCCTATTACACAACTAAATACTCGCAGCCTGAGCGCCTTCTGCCGGCGTTTTAAGTCTTTGCAGGGTAATAGACAAGCCCTAGAAAGTAATGGGGTCAGGCATTACTTTTGCGTCAAATAAAACTTATAGTGGTTTGCAAAGCAAGTTAAATTGATTGCTCATGTCAAATGTAAGACCTGACCCTATGGGTTTTCTCTTTTTCGGGCTTAGTTGTTTACTTGGTTTTGAGTCGCTTCAATCTCAGCGAATTGAATTTAAATCGCGGTGCTTAGCGTGGGGCTTAAATCCCCCCTTGAAGCACGCCGAAGCGAGGAACAAGCGGGCGGGGTTTCGGCGAGGACTGTTTGAGCGAAGCGAGTTCCGCAGCCGCCGTTCGATTGTCCACAGTGAGGGGTTTCGTGCTGGCCGGGGCGGCCTTCTTTGCTTAATTTCTTGGCCGTTCAAGAAAGTGAGTCCCACGCGGGGGACTCACGCACCAAAATCAACGTGCCGAAGGCACTAAAAAAACCTGCAGGACGAATTAGCCGCTGGTATTAACTGACGGTTCACATATAAAAACGGAGGGGTAATCGAATAGCTAATGTGTAATTGGAGGCATTGCTCGGCGCGGGTTGATAAACCTAACCCGCCCTACAGGGCTGTACCGGAGACGCCGAGAACAAGGTCGCTTCGCTTATCAGTAATTGACCAGCCCACTTAATGTCCTCTGAAGAATTTTGGGATCAGGTCAAGTTGACGTACACAACTTCAAAACACGGCGGAAGCAATACAGTATTCAGTGAGTTACTCGCGAACACGTTTTCATAGAGCCGGACGCTAGGACCAGCAACAGAATGCCTAAGGTGTCCCACGGCGCTAAAGGAAGTATTTTGGTCCAGGCGAAGTGATGAGTTGCGGCCATGGTACGAATCCACAATTCGACTTTCTTTTAGCTCCACAGTCATTTCGCCATACATTGCCGCGATGAAATCATGCTGCTCAGTACCAAAGAGTTGCAAGGGATCGAGATTGTTGTAGACCAAAAGGATGCTAAGTGCACCGAGCTTTGCACCCACCTGAATCTGCTTTTTTGAGTAAGTAATTCTCTGTCGAATGTGCGCTCCAACGGTCCTTGAGCTTATGCTTCCCGATGTTTTGAAATTGTCATCTTCATCAATCTGCTTAATTTCAAAATAGATATATTGGCCGTTCGATAAAACGACGTAGTCAGGTGTCGGAGTTTCTTGTACGGGAACTCTCTCCCATGATAAAGAGTTGCTTTCGCAGAACGACTCAAAAAGGGTTTCAGCACAAGGCATTGAATTCATAGCTACAAATTCTCCTTAACCAAGGGTGCTCGTTAAAGTAGCGCATAACAAGGTATCGCCCAGCGCGGGTTGATAAAGCCAACCCGCCCTACAGCACTAACAAAAAATGAAAACAACACGTAAGATTTTCATCATATATTATGTCGATAATACACACCAAAACAAAACTAAACAGGTAAGATATGCAACGACTATTACTTGCTTGCCTAGTATTGGCGACGCTGAACACCCACGCAGGTGTAATAGAAAATACCTCGCGTGAAATCAGCCGAGGCATCACGGATGGCGTGTGATAGGGGTCAGATACCGTCTTGCAAGTCAAGGTTTTTAGCCCCGAAATGGGCATCAAACGGTACGCCAGACTTCACAATTCCATAAATCAAATGCACTAGTTTGCGCATGGCCGCCCCAACGACTGCTTT
>Ga0247722_10001420_pt1 | contig 13257 bp, 21 predicted proteins | sample MSEWelMarce3H_FC_FD_189094 | JGI IMG/M metagenome (GOLD analysis project Ga0247722, IMG submission 189094) | Subsurface sediment microbial communities from gas well in West Virginia, United States - MSEEL Well Study Marcellus 3H_FC | ecosystem: Environmental > Terrestrial > Deep subsurface >... | reverse complement strand
CTCTGTGAGTGTGACCGCAGACCACGCTTAAACCGTGCCTACGAGCCGCTCCAAGGGCTGTAAGACCCGCGTTAGGATTTATGCCCTGCTCGTCTCCGTGGACTGCTACCCAGCCCTTAGCAAAGGCGTATGGCTTCTTATGATAGGTAATCCCTAATTCATCTAAACGCATGAAGCGCTCAAAGCGTAACTCTGGCAATGCCAAGAACGCTGGGATCTTTTTCATGATCACATTGTAAAGACGGTCTGTGTGATTAGAACGGATCATATGAGCCTCTTTAGAATGCTCGACCAAAGACCAAAGAACCTCGACCGCTTGGTCTCGATCCTCAGCTAGTGTCTGCTCGTACCAGCCCGGTGTATTTTCTGTCCATCGACTGATCTGCGGGAGATCGATTTCATCTCCAAGTGTAATAACGCTATCTGGACGGTATGCCTTAATAAAACTTGCAACATTGCGGACAGCAACTTCATCGTGATATGGAACCTGTAGATCTGGAACGATTACAGTTCTTTTCATTGTTAATCCTCATCGTCATCATCGTATGGGATCTCGCCGGGCAAGTTAGGAAGCCAGTTAGGTGTTGGCAAGATAGTGGCAGGATAAGTTAAAGGTTCAAGCAAAATAGCCAGAGACATCTCTGGTGAGAAACCTGCTCGTCTTAGCGATTTGTAATACTCATTTAGCCCGATGCAGTACTGATCGAGCATAGAGTAAGCCTCTAAGTCGATAGCCTTCTTACGCGCCATGATTAAATTATCGCTCTAAGAGTATGTTGTAGATCTCATCGACACGCGTATTGAGTCGCTTAATCTCCGACAGCAAGTGCGTGATCACATAACCAGCCAAGCCACCCACTATCGCAAGTGTGGCAATATAGAGATTTAACATGTCCGTCTGAGTCATCGTTTAGGTGTCGCATATCCAAAGACCCCAGCAAGAACAGCCCAAAGGATCGAGCGGTAATCTGCTGCAAAGTTAGAAGCTGCCCAAGCAGATAGGAACGCACCTGCTGTGAGTAGGTAAGGGTTTTTCATATTCATGCTGTGCCTCCTAGTAACGGTACTTTAAAGAACGAACCATCGTTATCGCCTTTGATGCTAAACGAGACATGGAGATGATGGCGATGCTTGTTAATCCCAGTATAAGTTCTCCAGCGCCAAGCGCTTTTGGCGCTTGCAATTTTGCCGTCAAAGATGAGATATGAGATGCGCTTATCAGACTTTGCCAAGAGACGAAGTTGATCTGCCACATCGGGCATGAGGTCGGGCTTAGGTCTGCCGGATAGATCGCGGTCAATGTCAATGGCACGAACCCAGCCCTGTGCATCTGGATTATGGTCAGACTTACGAGCTGAGTGCCGACTATCGCCGATCCAGCCGTCCGAGGTACGATCACGATCGCTGAAGCAGTCATCAAACTGCTCCCTTAACTGCGCACCGGCTTTGCATAGTTTTGGCTTCATGCAAACAATAGCGCCAATTCATCTGGAGTTAGCCCTAAGCGATCTGCGATAGCAGCCTTAGCCTCGGCCTTCTCGGCTGCTGCTTGCTCCTCGTCTGCCTTCGCCTTTGCGTAAGCGATCGCATCTGCTTCGCGCTGCTTGATTTCCTCGGCTGTAAGTTCTACTTCGGAAACTTCGCCTGTTTCGCAGTTAACGATTATCTTTGTGTCTGCCATGTTTGTCTCCTATGATTTAGATATGCCGTAGAGTGAAGCGGTTGAATATTGAGAAAATAAAGTGCCAACAGAAGGCGTTAGAGTCACTTGGTTAATTGCCGCTGTGTTTGACCATAGACCAGCGATCATGATCGCATAAGCAGTAGTCGCGTTAGTTTCCTGAACGCCGTCTACGCTGAAAGATTTATTGGCTGATCCTGCATAATTTGGTACATAGATTTCGGAGTTACCAAAGGTGCTGGCTGTTGCGTTAGCGCCTGTGGCTATGCTTGCGGCTCTAGCGGTTGTAATTGAAGCAGCCGCAGCGCCGTCGCCGTAAAGTTCGCGACCCGTAAAAGAAGCGGTGCTACCATTGAACGAAATTAAAATATCGTCAAAGACCGCTGCTCTGTTTGTTCTGCCACAGACTTTAACTACTAAATCTGTGTAAGTGCTAGGGATCGAAGTAAAGTCAATATTTGCCGCCCCACCTGCGCCAACGGTTACGGTGCTTCCAATTTGGATATAAGTTGCCATTATGCCGCCTTAATTCCGTATAGGGTAAAGGTTGAGCCAGTATCGAAGTTTTGCCCTGATCCTTCTAAAGTAATTAACATAGAAGTAATTGCAGAGGTAGAGCGATATAGACCAGCAATAGCAACTGGACCTTGTGCGGCTGCATCTCCGCGACTTATCCAAGATTTAAAAGTGGTCGTGTTGCTGTAGTTTTGGAAGTGAACTGTGTTTTGACCCCAGTCAGTAGGGGAAGTTTTGAAGTTAATTGCGCCGCGAGTTTGGTTGCTTTCTCGGTAACTGCCAGCAGTTGAACCGTTACCTTCAAGGCTTGTGTATGAATAGTTTGTACCGCTATCGGAGTTTAATCTGATGCTAGTCCACCTTTGAGGTGTGCCGCTTTGCTTAACTGCAATAACTAGCAATAAGTCTGTGTAAGTTCCAGTTATGCTAGAAAAAGTAACGCTGCTAGCAACGCTGCCAAGTGTTGTAGTCGCTATCGGTTCATAAGTTTTAGCCATTATTTGACCCCATACAACGCGAAGGTAGTTGCAGTATTCCAACTGCCAGAGGCGGCAGTTATTGAAAGGCTAGAGATAGCAGAAGTAGTAATCCACAGACCAGAAAACAGAATTACATAGCCGCTACCGTTTCTGTCTATTCCACCTAGTGTTCGAGTAACTTTATTTTTATTAGTATCTGCATAATCAAGGATATCTATTACTCCAACTCCCATGATATTCGCAGCATCTGAACTGCCTGCGGTTGGTACTACATAACCTAAAGCATCTGATGCAGCACCTGCCGAACTGCCATCGCCTGAAACCCAATGGCGGCGTGAAGCAGAAGTTGAGCCGTTCAAAGTAATAAAACCGTCAGCCCCAGAGGTTGATCTTGCAATATATCTAATCTGAATATGCTTATAGGTTGAAGGTATAGATGAAAATGTAATTACTCCGCTCGACCCAGTACCGTTAGCGGTAGCAATAGACTCATAATCGCCGACAGCGGCAACTGCTCCGCTATCAAGTAAAGCGGCGATGTTGTTGAGCATTAGGCAATAGCCCCCACGATGTACCAAGTATCAGTTGCAGTCTTGATGCAGGCTGCTGACTTGTACTGAGCGACGGTTGGACTAGCTGCGACTGCCCCTGCTGAAAGGACTGTGGTTGTGCCGGGCGTGACCGCAGAGATGGTGCAGAGGCCAGCGCCAATATTAAGAACGGTAATAACTGTGCCAATAGGGAAGGCTACAGAGGCATTAGTAGGGATCTTAAAGGCGATAGCGGTTGCCTTGTTCATGATCTCTAGTGTCTGGTATTGGTCATTTAGGACTGCTGTGTAATCGCTTGTGTTGGTCGAAGTCGTGAAGTTGACCAAGCCGTTGTACATAGCCGCGCTAAGAACATCGCCTGTCGATGATGGAAAGCCTGTTGCCATTTATATCTCCTAGTACGCCATTATGTTAGTGCCGATTATACCTGATATGTTCGAGCCGATGATGAACCCTTCAACGATCGGTTCGAGAGTTGTCACAGTTACCTTCATGGAATTGGGCGTGATATTCCAGTCCAGTCCTTGCGCTTGCAAAGTCTTAACGATGGTTGAGCCATCTGGTTGAACATTCGTGATTTTTAGATTAGAGAAGTAGTCAAGCGCCAACATGGTGGCAGTTGGAACTGCTGGATCGAGCAGATCAACCGTCATCGCATCGATGCGGATCGTGGTCTCAGCTCTAGTTGCCACATAAATCTTGGCTATGTTTAGTGTGTCTGCATCTGTCTGGGCTACCAAATTGCTTTGATTTAACTGATGCGGGAAGTATTTAGCGATCGAGGCTGAGTTCTCTGATACTTGCTGAGTGCCGCCTACGCGAGTCATGCCAGCGCTGTTGATAATCAACTTATCATCAAAGGCGAATACAAGGTTGCTATAAGGAATGCCAGTAGTCTGATTAAACTCGATCGGAGTCTCGTTGTACTTCTTGATTACATTGGTGCGGTTTAGGAATATTGCAGTTCCTTCAGAGTTGATATAGAAAGCGCCTTGCTCTGAGAACTCTGCGTTCTTTAGCGCATCGAGCGCAGTGCGAGAAGTGCCAGGATCAGCCAAGCAGGTTGTATTACCCGTGTCGATCGTACGCATGGAAGCAGGCCATTGAACTTGCGACAGAATGCGGTTTATTCGAGTGCCGGTATCTTGACCAGCTGTGGCATCTGCCACCGTAGTAATCCCAGCCTGTTGCATAAGTCTGAAAGCATCGGAGCAGATTATGTCGACATAGCCTGTCTCTTGGCCTTGAGGATAGGTGTACTTGTACTCGATCGTATAGCCAGAGAATAGAAAGTAACCTACGCCGCCTACTGTTGCCGAGACACGCAACTTGCGCAGCGGAGTCAAGAAGCCAAAGTAAGGCGAGTTTACATTCTGTGGGTTAAAGTCAGAATTAGGATCTAAGACTCTGATAGTTGCAGTGCCAGCCTCATAGGTATCGCGCATGATATTGCGACCACGCTTAATACTGATCTGCCGAACATTCGGAGTTAGATCAACCGTAGGCTCTGGAGTAGTTGTTGAGGCTAGTGTGCCTGTACCGAGTACGCCGTACTTCTCATCGCCAATAGTGAACGGATACCCGAAGGTAGCGCCGCTAGTAAAGTCGAAAGATACGGAGATCTGCGCTGGAAGTGCCATTACCCGAATGACCCGCCTTGACGGAATATGGAAGCGAACTTAGCCTGCAATGAGTCATTGAGTAGGCTGTCGCGAATAACATCGGTGAGACTTTCTTGGGCAATGATCGAGCCAGCATTGACATTGACTGTTACTGCCACTCCTGTATCAGTCGTAAATTGAGATCCCTGTGGCAGAGAATATTGGGTGCCAGTTACGCCATAACCAGAAGCCATCGATGTTGGCACTGCTTGGACATTACCAGCGGCAATGCGACCAACCTGCGCTTCGATCATGTCGAGATAAGACTTCCACGCTGTGAATGGGTTTTTAGCATCTGGAAGGCTGGCTAAATAAGCAGCTAGTTGCTGTGATAGTCCTTGAGACTTGGCTAGTTCTCCAGCGAGTTTAGAAGCCTCTGAAGTATTGCCGGTCAAGATAGCCAGTTGCAGTTCTAGGCGCTTGCGTTCCTCAGATGAGATATCGCCCTTGAGTGCAGCGATGATCTGAGTCTGCTGGATATCGAATAGAGTTCCAGCCTTCTGCAACGCTGTCTGCTCTTTGATCGCCTTAGTCTGCTCTTTAGTTGTCTTAAGCAAAGCATCGCGGTTCTTTTTTGCTGCCTTGTCGGCCGCCGCCTTAGTTAATTCTGCTCGAATTGCTGGAGTGATGCCTGAGCGATCAATTCCTCGGTTCATCTCAGCTTCACCTATTGCGCGGAAGGCTTGCAAGTCTCCACGCGCTAGGGCTGCTAATTGACCAACGCCAACACCGAAGCGGCGAACGAAAGTAGCAAGTGCAGTTGAAGTCTTTTCAATAAGGTTGAGAGTGTTGGTAAGTCCACCTTCTCCACCGCCGCCAAGGGCTGCAAGTGCATCTAGTAAGCCACCACCAATAATCTCTTTAGCGTTATTGCCTGCAACTGATAAGCGCTGCAGCGCTCCTGCATAGGTATCAACTGCAACGGTAGCCTGTCCGCCGAATAGATCGTTGATGCGTGTCTGGACTTCCTCGAAGGACATGGCCTTGAGTTCTGCCTGAGTTAAACCGATGCCATATTTAGAAAGTGCGCGAGTTTGCCCTACATAAGCCTTAGATAAATCGCCTGCTACCGATACAACATCTGCACCGCTTGCTGCGCTGAGATCAAGTGCCGTGCGTAATAAATCTTGGGCTTGGCTGACTGATCCCACCGTGGTCAATAGTCTCTGAAAGGCCGGGCGAAGTTGATCATCAAGGACACCGAACTGCTTCTCAAGATCAGCAATAAAGGTGCGAACTGAAGGATCCGCAAAGGCTAAGCCTAAGTTGTTTAAAGACTGTGTTAATACTCTTGCCGCTTTGTCATCGGCTGCAAAGGCTTTGGCAGCATCGAAGCTGCGGCGCGCTAATTGCTGCGCTGTGAATAGCCCTAGATAGGATTTAGCAAGGTTCTTGACCTGAGAGTTAAGGTTGATCGTGGACTTAGCGGCATCTGCAAAGGCTTTCTTACCAGAGAATACCGAAGCAATATCTATCTTTAGATCAGCCATTATTTAGCACCTGTCTTTGCTTTAAACTCAATGGCAGAACTGCCGATGGCTTTTACTACTGCTGCCGTTACCTTGCCTTGATCCTCTGAGAATGCTCTAAAGATCACGCGTCCTGTCATCTTACGAGATACACGGCCTCGCTGGCCTTGCTGGCGTGGTCGAGCGTTGACCAGTTGACCAGTTGCGTTTGCTCTAGCGATAAACTGCTTGCCAGCATTAGGGTTGAGCGACTTGTTAATATCTTTGCCAGAAGCCCAGACTTCTGTGATCGAACCAACGCCAAAGCGGCCACCGCTGTAACCAAGTGTTCTGCCACCGCGTTCTTGTCCGTTAGGGTTTTTGCGCCCCGCTGTTTCGTAGATCGCTCCACCGGCGGAAGTGTTGACGATGCGAGCCAGAGATACAAAACCGCGTTGATTAGGTTTAGATGGGCGTGTTGAGTATTTAACTCCACGCTTGGCTTCGCCTTGATCGTATTTAGGGAACTCACGATATTTAGCAGTCTCGCTTGATGAACTAGCTGAAGTCCAGCCAGATAGCATCTGATCATTAGATGGCAAGAAGCCACGCGCTCTGTTAGTAATTGGCTTGAGCGCAGCAGCCATCTCTTTAGTTGTTTTCTTTGCTAGATCTGGTTCGAACTCTTTTAGGGCTTTGCGAAGTTTATCTGCGCCTTTTAGCTCGACTGGCATCGCTCTGCTCCTTTGCTCTGTCCTTCAGGGCTTGAAGTAAAGTCCTGAACATTGTGTGATCTAGTTCAATTAAAGTTTGGGGCGAGAGTCCAGTCTCAAGCGATAGTCTCGCTACGAGATAGGTGAAGGACTCCCGCGTTACTCCAAAGGGTCATCGTCTAAGACCTCAACTCGCGTCAATGTCTCAAGGAATGACTCTCCGAAGGGTTTTACGGTTTCACCCGACCTACGAATTGCTTCCCAGCAAAGCCAATAAACATCGCTCTGCTTTTCATCATCTCTAAAGGCTTTATGGAAGCCCTTCTTTGCATATTGCTCGAAGGCGTACTCGATCGCTGGTGTGATCTGGTACTCGTTAACGCTTCCATCTGCCCTTGTTACCTTTAGTTTTGCCATGCTTTGCCCCTTAGTTAATTGCTTAGAATGTGCCGGTTGTTGTTACTGCAACTGTGCCATTCACATTGAATGTGAGTGACTGTGTGCCAAGATCAGCGACAGTACCGTTAATATCGGTTGTGTTGTTGATTAGGCAAGTCATTGTGTAAAGAGGGTTGGTTGCTGAGACTGCTGTTCCCTTTTCCTGAAGGAGAACGATGGTCACACTTGTACCCCAAGCAGCTTGCAAAGTCGCTAGGACATTTGCTGCAGCTGTGTCGTTCAGGAAGTCGATCGTTACTGATGATGCTTCCAAACCTTTAACGAACTTGTGGCCTGAGTCACCCATTGCAGTTACTTCAAGTTCATCGAATGAACGGTTGAGTGTTACTGATGTGACATGGTCTGAAAGATCGACAGAGTTAACCTTAACGCCGACCTTGTTGTTTAAGAATACTGCCATTTAGGTTATTCCTCGTCTTTCTTGGTAGATGGTTTTGGTGCTGCTGGTGCTACCTGCCCGATCTTAATCAGGAAGGCTTCTTGCTCTTTTTCCCACTCGGACATAATTAACTCCAACTCGTTAGGACTGACACCTGCATTGAGCAGGTTAAAAGATCGCCCGATGCAGCATTGAGAACGCTTGGGGCGCTCACATCTCCTACATTATAGACGATAGAGGAAGCTGCTAACTTGTTAAACACAGCAACTAGCATTTCCTCAATTCCATTTAAATTGCCCTCGTTGTCGAGAAGCGGCACAAAGATGTTTAAAGAAAAGTTGGCCAAAGGCGCGATAGTGTTATAGCCGTTGTTATTAGGCGTTACATAAGGATCCGCCGGGCTAATTACTACGCTGTTGACAATAGGCGTTGCAGGCGGGAATGAAAATACTGACCAAAGTGAGTTATCGACTAGCGCTGCTGCAATAGTTGCGCGAAGTGTTGAGATCGCTGCTGTCATGGTTAGCCAACCATCGAGCGCGGATCTAGGTAAGGTGCAAGTAAGCCACGAACGCGAGCAAGTAAAGTATTACCCATGCGATAAGGGCTTGGAGCGTATCCGTCAACTGTAACGCCACCGCTTGAAGGCGCTTGGCGAGACTGCCAGATATCGATCGAGATCATTAGCGCAGCTTCTTGGATCGCTGGAACTGTTGCTGGGTCGAGATAAGTCTCGGCTGAAAGAAGGCCGTAAGGGTTGATCGGGTGGCGTGGTGTTACCGCGTTATTGTTGCCAGTTATTGCATAAGTAATTGAGTGATCAGTCTTGCCAGTAATTGTCTTAGATCCATTGTGCTTGGATCCTGCGCCTGAGATCACTACGGTCTCTCCTACATATAGAACATCTGCGATCGAGTCTTGAAAGTAAGAAGTGCCGGTGCTGGCTGTGTTGCTATGCCCAATAATTGAAAGAGTGTTAGACCAGATAAAAGGAAGCAGAACATTGTCTGCTGCATCGCAGACCTGCTGCAAGACTGCATCAGCATAGAGAGTGCCAACGCCAAGGGCTGTGCGCAACTCTGCAACTGTAGTCAATGCCATGCTTTTATCCTTTCTAAAGACTGGCGGGGTAGAAGGGCACTACCCCGCCAGCGACTTAGTGAGCGTTAATTACGCCTTGTTGTTCTTGAATGCGCCAGCGCCGACCTTAGTAGCGATAGCACCGAAGCCGTAGTAACCGATGGTGATAGAACCTGCGGCTGTTGACTCTGCACGGAGACGGTAGTTTGGTGACTCGTACCATGTGTAAGCATCTGGGTTGACGATGAGGATAGATCCGTCTGTGTCAGTTCCAGCAGCTGTGTTAGGTGTTACGAATAGGTTGAGTCCTGCAACATTGCCCTGAAGCGCTGTTGGAGTTACTGCTCCGCCTGCGTTCATTGGGTTTGATGCTGTGTAGATAGGACGGCCTGCATCGTTGAGTGTCATGATGTTTGACCACTGTGAAGTGTTGACGATCATGTTGCGAGCGAATGGGTTTGGAAGTCCGAGAGTTGCGTTGTAAACAGAAGCAGCACCGCGAGCAACAATTCCTAGCAATTCTGATGCTGTTGGATATGTTGTTGTAGTTGTTGCATCTGCTGTTGCGCCTGCGATGATCGCTGCGTTAACTGCTGCATCTGTGGCCTTTGCGTAAGCAGCGCCCATGTTGCGGATCAGTTCATCAAAGAATGCTGGTGATGTGCGATCTAGCAATTCAACAGAGAATGTCTGTTGTCCGGCGTACTTCTTAACATCAACAGATAGGAATGATGAGTTCTGGTCTGTATCTGAGAATGCTGCGTCCTCTGCTGTGATAGCAACAGTTGGCATCTGTGTGATCTTAGGGATTTCGAAAGTCATACCTGCATCTGGTAGAACGCCGCGTGAGATCGCTTCGATCGATGGGCGGATAGTTGTACCGAGTGGGTTGATGATTTCTGAAAGTTGACGAGTTGGCACGAGACCAGCGTTGTCAGTTGTGTTATCTGCTGCAAGGATATATTGACGAGCTGACTCATCACCTAGCGCTGCGCGGATAGTGTTTTCTGCATACTTTGCTGCAGTTAGTTCAATGCGTGGCTTTGAGTAAGCCATTGCTGTTACAGCAGGGCGAGCAGCTTCAACTGCGGCAGCCTCAACTGTAGGTGTTGCTTCGACTGCTGAAGTGGTTTCTTCCACGGTGGCTGTCTCGCTTTCTGTTGGTTGGGTAGGTTCAGCGACTTCATCTTGTGATGCCGCTATATCGGTTACTGCCGCAGACTTGAATGCCGCTGCTTGTACCAAACTTACTTCGAGCAGGTCAGCGCTCGATACATACAACACGCCATTCTTAGGCTTTGCTGCATTGACCATAACTCCGACTGAAAGACCAGTACGAAGTTCCTCGCTTGCTTCGATGAGAGCATCTGTGCCGCGAGATGACTTAGAGATCTTGAAAGAAGCAAAGATCCCTTCATCTGTTTCGTTAAAGAATTGAGCGCGACCGATAGGCTGTTTTGGGTCATGTTCCAATAGGAGTTTGACTTTGCTGGTGTCAGAGATGTTTATCGCACCGCGCTCAAAGACAACTGCACCGGCGGAAGTGTTTCCAACTTCGCCGCCGAATGGCACTATTTTGCCAGAGATAGTGCGCGCTGCGCTATCTGCTGTAAGTTCTGCCGAGAATGTCAACATCTCGTTCATTGCATTTCACCGCTTCCGTTAGGAGTTAAGTCAGTCATTTCCATGGCCTGATCTTGGGTAATTAGTTGAAGGTCAAGAAGTTCGCGAATGATCTGGAGTTCTACGATCGGATCTGTGCGTAGATAGTTCTTGTCGATATCAAACTTGACGATGTTTCCACGAGCGGTGATATCGTCCATAGATAGACGATCCTCGATCGCTGACACGAATGGCTGCAAAGATAGTGTTAGGAACTGCTTGCGCTCGTCCTGGACATTTGCGTAAGTCATTGTGGTGTTCTGATCTGCTGAAACATAGTAAGGCGGAACATTGCAGAGGCGAGCGATTTCAGTAGCTAGGTTCTGAATAGCCTCGTTGTACATCATGTCTTTAGGGCTAAAGCCAACAGACTCATAACTCAAAGTTGAAGTCAGATAAGCAGTTGAACGGTTGTTGCGGCTATTTTTCCAAGCAGCTAGTAATCCTTGAACTTCTGCTGGTGGTAGATCTGCGCCTGTGTTCTTTAGGTAACCAGTTGCCATTGGAGTGCCAGCAGCAATAGCCGCGGCCTTCTGAACATCGAGGGCTGCGCGAATTGTTGAAGTGCCGGTATTCAAGATGCCATCGCTTAGTGACTGGAATGTAATAAGTGATCCAAGGCCGTCCATTGGTACGGTTGTGCCGTCAACTGCATAGGACTTTACATAGACATTATCTCGATCGAGTGTTGCAGTTACGCGAGAGTTAGCAACCCATTCAAAGCGAGAAGGGCGACCGTCCTCTTGGTAAGTCTCGACAACTTGCCAAAAGGCTTGGCCATAAAATAGAAGCGAGTCAACTGTGTAAGCAATAGTTACTGAACGAGGTTGTGAGTAAGAAGGTTGATCAAGCCATAGTGGCTTACCAAGTTCCTCACCAGTTGACTTCTTATACAACTCCAGAGGAATTGTGCCGATAGTTCCCGCTAAAAGGTTTCTGCATCTGGCTAACGCTGGTACGCCCATGGCTTCTGTGCGACCCACATAGGCAAACTGAAATGGCATCGCATAAGGAGAATACTCACCGAGAACTTGCGGAGCAGCTTGCGCTTCAATAGTTGGCGATGATGTTGCACCTGTAAGGCGCGAAAGGATACCCATAGAGTGCAATTATACACTACATGTAGGTCAACCCGCGTAAATAGCCGCTACCTGTTGTGGTTTCATTAACATGGACACAACCATTGCCAAAGCGATCGGTGCAGACACATCGCCTGCCGATTTTCTTTTAACAATACGCCAAGCAGAGTCATTAACCTTAGCTGCGCAGTTATTCATCTGCTGCATTAGGTTGGCTTGTCCGTTATGGACTACACGGTGATTTACTAGACCATCGAGCAGGTCTCCGCAGGCCTGATAGAACTGCTGGCCTGATATGTCTTGAACCATGCAACCCGCATTTGATAACTTGTCTGCGATCGACTGGGTTGTGTACTTGTCATAGCAGATCTGCCGAGGTCGATACTGATCAGACCAAGCCTTTATCTCAGCTGCGATCTTTAGATCATCAACCGAGACTGCTGACTCCCAAGTCTGCAAGATACCTACGCCGATCTTTCCGTCTGGCAATATCTGACCAGCAACGAGTGAAGCATTGCGCCTTGAAGGTGATACATCGAACCCAAAGACTGTATATCCGCCGGGCGGGATCTGAAGTTCGCTGTTAGAAGTTTCCTCAAGAATGCCATGAGGCCAAGGGCTGCTAAGGGAGTCGATCCATTGGCAAAGCAACTCTGTGCGCGTATTTTCGATAGGGCTAGTGGCTACTGACTCCTCTAAGGTCTCTTTAGTGACCAGATAACCAAGCGCAGGGTTAGCAAGCGCCCAAGATTTAGGATCATCTATCTTGCAGTATTGAGGCGCTGAGTATTCATAGAACCCGAAAGACTTAGGTGGGTTGTCTAAGGCTCGTTCTCTTAATTGGTTTAGAACTGTGCTAAACGCATCTCCAGCGTTAGAAGTTAGGAAAGTGTGGGCATTGGGTCGAGCGCGAGTTACTGGCATCGCTGCTCGATAGCCTTCCTCTGACCATTCGCGGATTTCATCGAGGAATAGCGCATCGGCGGATCGACCACGCGCTCCGTCTCTCGTTGCTGCTACTACATCGAGTCTGCGGCCGTCTTTCATCTCGATCGACTCAGTTCCGTTGGCGTATCGGATCTGTTTGACTAGCTGCATCAAGTTCTCGTTGTTTTCAAAGACATGGGCTACTTGGCGAAAGGTATCAAGCGCCATCGAGCGATTAGATGAAGCAATGATGATGTTCTTGCTATCCCACTTAATCAGATGAGCCAAGATAAGCATTCTCGTTAAATGGGTCTTGCCATTTTGCCGGGCAACCAGCAGCAGGTTAGTTTTGCGTATCCAGTTACCTTTCTTGTCCACGCGGAGCATATCTTTGAGGCAGAACTCTTGCCATGGTAATAAAGGCAGTTGGATTAGGTTGGCTAACTCAATTACATCGTCAACCTTAGAAGCGCCCTTGAGATAAGGGCTGTGAAGCCTTGGCTCAGTTGCCCCTCGTAGCGCTGGTTTCCTTTTGGCTGGCATCAGGACTGTTCTGGATCGGGTCGGCTAGTGAACGGACTGTCTTGGTGAATTTTGGACTGCATCGGAGAGAGACTGGCCG
>Ga0247722_10001419_pt1 | contig 13258 bp, 23 predicted proteins | sample MSEWelMarce3H_FC_FD_189094 | JGI IMG/M metagenome (GOLD analysis project Ga0247722, IMG submission 189094) | Subsurface sediment microbial communities from gas well in West Virginia, United States - MSEEL Well Study Marcellus 3H_FC | ecosystem: Environmental > Terrestrial > Deep subsurface >... | reverse complement strand
TTTGTTGCTGGAAAATTACTTAGATAAGGGGAAATACTATGCCTATGGTCGGAAAAAAGAAGTTTGCTTACTCTGAAAAGGGTGAGAAAGAGGCTAAAGAGTATGGCAAGAAAAAGGGTATGCCTGTGACCATTATGGTTGCTGTTGGTAAGCCAAAAGGTATGCCTATGCGTGGTCAGCGCACTGCAACTAACATGATGAAGAAATCAGGGAGAGGCAAATGAGTTCACTATCTGGGGCAAGAACCCTATTAAATGCAGTAACTGCAAGTGGTGCTTCTACTGCTGTGCAAGCAGACGCAGGGCAACCCGCATTTTTGCAAGTTACAGGAATAACAGTCGCTACTGTTGCTTTCCAAGGAAGTCTTGATGGGACAACATTTGCAACGATTGGTACTGCTTTGACTGCTGATGGCATTGTCACTATTGCCAATGCGCCAAAGTATTTGAGAGCCAACTGTACAGCCTACACCTCTGGAACTATTACAGCAAAGGTCTTGTATTAGTATGAAAAAGACCAAAGCACAAGCCAAAATTAGTAAAGTCATGCGTGAGTACAAGGCAGGTGATCTGCACTCAGGCAAGGGTGGTAAGGTTGTTAAGTCTCAGAAACAAGCGATTGCAATTGCATTATCAGAGGCTGGTAAGGCGAAGAAGAAATGAAACAAGGACTTTATGCCAATATCAATGCCAAACAAGCAAGAATTAAGGCTGGCTCTGGTGAACGGATGCGGAAAGTTGGTAGCAAAGGTGCGCCAACTGCCAAAGCGTTTATTGAGTCTGCTAAAACTGCAAAGAAACCAAAAAAGGTGAAGTGATGAAAACTCCTGCTTGGCAACGCTCCGAAGGTAAAAATCCTAAAGGAGGGTTGAACTCCAAGGGAAGATCATCTTATAATGCGGAAACTGGTGGTAATTTAAAAGCACCAGTAAAATCAGGCGACTCTTCAAGAAGAGCAAGTTTCTTGGCTCGTATGAGTGGCAACGATGGTGCTGAATACGACAAGAAAGGTGAACCGACAAGACTGCTTCTTTCGCTTAAAGCATGGGGTGCATCCTCAAAGGCTGACGCAAAGGCAAAGGCTAAGTCTATTTCTGAACGAAATAAGGCAAAAGCGAAATGAGAGCATTATCAGTTGGTGTTAGTCCTACGGCGGCAGTAGACACAACAGTCTATACCTGTCCTACGGGCTATTACGCCAAATTTACTGTAATGTACATTCACAATACAGGCGGGTCTACCAAGCATATAACTGTTCAATGGTTTGACGCAAGTGCTAATACCACTCTTGATATATTGACCCAATACGATTTCTCAACAAAAACCTATTTGCAGTTTGATGGCAACGCCTACATTGTTTTAGAAGAAGGCGATAAGATCAAAATAACTACTCAGTCGGCAAGCACATTCAGTTTTATAGCCACATTTGAAGAAGAAGGGTTGACTAGAGCATGACCTACCTAGAACTTGTAAACGATGTTTTGGTGCGACTCAGAGAGCCTGTGGTCACAACTTTCAGCGAAACCACTTATTCCACCTTGATTGGCAAATTCATCAATGATGCCAAGCGTCAGGTTGAAGATGCCTTTAGTTGGAACGCCTTGGGTGCAACCATCACAGTAACAACTGCCGCTAGTACCTCTACCTACTCCCTTACAGGGGCTGGTCAGAAGTTTCAAGTTATGGATGTAATCAATACAACTAGCCTTTTGGGGCTAAAAAACATTAGTTTTGTGGACATGAATCGCAAACTGAACTTTGCACCTGTTGCTACTGAAACACCCACAGAATATGCTTTTGATGGGGTAGATGGTTCTTACGATACACAAGTAAAACTCTATCCAATCCCTAATGCTGTATATACAGTTAAGTTTATGCTGACTGTCCCACAACCAACATTGGCATTAGATGCCACAGTAGTAAAAGTTCCTGATGTTTTAGTGGTGCAAAACGCCTACGCAAGAGCATTGGTAGAGCGTGGTGAAGATGGCGGTTTATCTTCCTCAGAGGCGTATAACTTGTATCGGGCAATGTTGTCTGACTATATTGCTTTGGAAGGCACACGCTATCCAGAGAATCAGGAGTTTGTCAGCATATGACGCAAAGATTGCAGACCTTTAGTGTTCAAGCCCCAGGCTTCTTTGGGCTAAACACGCAAGACTCTCCTTTGACATTGGAGGCGGGCTATGCGTCTATTGCCACCAATTGCGTCATTGACCAATATGGACGTATTGGCGCACGAAAAGGCTTCTCAAGGGTTAACTCATCCTCTGGCAACTTAGGCGCAAACGATATAAAAGTAATACATGAATTAGTGCAATTAGATGGCACTTTGACTGTATTGTTTGCTGGCAACAACAAGTTATTCAAGTTAGATGGCTCTAACGCTGTTGTGGAGTTGACCTATGGGGGTGGGGGTACTGCCCCAACTATTACTAATAGCAATTGGCAATGTGCATCTTTGAATGGCATTACCTATTTCTTCCAATCTGGCTTTGACCCGTTGATCTATGATCCTGCGGTAAGTACTACTACTTATAGGCGTGTGTCTGAGAAGACGGGCTATACAGGCACAGTTCCTTTGGGAAACATTGTTATCTCTGCCTTTGGTCGTTTGTGGGTGGCTGATACTACGGCAGACAATGTAACGATTAGTTTCTCTGACTTGTTGGCAGGGCATAACTGGACTGCGGGAACATCTGGGACTCTTGATGTTTCTAGGGTTTGGGCTAATGGTGCAGATCAGATCATGGGTTTGGGCGCACACAATAACTTTTTGGTTATCTTTGGTAAGCGTCAGATATTGGTTTACTCAGGGGCAACAACCCCCTCCACAATGTCATTGGCTGACACCATAGGCAACATTGGTTGCTTGTCAAGGGATTCCATAGTTTCTACTGGTTCAGACATTGTTTTCTTGTCTAACTCTGGTGTTCGTAGTTTGTTGCGTACTATCCAAGAGAAGTCTGCCCCATTGCGTGACTTGTCAAAGAATGTCCGTAATGACTTGATGACCTATGTAGCTGGTGAGACATTGGCAAACGTCAAGGCGGTCTATTCAGAAGTCAATGCTTTCTACCTTTTAACTCTTCCTGTTGCCAAACAAGTCTATGTATTTGATACCAAGGCGCAGCTACAAGACGGGTCTGCTAGGGTAACAACTTGGGATTCTATTGAACCAACTGCATTATTGGCAAGAAGAAATGGTGATTTACTGATTGGCAAGAATGGATATGTTGGAAAATATGGGACATATCTTGACCATGCCTCTACCTATCGCTTTCAGTATTACACCAACTATGCTGATTTAGGTGATGCCAATGTCACATCAATCCTGAAGAAAATCTCTGTGGTTGTGATTGGTGGAACTAACCAGATATTGACCATCAAGTGGTCTTATGACTTTTCAGCGCAATATTACTCAACCCAAGCAACTATTCCTATTTCTACAATTGCTGAGTATGGAATGGCCGAATATGGTGCAAATGGTAGTCCAGTAGCATACTATTCAACAGGCATACAAATTGGCACTTTGATTGGTCAAGCATCAGGCTATGGCAAGGTTGTGCAAACTGCTTATGAGATTGAGATCAATGGCTCGGCCATCAGCATCCAAAAGATTGAGATTCAGGCTAAAAACGGAAAACTTGGGTAAGGAACAAACATGGCAAATTACACAAAAACCACTAACTTTGCGGCTAAAGATGCACTTGCGTCAGGCAATGCCTCCAAGGTTGTCAAAGGTACTGAGATTGATACAGAGTTCACCAATATCCAAACTGCCATTGCTACAAAGGCAGATGGAACATTTACGAACTTCTCATTTGTTGAAACATCAAATGTCTTGTATATCTACAATGTAGCAACGCCTGTGGCAAAGATTGATGCCTCTGGTAATTTAACTGTGATTGGCAACATCATTGCGAATGGAACAATGTAATGAAAGCATCAGAAATCATTAAAGCAGATGCGGTCAAGCGCAAAATTGACCCTGATAAAGCCTTGCGTACTGTTAGTGCGTTGGTTAAGGCTAAGTCTGCTGTTTTGATGCAAGAGAGCGATTCTGTTCTTTTGGTGCGTAAGATTAACCCAACATCCGCAGAGATTCATTTGTTTACTGAAGATAACCCAAGAACATTGGCAAAGGCTGTTATTGGCTTTGTCAGAAGAGGTAAGGCGTTAGGCATTAAGACTGTCTATGGCAAAGCAGATAACCAAGGGATTGTGGAATTGATGAAGCGTCTTGGTTTGAATGTACAAGCATCTGACTTGCAACAGTACAACTGGAAAGCACAGATATGAGAAATAGTCTTGCCTTATTAGGTATACCAGACCTCCCCATAAGAGCGTTTCGCCATGTTGGGGATAGAAGAATTCAGCCCCAAGGTGGTGGTGGTGGAATTATTAACGAGATCATAGAAGCACCAGGCAATATTGTTGAAAGTGCATCAGAGACTTTGGCTGATGTTGATGACACAGTAAATCAAGAAATCCCAGGCGGTTGGGCAACTGTTATAAATGTTGCAACAGCAGGACAAGCGACTCCTTATGTCTCAGCGACTCAAGCAGCAGTTGCATTAGACAAAGGTGCTAGTCTTGAAGATGTTGCCAAAAACTATGCTATTAGCCAAGTCGCTGGTCAGGTTGGTGGTGCAGTAGGCGCAGAAACAGGTTCTAGTTTTGCTGGCAATGTGGCTAGTGGCACTACTGGTGGATTATTGAGTGGCGCAACGCCAGAGCAAGCATTAACGGGTGGATTAACAAGTGGCGCAATTAGCCAAGTAACGCCATCTACTTTATTAAGTTCTGGTGGAACTTCAGGACAAGGAACAACGGGAGCAAATAACATGGCAGTTGATGATTACACATATTATGGCGGCGGTGACGCTTTTGACACAACAAGTGGACTATTTTCGCCAACCACAATCCCTGCACAAGATATAACTGGTGGCGAAGGTTACTACGACACAGGTAGTGCGCCTTATACCCAAGAACAAATTGATGCCCTAATTCCACAAACCTATGGTGGAAATAATGCTCTCTCCTCCCTAGATGCGGTTACACAAGCAACCATCAGACGAGCATTGGCGGCTGGTGGTAGTGCGGCTCAAGGCGCAATGAACTTCTTGTCTAGTATGGGTGGAGGAATGAACTCCAACCTATTGCAAGGTGGGGTAGGAACTGCTGCCCAACTAATGCAATTGCAAGCAAATAGGGAAGCGGCACAGCAAGCACAAGCAAGAATTGGTCAAGCAACACAACAAGCTGTTGCTGGCGCACAGTTCAGACCCGTTGGCACAACTACTCGTTTTGGCACATCTAATTTCCAAGTTGATCCTGCTACTGGTCAGTTGGTAAGCGCAGGATATACAGCTGCACCTGAGATCACTTCTGCTCAAAATAGACTTATGGGTTTGGGTGCTAGTTACCTAGCGCAGACTCCTGAAGAAGTTGCCCAACAGTACATGAACAAGCAATATGACTTGCTCGATCCAAGTCGGCAAAGACAGTTGGCTGGTATCAGAAATCAGGCATTCCAGACAGGCCGTGGCGGTTTGTCAGTAGGTTCTACTGGTTTGCGTCCAAGTGGCGCACAAGGTTTGATGGGTGCCAATCCTGAAATGGAAGCGTACTACAACGCCTTGGCGCAACAAGATGCACAGTTGGCTGCACAGGCACAACAAGCTGGTCAACAAAATGTATTGTTTGGAACGGGCTTGTTTGGTCAGGCTGGTCAACTAGAAACTATGGCACAACAACCATTTACTTTGAGCCAAGGTCTTGCTGAAAAATCTGCCTTGGGTGGTGCAAGGGCTGGTCAACTTGGCATACAAGGCAATGTATATGGCAATGCCATAGGCTTGTCTGCGGCTAATACTACCAATCCGTATGCTACTGTCTTAGGTGGACTAAGTAGCCCAACATCATTGTTGGCACAAGGTTTAGGGTCATACCTTGGTTCGTCTGCGCCATCAAATGTTGGTGGTACTGGTAGCACATTTAATACTGGCTACTATGACCCAATGCAACAACAGTTTTAAGGAGTAATCATGGCAACAGATATCGTAGGTGGATTGTTTGGTATTACTCCTCAAGGATATGAGAGACAGCAATACGAGCAAGCATTAAAAGAAGGCCAATCATTTGGAACTCCTGAAGGTCTTTATGCCTCTGCCGCACAACTAGGCCGTGGTCTTGGTGGTGCTATGGGTGCTGTAGACCCAATGTTGCAAAAGATTTCTGCACAGAATCAGATATTGCAGGGTTTAGATATTACCAATCCACAATCAATTACTACTGGTATTGAAAGAGCAACTCAAGCGGGAATTCCAGAATTGGCTTATCGGTTGTTAGGTGCAAGGGATGAGGCAATGAAGCGGCAAATGGGGTTGCAGTCTCAACAAAGAATGCAACAAGCCCAAGGCTTATTGCCAAGCATATTGACCGCTGGCACTCCAGATCAAGTAACTCCAGAAAAAGTCATTGTTGACGAAACTGCTGATACCTCATATTTACAACCAGAAACTGTAAAAAGAGGAACTCCAACTATGGTCAATCAACAGGTTGTCCAAGCATTGAGCATGACCCCAGAAGGACAATCAGTTCTTGAAGGATATTACAAAGCCCAAAAATCTGGTAGTGAAGCAGATAAAGCACAGGCTGAAGCAAATATCAAAATGGTTGAATCTAGATTTGCACCACAGTCACAACAAGCAAAATTGATTAAAGATGCTGCTGACGCACAAAAAGCGGCTATTGATGCAAGTTGGGAAGATAGGGTTAAAGCCCTTGGCTATGCTAAAACAACTGCTGAAATTAAAAATATCAATAGTGAAATTAATGTTCGTGGTGCAAAACTTGGATTGGATACACAAACTACACAAGTCACTATTTTGGAGAAGTTGGCTCAAATCAATAAATTGAATACTGACATTCCAGAATCAACTAGAAAAATTATCAACGACAGCGCAGTTGTTGCCGCAACATCAAAACAAGCGGCTAACCAGTTCAATGACTTGGCATCTAGGATTGAGTCTACTGGTGGTGGTTATGGTGGATTATCAACATTTAATTCTTACTTAACAAAGGTTGGTGGATTCCAAAACGGAACTTACGATTTGCGTCAGGAGTACACAAGGTTGCGTAACAATGCGGCGATTAAGTCTTTGCCGCCTGGCCCCGCAACGGACAAAGACATTTCACTTGCATTGAGTGGCTTCCCAACTGAGACAGCAGATGCTAGAACACTTGCTAGTTTCTTGCGTGGAATGGCAAAACTTCAAGAGATTGATGCAACAGTTGCCAATGCAAAAACTGATTGGGTTGCTCAAAACAATGGAGTTCTTACAAGAGCCAATAAAACTTTTGTGGCTGGTGATTACACGGCAAAACAAGGTGAGACTTTTGTTGACTTCTCAAACCGCATTGCGAAAGATGTAAATTCACGATATTCTGGCGTTGGCGAAAGAGAAAGAGTGCAGAGTCTAGTAAGCCAAATTCCAACAACAGGAGAATTGCCATCAACTGGAACAAACATTTTGAATCAAGCAGATCAAATTTTGGCTAGACCTCGTGGAGCAAGATAATGGCAACAGCACAAGAATATGCAACTTGGATAGTTCAAAACAAGGATTTGCAAGGGACTCCTGAGTTTGAGACTGTTGCCAAAGCCTATGAAGTAAAAAAGCAAAGTGAGAATCTGACAACTACAACGGCTCAACTTGCACCAAGACCTAAAGAGGCTGGCATTGTTGAAAAGTTGATTGGTGTTGGTGAAACTGGTTTGGCTATAACTACTGGTCTATTTGGCGGGACTTTTGGTGGTTTGAGAGGTGGTATTGGTTTTGCGGCTCAACAGGCTAGAGAAGGCAATATTCGTGATCCACAAGCAACTAGAGGTCTTGAGCAAGCCATAGTGCAAGGCGCACAAGAGTTCACATATATGCCAAGGACTGAGGCTGGTCAGGAACAAACTCAGGCAGTTGGTAGATTTATTGGCGAGACAATCCCCCCAGTTATTCCAGTTATTGGTGCGCCATCTATGTTGGCTCAAGCCACTAGACAAGCGGCTCCATTTGTAGAAGCCAATATCAGAAGGGGTGCTACTGCGGCTCAAGAAATGGCGATGATTCCTGTTCAAAGAGGAACTCAGATGGTGCGTGATGTGTTTGGCGTTGAGACTCCAGCACCAATGGGAGCAACTGGCAGAGCAAGTGGCGGTGCTATGGCTACTCCAGCAGAATTACAACGCATGACAACCGCTGAAGCATTGCCTGTTCCTGTTAGATTAACAAAAGGTGCGGCTAGTCGTGAGGCAGAACAGTTGGCATTTGAAAAAGAACAAATGAAGGGTCAGTTGGGGCAACCTTTGCGACAACGGGCTGAAGAAAACAACTTACAACTATTGCAAAACTTTGATGCAATTGTTGATCTGACAGGAGCAGAACAAGTTAGAAGCGGACTTGCCGCAACTGGTAATTCAGTTATTAACGCATTGTCAACTGGATGGGAAGGCGCAAAAGCAAAAACAAGAGCCGCTTACAAGAATGCTGAAGCACAAGGTGAACTTGATGCTTTGTTGAATCTTGAAGATTTGGCTAAATACATAAATGATAAATTGCCAGAGTCTACTGTTGCGCCAGTTCTTAATGTTGCAAGACAAAAAGGCATTCAACTTGGAGCATTAGAGCAATTACCTGATGGATCTGTTCAGGCTTTACCAACAACTCTTAAAAATAGTGAGTTATTAAGAAGGTCAATTAGCGATACAACTGGTTTTGATCCAACTAATAGACTATTTAGTAGTGAATTAAAGAAGTTAATTGACCAAAACACAGAAGGTTTAGGTGGAGAACTATACAAACAAGCTAGAGCATTGCGTGAGCAACAGGCTAGAAAGTATGAAGGTCGTGCAATTGTTGCCAACTTGCTTACAACAGTTAAGGGCAAAGATGATCCAAAGATTGTTGCAAGTGAAGCATTTCAGAAGTCTATTCTTAATGCCTCGCCAGAGGAGATTACATTTCTAAAACGTGTTTTGTTGACAAGTGGCAAAGATGGTCAACAAGCATTTAAAGAATTACAAGGTGCAACTGTTAAGCATCTAGAAGATATTTCTACGGCTGGAGTCGGAACAGACTCACAAGGCCGTGCATTGGTATCAACTGCAAAACTTAACTCTGCCATTAACCAATTGGATTCCAACGGAAGATTGGACATTATTCTTGGAAAGAAAAATGCAGAAATTGTGCGTGATCTAAATGAGGTGGCTAAGTATGTGACTACAGTCCCGCCTGGCACTCTTGTCAACAACAGCGGTACAGCTGGTGTTTTGTTGGCGGCAATGGGTGAGGCGGCTACTACTGGCGCACTAACTGGTTTGCCACTTCCTGCAATCAGCATATTAAGAGCAGTTAACCAACAAATGAAAAACAACAAAACAAAGGCAAGAATCATGCAGTCTTTGAATAAAGCAGAAACATCTAAACAGGAGTAACCCATTGACCCTTTCAGTCTCCTCATGTTGGCGCAGGGTGCAGTTAGCTTTATCAAGCAAGGCTGTGCGATGCTCCATGAGGGCAGGATGGAACTGGAAGGGGCAAAGAAAACTGTTGAAGGGGTTATTGCAGATGTCAAGGCCATCAAAGGCATCTGGAACTGGCTCATTGGTTTACTTAGTGGAAAGCCAAAGTCCAAGTCAACAGAAGAAGCCCCAAAGTCTTTGGCGAAAGCGAAAACTGCCTCTAAGAAGCAACAAACTTATGAGGAAATGGAACTTCTCCTTATTAAAGACATCGGGGAACGCCTTGGGTTGCTATTCGATACACAACAACAAATCAACAACTACTATCGTGCATTAGAGGAAGAGTCCAAAACTGTCTACGATCCAGAGCAAAACAGTAGTAAAAAGGCCATTGAAAGAACTCTGATTGAGTTACAGATGGAAAAGTTGCTAGAGCAAGTGCGAGAGGCAATGGTCTATGCACCAGCAGAATTGAAGGATTTATACAGCAGATTCTTGAAGATGTATGCAAAAATTGAGCAAGAGCAAGAGTGGGCGAGATCGGAGATGATCCGTAGAGCAAGAATACAGCGTTGGAGACAAGAACAAAGGGAGATTCGCCAGATTGAGATGGTAAGTGGCTTAGTTGCTGTTGGGTTTATTTCATTGATATTTGGATGGCTAATGTGGCAACTGTCAAACTTATCTGGTGGGTTCTAATTGGAGTGATGCTATGCGTTGTCGTTGGCGCAACAAGTATGGCCTACGTTGAAACGTTATACATGAAAGCACAACTAAAACGAGAGATCAAAGAGTTACGCAAATTGAAACAAGAACTGAAAGAAACCAAATGAAGTATGTCTTGTTGCTGTTATTGCTAGTGGGATGCGATGACCGCTATCGGTATTTTTGCCAAGACCCGAAGCACTTTTCGGCTAAACGCTGTCAGCGTCCTGATTGCCAGTTCACCCAAGATTGTCCCGACTATCTAGTAGCACCTATTCTGGAGAAACAAGTTGTCCAACCCTCACAAATTCCAAGTCAATCGGCTTCTGACGCAAGAGGAAATTGAGATACGAGTTTGGGCTTGCGTAGTCCTAATCGTAACAATCATCCTTGCTGGTATCGTGATCTTCATGCTTTATAGCCTGGCGTTTGTTGTGCAGCCAATTAAATCTATGGCTCCCATCGATTCAGCTTTTGCCAAGATGCTGAACGACATCGTGCTATTGATTGTCGGTGGCATTGGTGGCGTGATGAGTCGCAAGGGTGTGCAGACTGTGGCAGACAAACTGTCTACTCCTACACCACCTACAACCCCTCCACCAGCCCCACCACCAACGGCCACTTCTACTTGGACATCTCCATCTGGTGCATTGCCTGCATGGATAAATCCTGTCTTGGATGAAGAGTGGAGAGCGCCTCCACCCCCAACTACTCCACCAGATTACATTGATCCTGCCAAGGAAGAAATAGCCAATGAACGAGCGTTAGCAAAGGCTGAGACATGATCCCTAATCCTTGGATGATCTTAGGTGCTATTTTTGTAGCTGTCAGCGTGTATTTCTATGGCCACCATAGAGGTTGGGATGAGCGTGATGCTGAGATGCAAGCGGAGATTGCCATCAAGAATGAAGAATCTAGAGTTAAAGAACAAGAACTTGCCAAACAACTAAATGACCAATCATCAAAACTTTTGGAGGCCAACAATGCCATATCTGAAAAACAGTCTAGTCTTGATCGTGCTATCCGTGCTGGTCGGGTGCGCCTCCCGTCCACAAGTTGCGTACAAACCAATGGAAATCCCCCCGCTGCCAGCGGAAATAGCAACCAAGCGGCAAGCGAATCTGACACAGAGACTCTCCGACTTATTGCTCAAATCGCCGCAGACGGAGACAAAGCAATCAACCAACTCAACGCCTGCATCGATGCCTACCAAGCAGTAATGGAGAAATCAAATGGTAAACGCTGAACAACTGCAAAAACTCCACATTGGTGCCGATTGGGCGGATGCCTTGAATGAGACATTCTCTAGGTTCAACATCACTACAAACAACCAGAAGGCTATGTTCATTGGGCAATGTGGCCATGAATGTGGCAACTTCCGAATCCTTGAAGAGAACCTAAATTACAAAGCTGCCACCCTAATGAGGCTATGGCCTAGGAGGTTTCCTACCTTGGAGAAGGCTAATGAGTATTCTGGCAACGCTAAAAAAATTGCAAATTCTGTCTATAGCCTACGCATGGGCAATCGTGACGAAACTTCTGGTGATGGCTATAGGTTTAGGGGTCGTGGTTGTATTCAACTTACTGGTCACTCGAATTATTTTCATGCTGGCAAAGCATTGGGGGTTGATTTTGTTATGGAGCCTGATCTTGTTGCTACTCCTAAGTTCGCTGCTCTTACCGCAGGATGGTTTTGGTCTACCCACAACTGTAATGCTCCAGCGGATGCCCTTGACTACACTAAAGTGACTCGCATCATAAATGGCGGGACTATCGGCCTAGATGACAGAATCAAACACACACAACAGGCGTTGGCGGTCTTGGGCTAGTCTTTGTCTTTTTCCCACCCAAGGTAGAAGACTGCCACAAGAACTGAAACGCCTATACATACTCCTAGTAGGAGTACAACAATTAAGGTAAGGATGTTTTCAATCATTTGATCTTGCTCCTAATTAAGTCTTCCAAACACTTCATCAGAGTGAATACCGCACTCAAGAATGAAGGGGCTAACATCCCAAGAATAAAAAGCGTGACATCATACATATCTTGTCTCCAAATACATTTCATGGAATGCCCAGACAACTAACCAATCCCACATGAGGTGAGGACAATGACCAGAATGGTAATACTTTGCCATCTTTAGGCAATAGGCTTTAGTTGGTGCTGGTTGTTTCATACTTTGCCTCCAATTCGGTAACTCTGTCAGACAGTATACGAACCAACTCGCTCAATACTGCGACTTCAGCAACTAGCTTGGCCTCCTTACTAGGATGGCGAATTGCTTCTTTCCTGACAGAACTTTGCTCCATTGCGCTAAAGAATTCCTTTTCCTCTGGAGTCTCTATTTGTATTGGCACAACTAATCCAATTGGTTTTCTAGTCATGTTCGCTCTCTTATTCTTTCAGCAATAACTTGTGAGGGGTGAGGCCAACCAACCGCCCATTCGTCAGCAATCTTTGCACACGCCTCACGTTCAGCTTTAATTCCACTATCTAAACCCTCAAGATAGGCTTTCTTTGACTCAGCCTTGACCGCCTCCTCAATCATGCGCTTGACTAACTCATGTTCAAATGTTGCTTTCATGTTTCAAACCCAAATATATTTGCTAAACATATAGATAAAGAAACCAATAACAGCAATCAGCGCACAAAGGATGGCAAAGTCGCTGATCTGCGGTTCACGATAAGCACCTGTGAAGATGTCTTCATTCACATAGTCTTTCGGCCATGCCTCTTGCATGGTGCGTGGGAACATACGCACAGTTGGATGGTTTTCTTCAACTTCTTCTTGCATCATTTTATTAAACTCCTGTAAGCGTTAATTGCGTCTTTCAGATCGTTTTGCAGCTGCTCAATATAGTTTTGTTGCTCTTGCATCTTAATATACGCCTCTTGAGCAAACTTGGCTAGATTCTCTTGGCTCCATGACTCGAATGTTGGCATTGTTATCTCCAAAATCTTTTAAGGTTATCTGTTGCGAAATGCTTTTGGTACTCAGTTTCTTTGGGGGTGGTTAACCTGTTCTTTTGAG
>Ga0247722_10001418_pt1 | contig 13258 bp, 8 predicted proteins | sample MSEWelMarce3H_FC_FD_189094 | JGI IMG/M metagenome (GOLD analysis project Ga0247722, IMG submission 189094) | Subsurface sediment microbial communities from gas well in West Virginia, United States - MSEEL Well Study Marcellus 3H_FC | ecosystem: Environmental > Terrestrial > Deep subsurface >... | reverse complement strand
TTAAATATTCCAACAGAAGTTATTACAATGAATTAAAAATATCTATAGCTTAATTAAAGCAATAGAGACAATGATGAATAAATCGAACAGCTTTGAGTATTTTAATGTTACTCCTGAAATCTTGATAGCAGTCAGCGCATTTAAAAACTTACCGGTCCTTTCTTAAATTCTATCGGTAAGTTTTGTGATATAAAATCAAGAGAGACATTGTTTCAATTGAATTTTTAGATATCAGTTTAGATATTGTGAGCGTCAACATATTTTAATTTGTAAAAAATCTATTTATCCCGTAGATCTTAATAATTTAAAATAAAAATAATGTACAATTAAAATTAAATCTTTTTTGGAGAATACTATGGATATTGCTGGCGAAAACATGCAGCTAACTTATTTTTTGCACAAAATAAAACATGAGCTTTGCTTTGTTAATAATGTAAATAAATTAAATGATACGATCTGGTCTGTTACAGCACCAATAATTTTAACAAATACTAGACTTAATGCCACAGATGGCAGAAGTTTATTGCAGAGAATTATTTTTCAACAATTTAATAGTGGATCAGCCAAAACAATAGGCTTTATGAGAGGCATGATTACATTATCTTCAGAGCCTGATATTTTTGAAATTAGTTTAATGCTCAATTGTTCTACAGATCAGATATCTGAACCAAACGAAGCTGAATGGATTGCAGCAATCGAAAATGGTTTAGAATCAGGAAACTATACATTCCCAGCAGTTTCTAAGGGTAAAAATGCATTCATTAATGCTTTTGGTTTGAGAAATTACATCTATGATATGAGAATAGAATTCTGGCCTCATTATGAAAATAAAAATGGTTTCGAGTGCGAATGTGTTATTAAATATATCCAGCCTGAAGGTACCGAAAAGCAAGAACTAGATTTTACTAAAGGATTTGATTTCTTAATTTATTCTGAAAAAGCAAGAGCAATGATCCCATTCTTAATAAAGAGTGAGACAAACCCTGTTTTCATATTACAAGATGCTAATATAATTTCACATGAAATATATGAAGACCCAGATGGAATTGGAAAAGAACTTTTTATAAAATGTGAATTTGTTCCATAAAGCAAAAAACCCTTTCTAAGAAAGGGTTTTTATTATTTAAACTAATAAAGTTATTAGCCTTCAACTGGAGCTTCAGGAACTGTAACATCTACTGGAGAAATAAAATGTGGCTCAGTATCTGCGATTGAAACTGAATCAACATTCTCAAAACCATATACAGTTACAATTTCCTGGAATCTTGTTCTAAAACCCTCATTAAGGTTAGAAAGCTCGGTTTCAAGAGCAACCAACTGCTCCTTAGCCTGAGCTACACGAGCTTCATAATTCTGCTGTACTTCAGCATATTGAGCATCTAGATTAGCAACAAAATTATAAACTTGATATCCTTGCGCCTGAAGGAATGTTTGTTGTGCCTGAAGTGTTCTTAATTCTGTAAACTCTTCTGGCGTAATTGCTGGGCGGGTGTCAACTGTTTCTTCCATATAAATAATCCTTTTTAGATTTTTATGACTATGTATTTTAGATCATTCTGAATCTTAATACTCATTATACAATAATAGAGTAGATACAAATTATTATCGTATCTTGATTATTATTTTACAACAATTTTATTTATTTTAGATAAGAAAAAAGAATAAAAATTTACTATAAAAGTTGAATTCAAAATTATCAAAGAAACTTTCCAAAGCAATTTTCCAGAATCTTTTTCATACAGAGAAATGGCCAAATTATAAGTTAAATAAGCCTGCATTAAAAATAATAGCAACATTGCCATTAGAGTTATTGAATAAAATAAAATTTTATTTTTCATTTGTTTTATCCTTGAATAAAAATCCCCTGCATTTAAATATATACAGGGGATTTTCTCATTACTTGCCTCTTTACAGTGAGTATTTGAGTAACAGCTTCATTGCTCTTCTCAACTACCATTGCTGTTCAACCTTCGCCCACTTCATTGGGGGCAAGTGATGAAATCACGCAGAGAAATAGTTCTACTCTAAAGTGTAAACATTACTACCTTATGCAATACTTATAGTAGAATACAATAAAAATATTTATTTATTTTATTATTAAATTCCTTCTATTAGGGGTCCTTAAGCCAAAACAAATTATTCAAGTATGATCCCCTTCGATCTCAGAAAGTATTTAAATTCTTCTTTATTGTATTTTGAGTTTTTTGTTGAATTTTCAATTCTGTCAAGTGGTTGCAAATTATCTAAACAGTTTATTAGCCAATTGTGTTCTAAATTTAATAAGCCAAAATCTTTAAATGCTTTCATTGGAAATATGTGATCTATCGATAGATTATTATTTTTGCAAGCTTCGAAATAATTTGGATGAGTTTTTATATGATCTAAAAATTCTTGTTGTGTATACCCAAGTTTATTAAACAAAATTTCTTTTTCGCCAATTTTAATATTTTTTTCTAATCTTTTTATTTGGTTTCTTAAAGAATGACAAAATTTCGCTGATAAAGCATATAATTCTCTGTCAGGATTTTTAGATCTATTTTTTTCTGCAGATATTAAATATCCACATTCTCTGCATCTATGGCCTTTGAACCAATGTGTTAAATAAATATTACATTTATGGCCTTTTGGACATATACATTTCAAAGCTGTCCTTACATTTATAAAAATTTCATCTAATATTTTATAATCTTCTTTCTCAAGTATTTCTTTTACTTTATCATATGTATAGTTTTTTTCTTTATAGCAAATTCCACATCTTCGTTTACTTTTAAAGCTATCATATGATATTGAAGCATTATGATTATTAGGGCAAATAAAGTCTACATAATATTTATTATTTTTCTTATAAATATTAAGAACAGTGTAATTTTCTTTTGTGAAAACAGATATCAAAATTTCTTCATTGAGTCTTGGCATAATATAAATTACTTAAAGAGGAGATTTCTCTCCTCTTTAACATTAACTACCGCATGAAAGACAATCTGGATTATCCAGAGAGCAAACCTGTGCATTGAATTCATCAGGATTAAACTCTTTACTTACTTCAGGTTTTGGGGCTTCTGGAACTATTGCTTTATCCAAAGATTGCATGCCAGAAGTATCAATGCCTAATCCCTTAAGCGCCTGAGCTTTTGGTTTAGTTCTGAGATAATACATACCTGTCTTCAAACCAATCTTCCATCCATAAAAATGAGCAGAAGAAAGCTTAGATACAGTGGGTTCAGCCATAAACATATTCAAAGACTGACTTTGATCAATAAAATAATTACGATCTCTAGCCATTTCAAGAATAGACTTACCCTTGATCTCCCAAACGGTCTTGTAAACTTCCTTAATATCTGCTGGAATTTCATCAATATTTTGAACAGAGCCATTGTCAATAATAAGCTTCATTCTAATATTATCGCTCCATATTCCAAGATTAACAAGATCTTCAACTAAATGCTTATTAATAATCGCATACTCGCCAGAAAGTGTATTTCTCTTGTAAATATTAGCAGTGAAAGGCTCAAAACATTCATTATTCCCAAGAATCTGAGCTGTAGAAGCAGTAGGCATTGGAGCAACAAGAAGTGAGTTCCTTAATCCATATTGCTTGATTTCTTCCTTAAGCTCTGAAAAATTCCACATTCCTGAAAGATCATTTTCATTTAAACCCCACAGATCATATTGTAATAATCCTTGAGATGCTGGAGATCCTTGAAATGATGAATATGCACCTTCCTTCTTTGCTAAATCCTTTGAGGCAGTGAGAGCAGCAAAATAAATAGTCTCAAAAATATCTTTGTTTAATTTGCGAGATTCTTCACAATCAAAAGGAAGGCCTAAGATAGCAAAAGTGTCTGCCAAACCTTGAACACCTAAACCAATAGGACGATGCTTAAAGTTGGAATTTGATGTTTCTTCTGTTGGATAATAGTTGATATCAATTACTTGGTTAAGATTGACAGTAGCTTGATAGACAACATCATATAAAGCTCTAAAATCAAATTTGCGAAGCTTTTTATCCTTCTCTCTTACTTTGCCTGATGGGATCAAAACATATTTAGGCAAAGCGACAGAAGCAAGATTACATACAGCAGTTTCATTCTTGTTGCTCACCTCTAGGATTTCTGTACACAAATTACTGCTATAAATCGTACCAAGATTCTTTTGATTTGATTTATAGTTACATGAATCCTTATAGAGCATGTAAGGAGTGCCAGTTTCAATCTGTGAATCAAGGACCTTTTCCCATAGTTCACGAGCTTTGACAGTCTTTAATCCTTTACCTTCAGCTTCATATTTTTCATATAATTCTGTAAAAGCTTTATTATCTGGTGAATCATAAGCATCAATCAAACCTGGTACTTGTTCAGGGGAGAATAATGTCCAATCGCCATTCTGCTCTACTCTTTGCATGAATAAATCAGGAATCCAAAGAGCCAAGAACAAATCTCTTGCTCTCATTTCTTCCTTGCCTTGATTCTTACGGAGATCTAAGAAGTCGTAGACATCTCCATGCCAAGGCTCAAGATAAACGGCAATAGAACCCTTGCGCTTTCCACCACCCTGATCAACATATCTAGCTGTTTCGTTAAAGACACGAAGCATAGGAATAATTCCATTAGAATGCCCGTTAGTGCCCTTAATATAACTACCCTTAGCACGAATCTTGTGGATATTAATACCAATACCACCCGCTGATTGAGAAATTTTAGCACAATCAGATAATGTCTTATAAATGCCTGGGATAGAATCGTCATCAATGTCTAACAAGAAACAGGATGACAATTGGGGCCTATTTGTACCAGCATTAAACAATGTTGGAGTAGCATGTGTGAAAAGACCTTGAGACAGCATATCGTAAGTCTTTTGAACCATTTCTAAATTATCACGCCAAATTCCGACAGCTACTCTCATATAAAGATGTTGTGGAGTTTCTGCTGGTTTATTATCTATCTTGAGTAAATAGGATTTTCTTAATGTCATAAATCCAAAATAATCAAAATTAAAATCTCGATCATGTACAATCATTCCATCAAGTTCATCGGCATGGTTTTGGATTACTGAATATACTTCGTCAGAAATCATTCCAGATTTTTCACCAGTTTTAGGGTTGATATATTCGTAGAGTTTTGTGGCAACTCTTGAGAAATCTTTTTCTACATCTTTATAAAGAGCAGTAATAGCAATACGAGCTGCCAACTTACCATAATCAGGATGAGTAGTAATCATAGAAGCAGATGTTTCAGCGCTCAATTGATCAAGCTCTGCACTACTCACACCATCATAAAGGCCAGAAGCAACCTTTGTGCTAACAAGATCTGGATCAACCATATCATGCAAGCCATATGTCAACTTCTTGATTCTAGAGCCAATTTTTTCAAGCTTAAGTGGCTCTTTTGTTCCATTGCGCTTTAAAATATCCATATTTAAAAATCCTCGTCGAATGAAATTTGTTCTTTGACTTCACCAACACCACTCTTAACATAATCCGCTACTCTTTTCTCAAAGAAATTGGTTTTATTAGACATGGCAATATTTTGCATAAAGTCAAATGGGTTCTCAGCATTGTATACCTTGCCAACCCCAAGATCCATTAAAAGTCTATCAGAAACATATTCAAGATATTGCTTCATAAGATTTGAATTCATTCCAATAAGACTTACTGGTAATGCCTCTGTAATAAATTCTTTTTCTATAACAAGAGCAGAATCAATAATCTCAATCAATCTTTCTCTTGATAATTTGTTTTCGATATGATGATTGTATAGATGGACAGCAAAGTCTGTATGCAAACCCTCATCACGGGAAATTAATTCATTAGAAAATGATAAACCTGGCATCAATCCACGCTTCTTAAGCCAGAAAATACTACAGAAAGATCCAGAGAAGAAAATTCCCTCAACAGCAGCAAAAGCAACCAACCGCTCAACAAAAGATTCAGAACCAATCCACTTAAGGGCCCATTCTGCTTTCTTTTGAACAGCTGGAACTGTATCGATTGCATTGAAAAGATGATTCTGCTCTTCCTTGTCTTTGATGTATGTATCAATAAGCAAAGAATATGTTTCAGAATGGATATTCTCCATCATGATCTGGAAACCATAGAAAAACTTAGCTTCAGTATATTGAACTTCTGAAACAAAATTCTCGGCAAGATTTTCATTGACAATCCCATCAGATGCAGCAAAAAAAGCCAAAACATGCTTTACGAAATGCTTCTCGCCTTCATTTAATTTTTCCCAATCAGTAAAGTCCTGGGATAAATCAATTTCCTCAGCTGTCCAGAAAACTTGTTGAGATTTCTTATAATAATCCCAAATATCGTGATGCTGTAAAGGAAACAAAACAAAGCGATTCTTGTTTTCTGTCAAAATCTTTTCCATTTGTATAATCTTTCTATGGTTCGTAAATTCTATTAAATTAAAAATTAAATTCTTATGATCTGACATACATATCAGGTCTCTATCTGTATTAAATTATGGTTCAAGTTTCATAATAATGGCACATTTTAGCGACAAAAAAAGTCACCACCTAAAATAATTAGATGTGACTAAGTAAGCACATATTTTGTGCTTAATACAACTAACATAAGAGCTAAGAATTCAATTTCAGTACCTAAGTATTTTACAATAATTGGATGCAAGAAACCTATTGAGAAATATTAAATTTTAGATAATTTTTCTTGGCTTAAGAGGTAGATCTACACAAAATATTTTTTCTTTTCCCCAGTCATCTGATTCAGCTAAAATTGAACCATCAGGGCCAACAATTTGTGTATGTCCTTGAAAATACAAAGCTGGAAATAGCCAACCACAACAGTAAGGCCTAACAATAGAAATATTATTTTCAACTGATCTTTTTAATTGTGGAGATTCAGCAATTTTATCAAAAGGATAGTCAGGATAAGGCCTCCATCCACCAGAAGGTGCAACTAAAAACTGAGCACCCTTGTCACACATTTCCTTAGTGAAATCTATATCATCCAAATCATAACAAATACACACACCTATATCACATAATGTAGTTTTAATAGGGTCTGATGAATTACCAGATTTTACACCCCAAGATTTTTCCAAAGGAACAAGTTTATACTTAGCGTATTCGCCGCATTTTGAGCCATCTGAGTCAAATACATAACATATATTGTAAATACCATCAAATCTTCTCTCGTAAGTGCTTCCAGATACAATAATGACATTATTTAGTCGTGCTACTTTTGAAAAAACTCTTCTGATAATAGAAGCAATTCTGATCTGGGAAACCCACTCACCCATTTTGTTTAATTTAATTTTAGAAAATAACCAATCTGAAAATTTTTCTAATAAATTTTTAACTGCCATAGGCTGAACATCAATTTCTACACCTTTTCTAATTTGATTGACTCTATAAGACTCTTTTGCCCATGCTAAACAAAATCCCAGATCTTCAGGGAATACTACAACTTGGGCACCTTGGGCAACAGATTTTTTGGTAAGTTTATATATTAAATGAAAAAATTGATCTTCACTCCAGCATTGTACCATATTCATTTGAACAGCAGCTACTTTAATTTTTTCCATTGATTTACCTCTATAAATATGAAATTGTTGGATTTCTTCTTGGTACAGGTGTGTTACCATAAGTTTGAACAGCACCTATATCTAATTTTTGTGGCAAAGTTGTGTGTGTAAAATTTTGTGGATATGCTGCACCAATCAAGCCATAACCACCACCAAAATTGGAATTCAATCTAAAATCTTTATTTGCCGCGTCAGTATAAGGATCACTGCTAAAAGTAAATGGCCTAAGGCCAGAACTAAATGTTTGATTATTCAAAACATTACCTAAATTGTTATAAAATCCATTACCATCAATTCTCATGAGGCCAAACGCAGATGGATATATTGGATCAATAAAAATAGCATAATCCCCTATATTAGTAAAAATACTATTCGTTATAAAAAAATGTCCGTCTCCATTTATATTTATACCCTTGTCGGAGGTGTTATTAAAAGTGCAGTAATGAATATGTGCATTCTCTGTACTATTTATATAAATGGCTCTACCCTTTTGCCCACCTGACCCATTGATGTTATTAAATACACAAAACTGTGCACTAAATGAAACCGAATTAGAATATATTGCTGTGCCAGTAATTGAGTCAAAGAAAGAATGCATTATATCAATGTTATTTGCTGAGTTGCAAAGAATCGCTGCTGGATTAGTTGTTTCATCACTAATATTTTCAAAATAAGAATTATCTATCATAATAGTTCTAGTTGGATCAGCATCAACAATTATTGCATTATTTAAAGCATCATGTAAATAGCAATCAGTTATAAAAACGTGGCTGTCTCCAATTTGAATTAATTTTTCAGCAAAATTTTGTCCATCAATTTCTAAGCTACTCAAAGTGCAGTGGTCAGCAGTGATATTAATCATACCAAACGACCCAATTTCATATTGGGCAGAATCACTGTCTGTGTCTACTTGAAGAAGTGCCCTTGTATTTATATAGTCATTGTGACTTGTATCATACCCTCGCAAAGAAACATTCGTTAATAATAACGGTGTATCTATAGTATATGTGCCACCTTTTATATTTATAGTTCCAGCAAGATCTTGATGATCAGCTGTTTCAACTAATCTATAAATAGAATTATCAGCCCCACCTAAAATTCCAATTCCACCGGATGAACCCAAGCTTGTGACTGTTTCATTTGGATTAAATATCAAAGCTTCATCTGATGCATTTATGTTCAGTATTTCAAAACGTAAATTGCCTTCGTTTGCTACATTTGGTGTCAAATTAGCTTCAGTCCACCAGTCTTCACTATTCCAAGAAGCATCTATGGCAACAGCCACGCCATCATTTACGCTGGTCCAGGAAGAAGTTCCTGAATTATATGAATATAAATGCTGATTATTAATTCCAAATTCGCCAGATTTTCTACCGATTCTGATATAATTAGAATTATCTGATACACCATCAAGATAAGTTACTATCCAATATCTTCCTATTGTGCAAAAAACATTTACATTTATATCAACCCATTGAGGCGTAGATGTAAGTGATGAAGCAGCTACACCTCCAAATGACAAAACTATATTTGATGGGACTCCACCATTGTCAGATCTTAATTCAAAAAATAAATCCCCAGTTGGTGATCCTACAGACCACATAACCATTGAAATTCTTTTAACATTTTTGGTGGAATCAGTAATATCAAACCAGGCGGCCAAAGGATCAACTGTTGTTCTAGCTAATTCAGTGACAGGCGTTGTACTCATGCCTGTACCTGCCAAGCTTCTGAATCCTACATGATTGTTTTCAATTAAAATAAAATTACCAATGTCATCAGAACTGAATGGTCTGTTCGTGCTTGATAATTTATATATATTTCCAATATATGGCACTGATATACCGGTTCCTGATGCACTGTATTCATTAATAAAATAATTAGAATCTAGAGCAAATACAGTATTACCAGTATCTTCAACAAAATACGCATTTGAACCACTAGATTCTCTAATTGTAAGTTGTATATGTGTGAAAGGGTGAGATTCAGTTATAAATAAATTATTTATATCAATTCTATCATTTAAATTTGTTGTTACTAGAGTTTCTGTAATTTGTGAAGTTGCTAGAACTTGACTACTACCTCCAAGGCCTACATATCTCACTCCAACATAATACGAACCTGCTGAAAAATTTCCAGCATCAGCACTTGTTGTAATTACTTGTTCATTTGGGGCATCATTTATATCCCAAGTAAGATCATTATAATTAAATGTTTGGTATGTACTGTTGTAAGAATAATTCAAACCAGCATTAGGATTAGTTGTATTAAACCCAGAGCCAGTTAATTTATTTCCAGTTGGTCTAACCTCCCAATCAATATCATAATTTATAGGCATCCCGTTATCCCTTAACTACACTAATTGTTATTAAAATATTTTTAGAATTCAGTATCACAACTTACCTGCCATTGACCAAAAGCGTCACCTGTAGTTGTGACTTGAACGAGAAATCTAAAACTATCTCCTCTGAAATTACTATTGTCTACATTTAAAGATCCAAGATTGCCACTTTCATCAGTACTTAACACTGTGATAACTGGTGAGCTAATAGGCCTTGCAGCAGTATTTAAAAAGGCACTTCCTCTTAGATAATTACCAGTAGTATGATATCCGCCTGTTCTGACTTCAACAATTTGATAGTATCTTTGACAAAGTGCAAACTCATGACCATAATTTCTTCTTTCATAAGGAGTAGCTACTGAACCTATTTCTGCTTGGATACCTGTCAGATATAAAGTAGCATTTAGAGTTCCAATTATGTTTGCCGTAGAACCAGTTGGGCCAGTGTAGTTTCCAGTATTCCATTGGGAAGGTGTTGCTTGATATCCAGTTCCATTAGCAATTGTAAAAATAATTTCTATACCAAAAAGATGACTCGTGGTCCAGGTTCCTGTTGTGTCTCCAGAAATCACAACTGTCTTTTTCTCCCATGTATTTGAAGAACTTATTGTATATGTAAATGGATAAGTTCTATTATAAGTACCGTAGTTGCGAATAGAACCTCCAAATGTACCAGTTAAACTACTATACGCCCAAAAAGATAATGCAAGAGGTTTAGCATTAGCTGTTCCCCACTGTAAATCTATAGTGTTTACACCCTCAATGACTTGGGATAAGAAATTATAATCATTAACTCCAGGAGTACTTGTTGTGGTAGTTTTCATTCCTATGTATGATACAAAGCCATCAGGGGATGGAACTGCTCCATAATTTTTACCAATAGTTAATCTTCCTGAGCCAAATATATTCATTTTCCATCTATCGATAAATTTTAATTCACCAGCTCCAGGAGTTGTAGTAGAACCATTATTTCTTTGGTCTATATTGCCATCTCCATTTATAATTCTATTTCTAAATCCAGTATCAAAAGCTGTAATAGCATTAGAATTTTGATAAAAATTTCCACCAACATATAATGTCTGTCCAATACCTACGCCGCCAGATACTGTCAATGCTCCAGATGTAACCCCTATGGATGCTGCAGAGGAAAGCATAGATACATTTCCACTGCTGTTTACTACAAGTTGATCATTAGTGCCTTTTCTTACTTGAAAAAGGTTTACAGAAGAAGAAGCATTGCCATCAAGCCTTAATGGAACATCTGTAGCAAGTTGGCCAGTAATTACAAGGTGAGTTCCTGCCGGGGCATAATCTAAAGCGGCAGCATCATCCACAACATTGCCATTATCTGGATAATATGCCAATTTGAATTGTGCACCACTATTAACTGTACCGCTGGCAGCCCATGATAGGGTTACACTAGAACCAGAAACTGTTTGTGCAGACAATACTTGATTGGCAGATGGCACAGCGGCTGGAAGAGTGTAATAAATATCTGTCGTTGCCGAAGCAGAATTTATAAATGAACTTTTATAAACACCTGCTGTTTCATATATTCCAAGGCCATAAATTGTGCTTATCTCAGCTCTTTTTACATAAGTCGGACCTTGATTTGAAGCATTGTGAATGGCAGACTTCCAAGTTATGGCACCAGCTGGGGTTCCTCCACTGGAAACTTCAACCATTTGAAGATACCTAACCAGAGTGTCAGTTGCAGGCGAACCAGAAGTTTTCCAAGCTCTGCCAATTTGTTCAATCGCGGGTGAAAATTGCATCTGAACACTTACGGTGGATGCTGTACTATTTTGCAATAAGAAACTTGCAGTAGTTCCAGTGCCTATGGCATTGGTGTTTTTAATGTCTATTCTTTGGCTTGAATTATCCCACAGGAAGGTAGATGTACCCGCTAAAGTACCAGAGCCATTATATTGTATAGCAGTATTAGGTCCTCCAGGAGTTGCTGAAGCACTAGTCGCTGCTATCGTTATTGAGTTAGTATTGTGAGTAATAGTAATATTACTACCTTCAATAATCTGTTTGTATTCTAGACCAAGACTGCTGTTGCCCGTTCCTAATATATAATTAGCTAATGATGTAGAACCCAAACCAGTTCCACCACTTGATAAAGGCAAAGGAGTTGACAATGATAATGAACCTGCAGATATCGATGAATTAAATACAGCAGCACCTGTCACACCTAATCCACCTGCATGTATAGCAATTCTTCCTGTTACACCAATTCCTCCAGTTACGCCCAGACCGCCTGATTGAATCTCAATATTATTTCTGAATACGGATTGGCCAGTTATTCCTATTCCGCCTGATAAAACAGTAAGACCAGAACTGTTAACTGTAACTCCACCTGTAACTCCAATACCACCTGATTGTATTTCTACATTATTACGAAGCACAGATTGACCAGTAACGCCTAAGCCTCCTGATAAAACAGTAAGACCAGAACTGGTAACTGTAACTCCACCAGTAACTCCTAGACCACCTGATTGAATTTCAACATTATTTCTGAATACCGACTGGCCTGTAATTCCAATTCCACCTGCTGTTACAGCCAAACCTGAGCCAGTAATCGTAACTCCTCCTGCTACACCAATACCACCGGTAACTCCCAATCCACCTGACTGTATTTCAATATTGTTTCTAAAAACTGACTGTCCTGTAATGCCAATACCACCTGATTGAATAGTGACAGTGTTTCTAAATATAGAAGCGCCAGTTACGCCAAGTCCACCTGCATTAACAGTTAATCCTGAACTAGTAATTGTAACTCCACCAGTAACACCCAGTCCACCTGATTGAATTTCAACATTATTTCTAAATACTGATTGGCCAGTTACACCTAAGCCACCAGAATTAATTACCAATCCAGAACTTGTAATCGTAACTCCACCTGTTACACCTAAGCCACCTGATTGAATAGAAACAGCGTTTCTAAATAAAGCAGTTCCTGTTACTCCAAGACCTCCTCCTATATTTGCTGATTCACTGACCCCAAGTCCTGAAGTAAGATTAACTGAACCAGTAACTCCAATTCCGCCTCCAAATCTTGAAGCTCCGAGCACTTCAAGTGCAGAGCCTACTTCAATATTTCCACTGACTCCGATACCGCCTACCACAATTAAAGCGCCTTGGGTAGAAGAAGTAGTATTGGTATTATTTGATATTGTTGTTATACTATCTACTCTCAAAGTTGAATATAAAGTTGTGGAGCCTGTAACACCCAATCCACCAACAATATCTAAATTATTTACAAATTTTTTATCTCCACCGAAAGATTGAGTCAAAGTATTAACTAAGCCATTTACAGTTGTGGATGCATCAGGTATTAAACTAGTAACTAAAGACCAAGATGTTC
>Ga0247722_10001417_pt1 | contig 13259 bp, 2 predicted proteins | sample MSEWelMarce3H_FC_FD_189094 | JGI IMG/M metagenome (GOLD analysis project Ga0247722, IMG submission 189094) | Subsurface sediment microbial communities from gas well in West Virginia, United States - MSEEL Well Study Marcellus 3H_FC | ecosystem: Environmental > Terrestrial > Deep subsurface >... | reverse complement strand
AATTTACTATGAAAAATTTAGTCTTTTTATTGGTTCTCAATTTAATTGTAATCAAAGGCTTTTCCTCATGCTTTATTAGAAATAATTTTTCAAATATTGAAATTAATTTTTCAAAAGTTGAACCAAATTTTACCCTAAAAAAATTATTTAAAAAAGGAATTGAAACTCATCTAATCGACACACCTAATTTAATTATAAAACATTGTAAATCAGTATTTATTGATATTTATCATTCCGCCATAAATAACATAACTAATGAAAATTGGACGAATTGTATTGGTTTAGGGCATAATAATTCTTTGGATATACAATTAATCAATGAATTAAACTTAAAACATTTTTCTTCAAGTTCAATCATTTTTCTTCTGTCAGGGATAATTGTACTATTGTGTTTATGGATTGCTTTACTAATAATTCGAAGCTATAAATATAAAAACGAAAAGAATTCACTAAGTGTTATTCACACTCAAAATGAATTATTAAAAAAAGAATTTGAAAGACTTGAATTAACAGAAAACTTAAAGGAAACAGCAGAAGACCTGAATGCCTCAATTCTTACTATTAAAAAAGTTGCGTTATTAAAGAAACACCTTGAGAATATTGTCGATGATAAAAGCCCTAGTTATAACGAGAAAGATACGCTGAAGAAACTAAAATTATCTTTAAATTCCTTTTTTGATAATTATAGAGAATTATCTCAAATCATGCAAAAGAAATTAAACGTTGATAAAATAGTTAATTTTATAAAGAAAGATCATCCGGAAATAACCGATAAAGAGATCAAGGTAATTGAATATATAGCCTTAAATTTTACGTCAAAAGAGATTGCATTATTGATGGATAAATCTGAAAAAAGTGTTGAATATTATAGAACTCAGATTAGAAAAAAAATCAAATTGAATTCGAGCAGTACTTTAGAAGAGTATCTTAATTCAAGATTAATGTAATTTATAAATCATTTTAACTTGACGTTCACTTGACATAAATTAGTTATATTTGAAATAATAAATGGAAGTAACTTTTAACATCTATGATTTGATTACCGCATCAGTATTCATTTTGAATATCTTTGTTGCGGGAATCTTTTTTGTTAGAAATTTTAAAATAAGTCTTACTCATAAATTTATTAGTTTTATACTTTTATTGCTTTTAATAAGAACCTTTTCAATTCACTTATTTCTTTCTAAAGAGATACTAAATTTTCCACATTTTTTGTTCTTAAGCCATTTAGTTTCAAGAATTGGACTTCCTTTAATTTTTTTAATGTTGGTTTTTGAAGTAAATCAACGAAAATTCAAATGGTATGATACGTTACATGTTATTCCAGTACTATTATTTTTAATCAATTTCTGGGGACTTTATACAAAAACTGCATCTGAAAAATTAGATTTAATAAATAAAATGTATAATGAAGGTTTTGAGTGTATTTGGTCAGAAGCCTCCTTTTTAACAGATAATATTATTTTTTTACTTCGCGTAACTTTTTTTTGTGGATATCTTGTAGCGATGGGAGTTATTTTATTTGTTAGTAAAAAGGGAATAAAATTAAGTAATAGTTTAAAAGACTTCTTTACGGCATTGTTACTCTACCTTTTTTTAAATTTAATTTCAATAGTTCTTTCCGATGTGTTCTATTTATTCAATGAAAATAGCGTATTTGAAACAAATATAATTGAGTTTATTACCACTTTTTTAATGCTGGCTTATTTTTTCTTTATTCCAACTTTTATGTATGATCCATATTTTACAAAGGAAAAATTAATAAACCAAGTTCAAATAACCACACAATTTAAATCTGCTACTTACAATCATTTAGAAAAAATAGAGCAATATTTTAACCTTCATAGGTCTTATTTAAACCCTGATTATACCATTACGCAATTAGAACGCGAAATAAAAATTCCTGCACGTCAAATTAGTAAAGCAATTAAATTAATTCGAAATCAAAATTTTAATCAATTCTTAAACGAATATAGAATCAATTATTTAGTTCAACATGTTTCAGTAGAAACTGCTTTAAAGACTAATTTTCAAGATTTGGCCTTTCAAGTTGGATTCAATAGTGTTAATAATTTTTATGCTCATTTTAAAAATTATGTAGGATGCACACCTAAGACATATTTTGACAATCAAAAAAAAGCTGCTATTATTGAAGAATAAATATTAATTCTCCCCATTAAAATATTCTTTTGGCGTTACTCCTGATATCCTTTTAAAATTCATATAAAATGAATTGACACTCATGTAACCTAATTTTCTAGCTATCGCTACAAAAGAATAGCGTTGCCATTGCTTGTTTTTACGCATCTCATTTAGAAGGAAATAGGTTCTGCGATAATTCGTAAATTCTGAAAATTTAATACCATATGCTTTATCTAATAAGATACGGATTTTGTATTCAGAAACGTCTAATTTTTGAGCAACACCTTTTTGACTAAATGCAGGGTCTAAAAAGAAGCGTTCTGCTTCTACAATAGCCGTAAAACGATCAAAAAGTTGAGATTCATCATCTAATAATTGATTTTTTTTTGGTGATAATATTAGCATTAAAGAGTTTTCTAGCGGTCTAATTTCTTTTTTAGTAACGTTTGGCAATGCAAAAGAAACAATAGGTTCTTCAACTGCGCTTTTATGATAAAACAACCACTCAGGGGTTATTAATATTTTAAAGAAAAAAATCAGGTTAACAATAGAATATATAACGGGTAGCCAGTTAGTTATTGCGTGCGCATCATAATAGTATAAAACAACCATTACAGGGGGCAAATAATGAAAAACCATATAGCCCATCATAAAGTAAATAAATTCACGCAGCGATTTAGAGAGAATATCTTTCTTGAATTTCCGTATTAAAAAGACAAACCAAACCAAGTAAAAAGTAGTTTGAAAAAGCGTAAGCACCGGTAAAAAATAATCAGGCAGAAACCCTTCATTAAATTTTGCTATACTATTGTTTTCAAGTATAATTATTTTTTCGGGAGCAGATAAAATAAAATAATTGAAAAAATTAACAATGTAAAGAAGTGCAGGTAAAAAATGAAAGGTATCTTTCCATTTGAGTTTTTGGTTTCCTAAACCTCTGTAAATGGATAAAAACTGAATAGCAGGTATTAATAATGCACAAAGCAACCCAGTTCTGCTTAAATGTGGGAAAAGGGTAAAAAAATTATTAAAATAAATAAAATTAATAAACATCCCATATCCCAATATTAAAAATTGTAACGCAAGTAATTTTTTAAAAAGACTTTTATTCCAATTATAAAAAACAAAAACCAAAGCAAAAACAACACTACTAATAGTGGTTCCAATTTGCAAATAATAAGCTAATCTTTCCATATTGGAGGTTTTTAGGTATTACAAAACAACAAAATAATTTAGGGTGAAATTTAAATTCAAATTATATATAAAATATAGTTTTCATTAAATTTTTAAGGGGTATAATCAATGATTTTAAAAAGTAATTATAGAAAAAAATAGGTCAAAAACAAATTATGAAACAAATATAGACAGGACAATTTTATTTTTGTTACTTAAAATAAATTTGTGCTAATGAAGCATGCTTGCAAAGAAAATAAAAACGTTTCTTCTTTCCTTGAATCAAGACAATATAGCTTTTTCTTGAATTGTGAAAAACATCACCATTCAACACTTCCGAATTTAAATAGTACAACACAAATTACTTTTTTACAAAAGAAACACAAAATAACAAAATTACTTATGGGTATTTTTTCTAAAAATTGTATTGCTAGTTCAGTAGCTTCTAACCGTTATCAAAATCCTAATTTCAAAACCAGCAATAGTTTCATTAAAAATTTGATGGCAACTTTTGCATTGGGATTTTTATTGTTTGGCACGAATACCAATGTACAGGCACAGTCCAATGCCAATTGCTTTGGGCCATACAACCCAGCTCCAGCTACTGTTTGGGGTGTTGCTGAAAAATTTCAGTCCAGTCCACTTATCTGGAACGGAGCCACACCAACTGCTGCCGATTTAAATGGCGACGGGATTTCTGAACTCATAGTTACCGCAGCGGATAAAACAGGATACTATACTTATAAAGGTAATGGTGCTGATAAAACGACGGCGACCAAGAACTATGTAATTAATACATCTACTTATAAATCGGTTCAACCGGCTGTTGCGAATATTATTGGAACAGCTTCTTCTGCCCCTGAAGTAGTAATGGTAAACGCCGCTGGTTTTGTGTACATTTTTAATAATGTGGGAGGAACAGAAACGAGCTATTTATACAAGTCAACTACTGCTTCTCAATATACCAACATTGGAACTCCTTATATAGTAGATATTGATGAAGATGGAACTGCCGAAATTGTAGTAGGTAGTGATGTCTTTGGAATTGTGAATGGAGCCTTGGTCAAAAGAGTGGCTGGCCCCGCTTTGAATTATTTGGATGGAAATACAGCTGCTACTTCTGGTTCTGCTCTTGATGTTGCGGTGGTCAATATCTTGGCTTCCAACCCAGGGAAAGAATTAGTCTATGGTTCTCGTGTGTACAGTATCAATCTAACGGCTGGAACGATGTCTATTTTAAAAGACATGAAAACCATTACAGGTTTTACAACCATTGCAGCAGGGGATAACGGTCCAACGGCGGTAGCCGATATGGATTTGGATGGTGATCTTGATGTAGTGTATCATGGAATGTCTGGTATTTATGTTTGGGACCCGAATTCCATGCAAGTACTTTTTAATAAGGCGCCTACTTTTTTTAACTTAGGTTTCAGAGGCTTGCCGATGATTGCCAATGTGTACAACGAAAAAATAAACAATGGTAAAGCTAAAGATTTACCAGAAATTATTATAGTAACTTCTGCTAGCTCAACAGCGGGTGCATTGACGGCTTACAATTTGAATTTCCCTAATTCTTATGAATGGTTCATCACCACTGACGACATGTCGGGATCTACTGGATTAACCGCTTTTGACTTTGATGGTAATGGAATCCGTGAAATTGTGTACCGTGACCAATCCAAATTACGTATCATCAATGGTAACTTAGCATCCCCTGTAGATTACGCATCTATTGCTTGTACTTCTGCTACTTGGGGAGAATACCCAATTGTCGGAGATTTTGACAATAATGGGGAAGCTGATATAGCCGTGACAGGAGATAATATGTTACGTGTATTCAATCGTGCTCCCAATACCTTTGCGTGGAAAGATGCGCCTAGTTATTGGAACCAACGCAATTACCGTATTGTCAATATCAATCCTGATTTAACCGTTCCTGCTACAGAAAACGATGCAGCCAGTTCTGCTTCCATCAATAATAACGTAGCTCAATTACAATTCACAGATGCTCCTGTAGGAAGCAGTGTGCCTTATGGGTACACTTCTGTGGCCGATGCAAGTATTGCTATTACAAGTGTTTCAGGACCATGTCCTGCCTTGACTCTTGCTGCCACTATTACCAATAATGGAGCAGCCCCTTTAGCCATTGGAACTCCAATTGCTGTTTATGATGGGAATCCTACTTCAGGGACTGCTAGTTTAGTTGGTATTTATGTAATTACAGCCGAAGTAGCAGTAGGAGCTACTTTAAATGTAACTATTCCAGTGAATTTGGTTAAAGGTATTAGTACTGTATATGCCGTAGTCAATGACAATGGTACTAGTGCCAGACCGTATGCTTTAGCTACCGCTTTCCCAAATTCAGGAATTTCGGAATGTGATTATACCAATAACCTAGCGAGTGCTGCGGTAACTTGTTTGGACTCAGATGCCGATGGTATTTCCAATATGGACGATGTTGATGACGACAACGACGGGGTCTTAGATGCCGTGGAATCCCCAAGCTGTTACTTCTCGGCTAATAATTGGAATACACTCAATAAATCTAGTATTGCCACTGTGACAACAGATTTAAATCTATTGTCGCCCAATACCAATACTGCTGCCTTAACCGATGGCTTAACTACTGCAGCGGTACAATTTGTGACCACCGTAGCACAAAATCAATTGAACAAGGAATTGTTGAAAATTGAATTGGTGCGCCCAACCCAGTTGTCAACAATTTATATTAACAAGACTACTGGGGTAGAAGTTTTTGGACCATTGGCCAACTCACTGAAAGTACAAGGTTCCAATGACGATATTGGATGGACGGATTTAACGCCTGCCATGACCTTGCCTGCTAGTGCGACTAACGTCACCAACAATGGTGCGGTCACTTTAGCAACTTCCAATAAATTTACCTTAACGACTAATTTAGCTCCTTATAAATACTACCGTATTTTTGGTGTAGGTGCTACCAATGCCGCGGCGGGTATCATCTCCGAAATTTACATGGATGTGAATACTACGCTGTACCAAGGTTCTTTGTATCCAGCCGCTACGTGTACTGCGGATATTGACAACGATACGAAATTAAACCATTTGGATTTAGATTCAGATGGAGACGGTTGTTCGGATGCCAAAGAAGCAGGAACTACTACTTCGAGCACAGCTAATTTTGCCTTTACAGGTACAGTTGGAACCAATGGTTTAGATAATACTTTAGAAACGACAGCGGATAACGGCATCTATACAGGAAGCTATACCTATTATTATGCGAATAATAATTTAATCAATGCCTGCGATGATACCGATAGCGATGGTTTCATGGATGTGGTAGATATAGACGATGACAATGATGGAGTAAGTGATTGTGCGGAAGGCATTACCAAACCACTGAATTTTGCTGCTCCAGCACTATTTACCAATAGAAATGTAGATGAGGCAGGAATTGCTCAATTTTCGTCTTATCAAGTTGCACCATTCTCGGCTCAACTATCCCTTCCATCTGGAGATGTGAACGGAAATATATCGATGCAATTGCCTGCAGGAGTAGGTGTAAAAACGAATTATAATTTAGCCTTTACCATTCCAACAAGTATTAAGATTTCTTCCAATGGTATTTCAATTGGTGGTTTCTTAACCAATGACGAATACCACGAATTCAATGCAGGTGGCAACCGAATGATGGTCTTTGACCCAGCCGCCGAATTGGAACTATGGAGTGGAACCGCTTGGGGACCTATGCCAGCCATGTATGCAGCAACGACCATCCGTTGGAGACCCAAATTAAATGGAACGAAATTCTATTTCTTGATTCCAGATGTTACCACTTTCAATTGGACTTTCTTTAACAATACTGCCGGAACAGCCAACGGAACAACCATTAATATTGCGCGTGCGTGTATTGAACAAGATACAGACGGAGACGGTAACCCAAATAGCCTGGATTTAGATTCAGATGCTGACGGTTGTGCGGATGCTATTGAATCAGGAAGTTCCAATACCGCTTCAAGCATTGTTACTTACCCTACAGGTGCAGATGCCAATACCAATGGATATTTGAATAATTATGAAGTGTCCACCGTTGGTTTAGAGGGATTCCCGAATTATACTTCTACCTATGATCCAATCGCGATGTCTAATAACATGGCTTTATGTAGAGATTTTGATCAAGATGGAATTTTAGACGTGAATGATGTGGATGATGACAATGACGGAACTTTAGACGTAGTAGAATCGCCTTCTTGTTTCTTCTTGAAAAACGATTGGAATACCAATAACAAAACGTTGTACACCTATAATAGTTCAGATTTAGCTCCTTTAGTACCTAATACTGCTTTTTTTGCGTTAACTGACGGAAATGGTACAGCAGCAGCGGTGCAATTTAATACTTCAACGGCGCAGTCGCAATTAAACAAGGAATTGTTCAAAGTTGCTTTTGCAAAACCAGTACAATTGGATGCTTGGTACATAAAAAAGCCCTCAGTTACCCAAATTTTTGCCGCAACAGCAGCGAGCTTGAAAGTACAAGGGTCTAACGATAACACGGCTTGGACGGACTTGACAGCAGCCATTGCTTCGCCTTTGGACGCTACTAACGTTACAGTCAATGGAGCTATTTCATTGACCAACTCGAATAAATTTAGCATTACCCAAAATGCAGGTAAATACAAATACTACCGTATTTATGGAGTAGCAGCGGCTAACATTTTAGCAGGTATAGCTTCAGAGTTTTACTTTGACATGAATGCCAATTACGATGGCTCTATGTTCCCATTGGCAACGTGTACATCGGATACCGACAATGATGGCCTTTTCAACTATTTAGATAATGACTCCGATAATGACGGATGTTCAGATGCTTTGGAATCTGAAGCTACCACCCTTACCACTGCCAATTATGCCTTCCCTGCGAGTAGTGTAGGGGTAAATGGTTTAGCAGATAATTTAGAAACGGTAGCAGATAATGCCATTATTAATTATATTTCTAAATATGTTGATGCGATTTCTAATAACATATCGTATTGTGCGGATACCGATCAAGATGGAATCAGCAATACCGATGATATAGACGATGACAATGATGGAATTTTAGATGCCGTAGAATCACCGTATTGTTTCTACTCAAGTGCCGATTGGTTACAAGGAAACCGTTCTCAAATTTTGGTGACTTCTCAATTGCCAATGACGGCAGGTCAGAATTTACCGAACAAATTAGTAAATGGTACCAACCTTGCCACTAATTATGATGTCCGCTTTATAGCAACTACAACTGGTGCACCTAAAGAAATTTTCAAATTTGAAATGCCTACCCCAATTGCTTTAAGTAAAATCTATTTAGGCTACACGAGTACAACTACTGTTTTTTGGACAGCTACAAATATCATGTTAAAAGGTTCCAATGATAATACAACTTGGACCAATTTAAGTGCATCCATACCTTATAATACTGTTGCTTCTATAGCGACAGTTCCTGGAGTACCTGGAACTACACCTGCAAGTGAGTTTACAGTCACTCAAAATGCAGGGAAATACAAATATTATGCCTTGGTTTGGACCGGCGGTGGAAGTATTACCGCTGATGGTTATGTGAATGAAGCCTATTTCAAAACAGATGCAACCTATATTCCAAGTAGCGCACCGAAACCTATTTGTAACACAGATAGTGACCAAGACGGCAAACCGAATCATGTAGACTTAGATTCTGATGGCGATGGCTGTTATGATATTGTAGAAGCAGGAGTTTCAAGCGTTCCAACTGCTCAAGTATTATCAGGTACGATGGGTGCCAATGGTTTTGCCAATGCTGTGGAAACTACTCCAGAAAGCAATACTTACAACGGTACTTATACCTATCTAATTGCCCGTGATGCGAGTGTTAATGCGTGTACCGATTCTGATGGTGACGGCGTTACGGATTTGAAAGATTTAGACGATGACAACGATGGTATCTTAGATATCGTAGAATGCCCTGCGCCAGGTGTTGTACCATTGACTCCAAAATTCAATGTGGCTAGTGGTGCTTCGCAAACGCAAACCATTACCGGTTTCCCTGATGAATTGTATATTGATATTTTTGACATTGACAATAACTTTAATTTAAATGTGAACGGAACCTACATCACGTCTGTTCCAGAAATTAATCTAGCTTGGTCTGGTGGAATCACCTATGCCGCTGGCTCTACTTGGGCCACTTTGCCTGGTGGTGGGTTCTTACAAGGAGGTTCTCCTTGGTTATATCCATCTACAGCTACCAAACCATTATTACGTGTAGTGATCAATAAATTTGGTGAGGTAAAATTATTAGGATTGAACCAAACTACTAATGTATACGAGGAAATGATCTTGCGTAGTGCTACCTTCAATCAAATACCAATCAATTTAACAGGAACCAATACCTTTACTTTAGATCAAGATACAGAATACAACCCGACCTATTTGAATGCAGAATTTAATGCCTTAATCAATTTAGGAAATTGTGATACAGATGGTGACAATATTCCAAACGGTTTAGACTTAGACTCAGATGCCGATGGTTGTTTTGACGCGGTAGAAGCCAAAGTTTTGAATACCTCAACAACAGGAATTGTGGCAGGGACTTACGGAACCAATGGGTTTGCTGATAGCCAAGAAACTACCGCAGGAAGCGGAGCTTACAATGCTGTTTATTTTTACAATTATGCCATTGAAAGTGGGATTAATTATTGTTTAGACTTTGACAATGATGGTGTATATGATTATGTAGATTTAGACGATGATAACGATGGTATTTTAGATGCGGTTGAATCTCCAGCATGTTTTTATACGTTAGGTGAATTGGCTAAACCAATTGCCGCTTCAACTGAATTATTTACCTACGGAAAAACCAATGCGACGTATTTCATGGCCAATGCTGTGGATGGCAATGCGGCTACCATTTCAGCTTTTAATACTGGACAAAACTGGGTAGGGCAAACTATTATTGAGGTGGAGGCCCCAATGTATACTTCAATTACTGGTTTAACTTTTGATTGCATTACTTGGCCATTGTCTACCGCAACCACCAATACTTTTAAATTACAAGGTTCTGGAGATGGTATTCTTTGGGTGGATTTATCAGCAGCGCAAGCTTCGGCATTAACAGTACCAGCTACATTAGTAGTTGCCAATACTTTATTGCCGAATGGAATTTATAAATATTTTAGATTAGTAGGTGTTGCAGGTACCGGTGGTTATGGTGGTATTGCAGAGGTTAAATTAAATCTACCAACAACAACCAATACCAGCGCCTTCCCTAAAACAACTTGTACAGATGATGCCGATGCCGATGGCAAACGAAACCATCAAGATTTAGACGCTGATGGCGATGGTTGTCCAGATGCCAAAGAAGCAGGCGTAACAGGAACTTTACAAGCAGGTAGTATTGTCAATCTTACTCCAGGTTCTACTACAGCAACTACCACCACTGCTGGTGTAGCCAATGCTATTGCCGCAGGACCGTATGATGCCAATGGTTTTGCCAATGGTATAGAAACGGCTACTGAAAGCGGGGTGTACACAGGAATATATTCGTACACTTATGCCATATCAAGTGGTTTGAATGCTTGTACAGATACAGATGGAGACGGCATTCCGGATTTGTTTGACATCGATGATGATAACGATGGGGTTATAGATGCAGTGGAATCACCAACCTGTTTCTTTACTCCGTTACAAATGGGATTAGATGGTGCAGACCGTACCAATTTATTAAAACTTACATCGGATTTAACAATTGCTTCTGCTACGCGTCCGTTAACCAATATGATTGACAACCCAGCAGGAACAACAGTATTGTATACAGACTTTACCAATGCACAAACTTTAGTCAATAAAAACATAGTAACGGTTGAATTCCCATATTCCGTTAAATTAAATGAATTTATTTTAAATTATAATTCTGCGTCAACCATCTTTACTGGAACAACTGGTTCGGTAATTTTACGTGGTTCAGGAGATGGTAGTACCTGGGTTGATTTGGCAGCGCCAAAAGCGGTTACCAATGTGGCTGAAGTTGGCAATATTTCTAAGTTTACTGTAACACAAAATGCAGCAAAATATAAATTCTACCGATTATTTAGTACTGCTGGTACAGCTTTATCAGCGGGACAAATTAAAGACCTTTCTTTTACTGCTCCAACGTACGTACAATCGGAATATCCAAACCCATTGTGTAGTGTAGATGATGACAATGACGGTATTCTTAACCACTTGGATTTAGACAGTGACGGCGATGGTTGTAACGATACATCGGAATCTATTACGAGCATGTTTACATCTACAGGGGTTTTAACAGGAACAATGGGAGCCAATGGATTTTTAAATTCATTAGAAACCGCTGTTGATTCAAATATTCCAAACGTAACGTATACCTATAATTATGCTACAGACGCCAATATTAAAGGATGTTTAGACACAGACACAGATGGTATCCCAGATATAATTGACATTGATGACGATAATGACGGTGTTACTGATAGTGAGGAAGGCGCATTCTGCTTGCCTCCGGGAATTTATTATGTAGGACCCCAGTATTTTGAATCAGTAACCGCACAAAACATAACAACGAATGTGGCATTAGCCGCCTTTACAGATGGTGATTTCACTACTTTCGGGACTAATTTTAACTGGGTCGATAATACCGTACCTATAATTGTCGATTTTACATTACGTTTTCCTGTGGCGGCAGATGGTTTTATACTAGCTAACGACAACGGGGTTACAGGCGATGGTGTTAAGGTTGCGAATGTTAAATTATACAACGCAGCCAATCAATTAATTGCCGAGCAATTATTCAACCCATTATTAAATACACAAACCACCACTACACCAGATAAATATATCTTCAGTCAAAAACAAGAAGGTATCAAGCGGGTGGTAATGGAATATACCTATTCAGGAATTACAACCGGAGCAGCTGCACCAAATTATCAAATTCGTGAAATGGGTCTTTACAGAGACGATGCATTTTGTACTACGCGAGATACTGATTTAGACGGCACACCAGATCACCTAGATTTAGATTCAGATGGTGATGGTTGTAACGATTCGTATGAAGCAAATTCTGTTTCGTCTAAAACACAAGCAACAGTTGCAGGTCCTTTTGGAGTAAATGGGTTAGGTAGTTTAGTAGAAACCGATGACACCCCTTTAGCAATTACAACTTATCCTTCTTCGTATTTGTTTTTTGCAAACAATGCATTTTACAATAAATGTTTGGATTCTGATAATGATGGAATAATTGACATTGATGATATTGATGATGACAATGATGGCGTTTTAGATGTCGTAGAATCGGCAAGTTGTTTCTTTAAAGCAAGCGATTGGAATAGTAAAGACAAATCTAATTTTGCAATAGTTACCTCAGATTTAAATCCAGTAACTGCTCCATTTACATCAGATTTATTATTAGATAATATAATTACGTCCGCATCATCGGTGGCATTTAGTACTACCACAGCGCAAGCGCAATTAAACAAAGCGTTATTTAAAGCAAACTTTTTCCGACCTGTAAAATTAGATGCTTGGTACATTCAAAAAACAAGCGCAACGCAAATTTTTGCGGCAACGGCGGCCAGTTTAATGGTACAAGGATCTAATGATAATACTACATGGACCAATTTATTAACAGCACCAATTGCATCACCTGCAGACGCTACCAATACAACCGTAAATGGTGGTCTTGCTTTATTGAACTCCAATAAATTTACTATTGCACCAACCTTATCAGGCTATTATAAATATTACAGAATATATGGTGTAGCGGCTGCCAATATTTTAGCTGGCGGAGCTAAAGAATTCTATTTTGACTTTGCAGCGAATAGTTACAGTGCAGCCATGTTCCCGAATCCGAGTTGTTCAGAAGACATAGATGGAGATGGTATTTCTAATCATTTAGATTTAGATTCAGACGGCGATAATTGTGCTGATGCGATTGAAGC
>Ga0247722_10001416_pt1 | contig 13263 bp, 13 predicted proteins | sample MSEWelMarce3H_FC_FD_189094 | JGI IMG/M metagenome (GOLD analysis project Ga0247722, IMG submission 189094) | Subsurface sediment microbial communities from gas well in West Virginia, United States - MSEEL Well Study Marcellus 3H_FC | ecosystem: Environmental > Terrestrial > Deep subsurface >... | reverse complement strand
GTTCAATCCCATAGAAGCCTAGACATCACTCCCTACCCCCGACAGGAACGGCATCCTTTTTTTTGGTTGCTTGAAATTGTTTTTTACTACCAGATGTTTTTATTAGAAAGGGCATGAACTGAAAAAGGGCAACCCAAAAAAAGATATAGTGGATGGCGGGAATAAGGATAGCAAGAAAGCCTAAGCCATTCGGTTCAAGAAAAACAAGCATTTATTCCCGCAATACAATTCCAAATTTGAGAGCTTATGCCAACTTTTTGGAACTAAGGAGGCATTTGTGTAGGTCAGAAACCTAAAAAATGAGAAATTGTATTGATTAGTCTTAAGAACAGCCCTATTTTTTGGGCAATGGTTTCTTATAATCCAAGAGAAATTTAGCTGCTAAGCCCGTATTGAGGTTCCAATCGTTGGTTGTAATCAAGTTTTCGTTGCCGTCATAAATTGCGAAAGTAGCCGTGTTTGGTCCGGACAAACCTTGGTTAAGCGCAAGGATATCCAGTAGATTTTCGCCCTCTTTTAGGGTTACAATATGGGTTTTGAAATAGCTTTCCAGCTCCACAACCAGATAAATAATTTCACCATTAATGATAATGCGTACCTTATCGCCATCAGGATCCATATAATCGCGGGTTTTGATGATAATTGTGGGCGTTGTTACGACAAATTTACCGAAAAAAACATCGGTTTTACTGCCTTCATTAATTTCTTTATTGATTTTTTTCTTCCATTCATCGCCTGGATTCTTAAATTCGGATTTCTTTTCTAAAACACTTGCGGTTTCGGTTTCTTTTTTCAAGATGGAATAGCGTTTTAAATAGGAATCATTTTTATCCAAAATACTTTTGAAGGGAATACCTGCAGCAGGTGTTTCAGGCGTTTTGGTTTGCGGGATGTCCCAATTTAACTTTAGTTTTGGTGCTTTGAAGGGGGTGTCTTTTTGTGCAAATCCACAGAAAGTACCCCAAAAAAAGATGATTAAAAAACCTATATTTTTCATTTGTTTTGTTTCAAAAGAGTAAAATTACACAATTTAGCCTCTGTTTTAAAGAAATTAACATTTGTTTTTAATTTTACTGAAAATTTATATAGAAATTTGTACCTCAAAATCTATGCTAAAATCTATGAAAGTATCTAAAATATTTTATTTTTGTTTTGTTTTAATTGGAATTTGGGGCTATTCCCAAGAAAAAATCACACTTAGCGGCGTGGTTTCGGATTCCAAAAACAACGAAACATTGATTGGAGTTTCTGTTTATATTGCCGAGTTGAAAATAGGAACTTTCACCAATGAATATGGTTTTTATTCGATAACCCTTCCGAAAGGTACTTATTCCATTCAGCTGGATTATTTAGGTTATAATGCTATAAATGAACGCATTGAGCTAACAAAAACCCAAAAGAAAAATTTTAGTTTAGAAGAAAATAGCACCCAATTGAACGATGTTATTGTAACCGAAAACACGTACAAAACCAAAATCAAAAAACCAGAAATGAGCGTTACCAAACTCGCCATTTCGACTGTGAAGCAAATGCCTGTTTTGTTAGGCGAGGTGGACATTATCAAATCGTTGTTGTTTTTGCCGGGCGTAACAAATGCCGGGGAAGCACAATCCGGATTTAATGTGCGAGGAGGTGCCGTTGACCAGAATTTGGTGCTTTTAGATGAGGCAACGCTTTATTCCACATCGCATGTTTTTGGTTTATTTTCGGTATTTAATTCCGATGCCATCAAAGATTTATCTTTATATAAAGGAGGAATTCCTTCAAAATTTGGCGGTAGAGTTTCTTCTGTTTTGGATATTTATCAGAAAGATGGAAATAGTAATACCTTCAAGGTTAATGGCGGTATCGGCTTGATTTCCAGCAGAATATTAGCAGAAGGTCCCATTATAAAAGAAAAAAGTTCCTTTTTGATTGCCGGAAGAGGTTCGTATGCCCATTTGTTTTTAAAATTAACCGACAATAAAAACAGTGCTTATTTTTATGATTTGAACACCAAATTGAACTATAAAATTAATCCTAACAATAATTTATATCTTTCAGGATATTTTGGGAGGGATATTTTTTCATTAAACAAATCATTTACAAATACTTATGGAAATGCAACGCTAAATTTACGTTGGAATCATTTGTTTTCCGATAAATTATTTTCAAATTTATCCTTAATTTATAGCAATTATTATTATGGATTAGATTTAGATTTTATTGGCTTTAATTGGGAATCTGGAATAAAAAATTACAATATCAAATATGATTTTAAACATTATTATTCCGATAAAACGAAATTTAATTTTGGAACAAATTTCAATTATTATGACAGTAATCCTGGCACAATTAATCCTTTAGATGCTTCATCATCGATAAATTTTAAGCAATTGGACAAGAAATTTGCTTTAGAAACAGGACTTTATGCCGAAATAGAGCAGGAAGTTACGAAAAAACTAAATTTTGCATTTGGAATACGTTGGAGTCATTTTAATAGATTAGGAAGTTCAACGGTTAATTATTACGCTAACAATGAAGCTGTTATATACGATCCAATATTAAAAATATACGAAAAAGGAACGCCGATTTCGACAAAAAGATTTGGAAGTAACGAGTCGATTGCGACCTATTCAAATTTTGAACCTCGATTTACAATGGCGTATCAAATTGATGAACAGACTTCAATAAAATCGAGTTACAACCGGATGGCACAATACATGCAGCTGGTTTCCAACACGGCTTCCCCTACTCCATTAGATGTTTGGACGCCAAGTGATGCCTACATCAAGCCACAAATTGCAGATCAAGTTGCCATTGGATATTTTAAAAATTTCAAGAATAGCGATTATTCAGTAGAAGTTGAAAGTTACTTTAAGAAAGTAAAAAACCGAATGGATTATATTGATGGAGCAGATTTAATTGCGAACGAAGCCATTGAGCAAGTGGTTTTAAACGGGCAAATGAGATCGTATGGTGTAGAGTTTTTATTGCGGAAAAATTCAGGAAAAATGAATGGTTGGGTGGCTTATACTTTATCAAAATCCGAGCAAAGAACCCCTGGAAGAACCGCATTTGAAACAGGAATCAACAACGGGAATTGGTACACATCAGCTTATGATAAAACCCATAATTTAGCTGTAACTGCGAATTATAAACTTACTAAAAAATGGACTTTTGGTGCAAATTTCACCTTGCAAACAGGGCAACCCGTGACATTCCCGAACGGAAAATATGTGTTTCAAGGCATAACCGTTCCGAGTTATAATTCAAGAAATGCAGACCGTTTGCCAACTTATCATCGATTAGATATTTCGGCAACTTTGACTCCGAAAGTGAAAGAAAAACAAAAATTCCAACAAGAATGGGTATTCGGATTTTACAATTTATATAGTAGAAATAACGCAGCTTCGATATCATTCAGACAAAACGAAATTACAGGTAATAATGAAGCCGTTCAACTTTCAATTTTTGGAATTGTTCCATCAGTTTCGTATAATTTTAAATTTTAAGACAAAGAAAACATGAAAACTAAAATAATAAATCTAATTGTAGCATCACTTTTAATTTTTACAATAAGTTGCGAAAAAGTTGTGGATATTCCTTTATCCGAACAAGAGCCAAAACTTGTGATTGATGCAATACTAAAATGGCAAAAAGGAACAAATGGAACTACACAAACAATAAAACTAAGTTTGACCAATAATTTTTATAGCAATGAAATTGTGCCTGCAGTTGGTGCGACTGTAAAAATTTCAAATTCCGAAGGATTACTTTTTGATTTTGTAGAAACAGTTGCCAATTCAGGAATTTATATTTGTACTAATTTCTTGCCTGAAATTCAACAAGAATACACTTTGATTGTTCAGTACAAAAATGAAATTTATACCGCAACAAATACCTTATTAGCCTCACCAGTTATTTCAAATGTAACCCAAGAAACAGTTCCAAGTTTTGGTGGAGAAGATGAAATTCAAATCAAATATTATTTTCAGGATAATGGTTTAGAATCCAATTATTATTTATTATCGATTAAAAATCCAAATCTTAAAACAGCTGATTTTGGAGTAATTACCGATGAATTTTTTCAAGGAAATATGATGTTTGGCTTTTATGGAAGTAGCGAAACAAAACCAGGAATTACCTTAGATTTGAACCTGCAAGCAATTTCATTAGGTTATTATAATTACATGAATAAACTGCTATCCATTGCAGGAAGTGGTTCAGGGAGTCCTTTTTCAACACCAGCAGCAACTGTTCGAGGAAATATTACCAATTCAAGTAATTCCGAAAATTTTCCGTTAGGTTATTTTCATTTGAGCGAATTTGATACCAAAAACTACCTTGTTCAATAAAAATTTTTAAGCCATGTCATCACATCACATTGTTCGGGACGACCAAGAACCAGCGTTAATTATAGCAAATGGTGCCGCTTGTAATTTAGAATTAATGCAACAATTGCTTGAATGGTCGCCCTTAGTAATTGTATTGGATTCAGCTATAAAACGGGTGATTGAATTAGGTATAAAAGTAGATGTTTTACTTGGAGATTTTGATAGAGATTTTGATGCAAATCACTATAAATCAATACAATACCCTTTAGAAGTTGTGCATACACCCGATCAAAACAAAACCGATTTAGAAAAGGCGTATCTCTATTTAATTGAAAAAGGACATAAAGCTGTAAATGTAATTTGGGCAACAGGCAAAAGAGCGGATCACACTTTAAACAATATTTCAGGGCTTGTGAAATATAGAGAACAACTGAAAATTGTTTTTTTCGATGACCATTCCAAACTATTTTTATTGCCTCCAAAATTTGAAAAATGGTATCCAAAAAACACGATTATTTCTTTAATTCCAATTGGAGAAGTAACGGAAGTATCTTCTGAAAATTTATTTTATCCACTTGACAATCATGAACTTACAATTGGACATAAAAATAGCAGCAGCAATCATGTAGCCGAAGATGGATCTGTGATTATCACACATAAAAAAGGTGATTTACTGCTTATGGAATGTTGGGATTAAAAAACAACCTGACTTTTGAAAGTAGAAGCCGTAATATCTGTTGGATTTAATTCATATCGATATAAACCATTTGAACCAATGGCAAATAAATCATTATTTTTGATAATTACATCAAAACATTGTTTGTTGATACTATGAACTAAAATTGGATTTTGAGGTACTGAAACATCAAAAATTTTAATAACATCATCACATATTAACAAATAATCGTTGTAAAGTCCGAGTCCTTTTGGTGCAATTAAATTGCGGCGGTGCAACAAGACTGGACTTGAAGTATTCGAAGTGTCATAGACCTCCAAAACATTGGTATTATTGCCACATCGCGTGTTGGAATGAAGTGTTACATAAGAAAAACTTCCATCTGAAACCACAGGATCACAAGCCGTAAAGTGTTGTACATTTGATTTCAAAACAGGCGTTTCTGGGTTTGTTATAGAATAAATAAACATTCCATTTCTTGAACCAATGTATAAATTATCGCCATAAGAAAATAAAGTTTCAATTGCAAAACCAACTTGAACTTCATTCACCTTAACAGGTTGTTGCTGATTGATTAACGAAAAAACGTTCAAACTAGTAGCATCAACCGTATAAAGGTAATTTCCTTTTAGAGCAAAAATTGCCAACGAACCTCCCGTTCCATCTGAATTTCCTTTTTCTGAAGTAGAATCAGCTGAACAGGCTAAAAGAAATGCTACAGATACCAATAGAAATAAAAAATTATTTTTCATGTGTATTTTTTTAAAAAAATTTAGTTTAAAATCAATTAATTTGGAATCCAATTGATTATAATATCATTAGGCTCCACGTAGCTTTGAAATCCATCAGGTGAATTTTTTTGCGGAAAAACATCTTTGTTTCGATATAAAACACTAAAGGTAAGTGCTTGTGAATCAAAGTACATGGTTACTAAATCTACGGCTTGATTGATGTATAATTTAGAATTTCTTATAGCTAAATCCGTTGCACCAGGAATTTTTAAAAATTTAATGGCAATTGGACTTGTTGGATTGGAATAGTCATAAACATGAAAACCCAAATTGACATCATTTACAAACATAAATTGGTCAAAAATATATATTTTACCTGATTTTTGAACCGCTTGAACTGGCAAGGTTTCAATTGAATTTTCAAAAGCCGTTCGATTCATGATAATTGGCTTATAATTTCTTATAGGTGTTGAAAAATCATCTGTACGTGAATTAAACCCAAAACAATTTACAAATAGCAAGCAACTTAGAAGTAACACGCCTTTTAATACTATTCTCATAATGCTTAAATTTTATAACACAAATTTAGCAAAAATAAGTACACATAAAAATTTTTTATGTTAATTTTATTCAAAGAGAACGTTAATTTTCTCATTTCAAACACCTTAACATTCGATCATTTCCATATAAATCTTGATATAAAGTTACATCTTGAAACCCGATTTCTTTTAATAGTGCAACCGTTTCTGTACCCAAATATTGATTAATTTCAAAAAACAATGCTCCTGATTCTGTTAAATTTTCATAAGCCAATTCACCAATTTTCTTATAAAATAGTAGTGGATTTTCATCAGAAACAAACAAAGCCAAATGGGGTTCATAATCCAAAACATTTTTGTTTATTTCAGTCTTTTCCAATTGACGAACATAAGGCGGATTGGAAACAATAATATCAAAATGCAGTGGAAAAGAAGTTGCAATATTTTTTAAATTCGCAACTGTTTTTAATTCCAAAATATCCGTTTGAATAAAGGAAACAGCAACGTTATTTAATTTCGCATTTCGTTCCGCAACTTCAAGTGCATGTTCCGAAATATCAATAGCAAAAACCGATGCAGTTGGGTTATTTTTTTTTAAGGCAATTGGAATACAACCAGATCCTGTTCCAATATCTAAAATTGATAAAGTATCCTTTTTTTTACCTATAAATTCACAAATCATAGCCACCAATTCTTCCGTTTCAGGTCGGGGAATCAAAGTTGAAGGATTTACTTCAAAAATCAAATCATAAAACCAAGCCTGACCGATACAATATTGAATAGGTTTTTCAAGTTTTAGTGCTTCTAAAACAGTATTAATTTTTTGCAAATCGGATTCTGTTACTTCAAATTCGGGTTGCATTACAAGATCTACCCGCTTTAAATTGAAAAAATGAGCAATCAAAATATAAAAAAAACTCTCAATTTCTTTTTCGTCATGTGTGTGATGTAATTCTTTAAAAAAGTGTTTTCGGTAATTTACAAGTAACATTTTAATGATTTATTAATTGATTTACAATAATTTACCCATCCAAATATCACAACTTCCATGACCTGTATTTCCCATAGGTGCATCTAAATAGGAAAATCCTAACTTTAAATATACCTGCTGTGCGACTTCCATTAAAGGCAATGTTTCGATGTAACAATAAGTAAAACCGTTATTTTTGGCAAATTCTAAACATTTTTCTATGCCTATTCTTGCTAGTCCAAGACCTCTTATTTCGGGCATAAAATACATTTTTTGTAGTTCACAAATAGCTGAATTACCATTTTCCAAAGGAGCAATTCCGCATCCACCTACAATTTTTCCATTATTTTCGATCACAAAATAAATGGAATTCTTTTTTTGATATACTTCAAACAATTGATTCAAATAAGGATCTGCATAAGCGGTGCCAATTTTTGGGGCATTCAACTCTTCAAAAACAAATCGGATAACTGATGCAAGTTGCTCGTTATCAAGTATTTCTATAGGACGTATTTTCATAATTTATATAAAAAAAAGGCTTCTTAATTAAAAGAAGCCTTTTGTCGGGGTGGCAGGATTCGAACCTGCGACCTCCTGGTCCCAAACCAGGCGCGATAACCGGGCTACGCTACACCCCGAAAATATTTTTTTAGCAGTATTCATTACCTGTGAACTTCCCGATTCCATCGGGACACGATAACCGGGCTACGCTACACCCCGAAAATATTTTTTTAGCAGTATTCATTACCTGTGAACTTCCCGATTCCATCGGGACACGATAACTGGGCTACGCTACAACCCGAAAACAATAATAAATCATTTCTTTATTAGAGAGTGCAAATATAAAACAAAAAATTAATATACCAAATGTTATTTGAAAAAAATTTAATTTATTTTCAAATTAATAATTCTAATCAAATTTTAAGTCTAAAAATGAATATTATAACTATATTTGCTTTTTAAAAACAAAGTTATGCAAGACACAATAGAAAAAGTAAAATGCCTAATAATTGGCTCCGGCCCAGCTGGATATACCGCTGCAATTTATGCCGCAAGAGCAAATATGAATCCCGTTTTATACCAAGGAACACAACCGGGTGGTCAGCTAACAACCACTAATGAAGTTGAAAATTTTCCAGGTTACCCAGATGGTGTGACGGGCCCAGAAATGATGGTGCAACTTCAAACACAAGCACAACGTTTTAATACCGATGTGCGTGATGGATGGGTAACAAAAGTTGATTTTTCAGGTGAAATTCATAAAATTTGGGTCAATGAAACCAAAGAAATTCATGCCGAAACCGTTATTATATCAACAGGAGCTTCTGCAAAATATCTGGGCTTGCCTTCTGAACAACTTTATTTAAAATTGGGTGGCGGGGTTTCTGCTTGTGCCGTTTGTGATGGATTTTTCTATAGAAATCAAGAAGTGGTGATTGTAGGTGCTGGTGATAGTGCCTGTGAAGAAGCACATTATCTCTCAAAATTGTGCAAAAAAGTAACCATGCTAGTAAGAAGTGATAAATTTAGAGCTTCTAGAATTATGGAAGAACGTGTTAGAAAAACCGAAAACATAAACATAATGCTACATACTGAAACTGATGAAGTTCTAGGAGACGGACAAGTAGTAACAGGTATAAGAGCTAAAAACAGAGCAACAGGTGAATTAACCGAAATTCCTGCAACTGGATTTTTTGTAGCCATTGGTCATCAACCAAATACTGCAATCTTTAAAGATTATTTAAACCTAGATGAAACGGGCTATATCATCAATGAAGCAGGAACTTCAAAAACAAACATCAAAGGTGTTTTTGTGGCTGGAGATGCGGCTGATCATGTTTATAGACAAGCAATTACTGCAGCAGGAACAGGTTGTATGGCTGCTTTAGATGCCGAACGGTATTTAGCTGCTAAAGAATAATTCTTAAAAATAACCGATTACTACATAATAGTTATGTGAGTAATCGGTTATTTTAATTTTTCAAAAAAATGAAGTTGGTAGTTTGGCAATAATTCTGGATGTAAAATTTTTACCAAATCTTGCAACACTAAATCGGGTCTATTTTGTGCGAGTTCATAATACAAAACACCACCAGTTTTTCCTTTTTTTGTACTAAATGAATAGGTGTTTTTTTTCGTTACAGCATCAAAATATAGATAATTAGAATTTGCTGCCTCCATTTCTTTATATGAAGTAAATTGTCCTGGACCAATCCAAAAAGTTGCGGTTTGTGCTTTATCTAAAACTTGCTCAAATGAAAGTGCTAAACTTCCCGAACCTTTTGTATGCGACCATAAATAATTTGCGTTGGCATCGTTTATAAATTGTGCTGCCCAACTTTCTCCTTGTGGCATAAACCATTGTTCTTTATACATGGCTCCCGCAAAAACGCTTGGTCGAAATGAAGCCGACTTGGCAAGTAAAGCTGTTTTAGTATATTCCTTTTCAATTTCATTAAATAAAAGTGTCGCTTTTTCATCTAAATCATACAAAGCTCCAAAAAACTTAATCCACTCAGCTCTTCCCAAAGGCGATTGCTCTGTCCAATCGGAATTATAAACTATTTTTATACCGTTTTTCTCTAAGTTTTGATACACTTTTAAATCACCATCAACGCTATAACCAACAAGTACATCAGGTTGTAAATCTAGAATAATTTCGGTGTTTAAACCTTGATTTGTACCTAAATCCTTTACATTTCCTGCGTCAATCCATGCACGAGTTTCAACAGAGGAAATATAATTAGGAGTAGGAAAACCGATTAAGGATTTTGCAACATTTAAGGATTCTAATGCGGGAATATGTGTTGTTGAAGTGGTAATTATTTTTTTTATTGGTACTTCAATGCTACAATATTGTTTTAAAGAATCAGGAATAGAACTGTTTTTTTTATGTAAAATATAAGTAAAATTGTTTTTAGAGTTTGGAAAAATATTAGAAACTCTTAATATAGAAAAACCATCGTACCGATCTATAGAAAAACCTTTTGCGTATCGAACATTTTTTGCACTATTTGAAACATCTAAAGCTGATTTATCTTTGGATTGGCATTGAATAAAAGTGCCTATCAAAACAAAAAATCCAAGAAAAAAACGAATATTAGTAAGCATTTTAAAAAAATAAATTCCTAATTAAACAGCAACATAAAAATTAAATATAATCCCTAAAATTCTAAAGAATTGAACTTTTTATTTTATAAACGTTTGAATTATATTTTTTTAACTCGAACGGCATTCATACCTCTCGTACCTTTTTCTAATTCATAGGTTACTAAATTTCCTTCTTTTACATCATCAAGCAAGCCACTTATGTGTACAAAATATTTTTCGCCTGTTTCAATTTCTTTAATAAATCCGAAACCTTTTGATTCATTGAAAAAATCAATTGTTCCTCGTCTATCAACAGGAGCTTCTTGTTCGGCTGTACGTCTTGAAATACCAATTTCAATGCTTTCCACATCAACAACAATTTTTTTAGAAGGATCAGGTGGGGTGTTAGTTAAATGTCCATTTTCATCGACATATACATATATATCTTCTCCAGACAACTTCGGATTTGCTTTCCTAGCCTCTTTCTTTTCGAGCTTTTCTTTTTTCTTTTTAGCTCTTAATTTTTCTTGTTCTTTTTTGTTGTACGTTTCTTGCGGTCTTGCCATTAGTGGTTTTCAAAATTAAAATTAGTAATTATAAAAAGATAATAACGCCTTGATGCAACTTATTCAAAATTCACATTAAATCATTCACTATCTTAATAATTCAACAAATTTACAAAAAAAAATGATTTGTTGCTCTTTTTTTAAAATTTATTTTCAAAATTTAACTTTACAAATGTATTTTATCATTCTAGTTTACAGCAAAATAAATAAAAAATCTAATAATAGGTAACTTCTTGTTCGATTTTAATTCCGAATTTATCAAATACAGCTTCTTGAATTTTATGGGCTAATGCTAAAATCTCTTCCCCACTTGCTGTTCCATAATTAACCAAAACTAAGGCTTGTTTTTCATGAACGCCGGCATCTCCAAAACGTTTTCCTTTAAATCCGGCTTGTTCAATTAACCAACCCGCTGGAATTTTAACTTCAGAATCCGAAATTTCATAAAATGTAAGTCCTTCAAAATCTGCCTGTAATTGTTCAAATTTAATGCGGTTTACTATTGGATTTTTAAAGAAACTACCACTATTCCCAAGAAGTTTAGGGTTTGGCAATTTACTTTCCCGAATGGCAATCACGGCATTACTAATATCTTGTAAACTTGGATTTTGAATGTTATTCTTCTGAATTTCAGCTTCTATAGCACCATAAGACGTTTTCAACTGATGGTTATTTGTAGTTAATTTAAAACTTACAGAAACAATAATATACTTATTTTTAAATTTGTTTTTAAAAATACTTTCACGGTAATCAAATTGGCAATCTTCGTTAGAAAATGTTTCAATTTCCAATGTATTCCTATTTAAAGCTTCACAACAATAGAACGTATCTTTGATTTCTACGCCATAAGCACCAATATTTTGAATTGGAGTTGTTCCCACATTTCCTGGAATTAACGACAAATTTTCTAAACCACCAAAATTTTGCTGAATTGTCCATTGCACAAATTCATGCCAATTTTCACCTGCTTGTGCTTTTACAATAACAGTATCCGAATTTTGAGAAACAATTTCTGTACCTTTTATGCCAACATGCACCACTAAATCCGTTAAATCCTTCGTTAAAACGATATTACTTCCTCCTCCTAAAATAAAAAGATTTTGATTTTCAGCAACAATTTCTTTTAATTCTGGAATAGAATCGATATAAATATAGGAGTTTGCGGTTACATCAAAACCAAAAGTATTGAATTTTTTTAAAGAAACATTATTTTGAATTGGCATACTTAAATTTTTTGTTCAAAGGTACTAAAAAAGAAAATTAAATTGCAAAAATTTTATACGATTGATGCGTTTGTTTGATGATTTCTTCCGTTCGTTGTGCATGTGTATCTGATATAAAAAGTTGTCCAAAAGTAGCATCATTCACCATTGAAACAATTTTTTTCACTCGAAATTCATCAAGTTTATCAAAAATATCATCAAACAATAAGATTGGATTTTCATTGTTTTTTAGTTTCATAAATTCAAATTGTGCTAATTTTAAAGCAATTAAAAAAGATTTTTGCTGTCCTTGTGAACCAAATTTCTTTATTGGAAATCCTTCAATTTCAAAGAGTAAATCATCTTTATGAATGCCCGATGAAGTGTATTGTAAAACGCGATCTTTTTGCAAGGCTTCTTCAAGAAGTTCTGAAAATGTATTATCAAACAATTGACTTTGATATGAAATGGCAACTTTTTCGGCGTTTTCAGAAATATTTTGATAATGTTTTTCAAAAATTGGAATAAACGAAGTCAAAAATTGTTTTCTTTTATCAAAAATCTGTTGTCCTGAAATTTGCATTTGTTCATTATAAATGGATAAATTATCAGCATCAAAAACATGATTTAATGCAAAAAACTTCAGCAGCGCATTCCGTTGGGCCACAATTTTTTGATATTGAATAAGTTGTTGTAAATAATTTTTATCTGAAATTGCAATTACACTATCTAAAAATTTTCGTCGGGTTTCACTACCTTCACTAATCAAATCCGAATCAGATGGTGAAATAATAACTAAAGGAATACTTCCATAATGTTCGGAAAGTTTATCATAAATTTTTCCGTTTTTTTTAATGGTTTTTTTTTGTCCTTTTTTTAAACTACACACGATTTTTTCTTCATTTTCGCGACGAGAAAGCAGGGCATCAATCACAAAAAAATCAGCTCCATGCCGAATATTTTGAATGGCTAATGGATTAAAATAACTTTTTCCATAGGCTAAATGATAAATGGCATCTAATATATTTGTCTTCCCTGCTCCGTTTTTTCCAACGAAACAATTGATCTTTTCATCGAAAATAAATTCGATTTGGGGTATATTTTTATAATTTAGCAGCGATAATTCTTTTAAAAACACAATTTTTTTTTGTTTAATGGTACTAAAATCAAGAA
>Ga0247722_10001415_pt1 | contig 13265 bp, 15 predicted proteins | sample MSEWelMarce3H_FC_FD_189094 | JGI IMG/M metagenome (GOLD analysis project Ga0247722, IMG submission 189094) | Subsurface sediment microbial communities from gas well in West Virginia, United States - MSEEL Well Study Marcellus 3H_FC | ecosystem: Environmental > Terrestrial > Deep subsurface >... | reverse complement strand
AAATGAAAGATTATAAAAACATACAAACTTTTGATCAACTTATAGATGTTGAGCACGGAAAAATAGGAACTGAAAGTAGAAATAGCTTTGAAGAAAAATCACAAATGTTTATCATAAGTGAAATGCTTAAAAATGCTCGAAAAGAAGCTAATATAACGCAAGAGCAACTGGCGGAAAAAACGGGAACAAAGAAAAGTTATATTTCTAGAATTGAAAACGGAAGAGGAAATATTCAGCTTTCTACTTTAATCAGGATTTTTGAAATAGGATTAAACAAAAGAATTGGGTTGACATTTTTATAAAAAGTAGTACAGAACCCGCTCCGCTCCGCATTCTCCCGACTTAGAGGAATAATAAATAGAAAAATAGTAAATATAAAAAACGTACCATATTGAAGTTAATAGTATCGAAGTCAGTATGTCGCTATATCATAGAATGCGGAGCGGGAAAACTTAAATTTGGACATTACTATGTAATAATATTTGTTTCATTGTTTTGTTTTATAATGATTAGAAGTTGTGTTATCGAAAACGATATTGATAAAAGCAAAACTGAAATAGTTGCGAAATTTGTTAGAAAAGAAAAATCTATAAAAACTACTGCTTTCTGTTTTGGATTTTATTACCAAGGGAAATACTTTGAAACCTCTGGTACTGGAATAAGTTATTCAATGTTTAATTCTGATAAAGAAACCGAATTAATAGATAGTCTAAAAATTAACCATTTCTATTTAGCGAAATACGACCCAAAACACAAAAGAAATATAATTGTTAATCCTTCAGCAGAAGTTAAAGATTCTACAAAAATCACAAACGCTGGATTTGAATACAAACACTAAAAAACCTACTTCTCCGCTACGAAAAGTCTCCTCGCTTCCGAGCGAACATTGTCATTAAGTTAACTCTGTTTTGTCATTCCGACGAAGGAGGAAACGCATTAGTTGCTCACTTTATGTGATTTAGCTTCGCTGAACTAACGTTTCTCCCGTTGGTCGAAATGACAAGATCACACCCGCTTCGCAAAGCCTCCAGTCTTTGAGGAACGGGTTTTTTTATAATCTTGGTCTTTTGTTTGGGTTGCGTTTGTTATGAAAACAAGAAAGTACCCGAACCGTATTTTTATCTTCGTTGATGATAAAATATAGTTCATACGGGATTTTTTTGAGTTTTAAGGCTCTAACATTTTTGTAACGAACTCTATAAATTGGGGTTGTTTCTAATGTTTTGTAGGCTTCTTTGAGAAAAGTAATAAAGCTTATAGGAGCATCTACGCTGTACAATTCGTAGTAATCAATGGCGTTTTCAATTTCTTTTTGAGCTCGTGGTGAAACAATAATTTTATAAGCCATACTTTTTATGGAGTTGCTTTATAGACTCTTCGGCAGAAATATAATTGTTTTCGTCTTCCTGCAAACGTTCGTCCAAAACGGCTTTCATATCTGTCGAAAGTTCAAAATCGCTGTCGTCTTCTTCCACAATAATGGTAATGGGCTTAGATTTAAAGGTAGCCTTGATAGCGTCCAGAATATCTGCATTTACTTCTTGTGCTGATGACAAATGATATGTTGTGTACATAAATCTAATTTTGAAAATTGAAAAATTTGCTCAAAAAGTATTGAAACCACTTTTAACAAAGTTAGTATTTTTATTTTATTTTAATTATATTTTTTGAAACTATTTTTATTTGTCTTCAAAATAGATTGCCTACAAATCTTGATAACAATGGTTTTATAAATATAAAATTAATCCTTTTTTATCGAATTCAAAGTAAAGGTAAAGTCGAGAGATTTAAGAGAGGTTTATTTTTTTGTTATGGTTACCCTCAATAAACAAGTAATTCATCAATTTAAAACACCTTTCCTTTTGAAACGTGTACCCGCGCCCCGACCTGAATGGAGCTCTTTTTTGGTTTGTGGCTTGCCTCTTGGGCGGTTGCTGCGTGGGCAAGCCACAAACCAAAAAAAGCGGGAATGGAGGGCGGATGAGGCGCCCAAAAAATAATTATTAGCTAAATTTCTTTTTGGAACGAATAGTCTAAAAGGTCATAAAGTGCGTTGCAATGCACTGTTTTTCCGATGGAATTAGTTGTTGGCTGAAATTGGGGCAAAGGCAATCCTAGCTCGGTGGCTTTGTTTGTATAATAGGCTTTTCTGGTAGGATGTTGGGGTGCAACTGCATTGAATGTGGCGCCCCAAGATTGTTTTTGCAGTATGGTGTAAATAATTGATATACAATCGTGTAGGTGAATGAGGTTTACGGGTGCGTCGGGATTTTCGAGGTTGTGTTGACCCGATAAAAAACGTGCTGGATTTCGGTTGGGACCAATTAATCCGCCAAACCGAATGATGGTTGTACTGAACTTGGATTGGAGTAATTGCTCCGCTTCCAAAAGTTGTTTGCCGCTATCGGTTTCGGGATTTGTGGGAGAATTTTCATCTACAACAGGTTGATTTTCGCCATAAACGGCTGTAGAGCTTATAAATAGTACTTTTTGGATGGTTGATTGTTGTATGTGCGGAATAAGCAATTGTATTTTTGATACAAAATTTTCTGCATTTGATTGTCGCAATTTGGGCGGAATTGCAATAATCAAGACTTCGGATTCATGTAAAAAAGTCTTGATTTCTCCTTTTATTTCGTTTTCTGTCAAATCGATTGCAAACGGAATTATTTTGTGTTCTAAAAACAAATCGAACTTAGCTGCAGAGGTGGTGCTTCCTTTTACGCAAAAATCGTTTTCAATAAGGTGTTGAGCCAATGGAAACCCGAGCCAACCACAGCCTAAGACGCTTATTTTATTCATTTATTAGTGGTTTTACAAATCGTTTGGTGTGCCATTTTTTGGTTTTTGGCGCAGGCAACGTGTCTATTTTTGGCGATGGTTTTACCTTCTGTTTTATTACCACAGCGTCGTTTAACACGAAAGGTGTGGCAATCATCCAACTGGATCTTGGTTTTATTTTCATCAATGGGTTTTGCAACAAATCGAACGAGCTTTCCATGAGGTGCAGGTCTAATTTTTGCGAAAGCGGAATCGAAAATTCAAGGGTTAGTGGGATGTTGTTGACCACATAATAACTCAAAATTTTATTGGTTTTTTTGCTTATTATGTTGCTTTTTATGTCTAATGATGTAACGTTGTTTGCTTTTAGATTATTGATTTCTAGTTTTTCGTTGGCAAACAAATCGTAGCGGTTTACTTTTCTGTTTGGAGTAATCACAATTTTGTAAAAATGTTTGTTTCCAAATACAGAGTCGGTTACAAAATCGATGGTTGGTTGGGGCACTTTTATCAATTCAGCATTTTTCATATAGGTAAATTTTGAACCGTATTTGCTATACAATTTGTCTGTATTTAAAGCTTCTGCATGTTGCGGATTGTTGCCCAAATACGTTTGGGTCCAATTGTCTAAATTTTGGTCGTAAGTAGTCCAATAGGCTTTTTGGGTATCGGCATTAATCAAATAAAGTAAACTGTTTGGTTTTGCTTTTCCTTCAGCATAATTGGAATTAAAATGGGCATTGATAAAAAACCCAAAGCTAACCAGCAAAAATAAGGTTCCCCACAATTTTTTACCACCAAATGTACCAAAAACAGGCAACATTAATACAAATGCTAAAACGGTTAAAATAGCGCTTCCGAACATGATTTTTAGTCCAAGTCCAACAGGAAACATTTGTACAAAAGGAGCAATAATTAAAATGGTTGGAATAGAAAAAAGTAACGACAACCACCAAACATTTTTTTGCGTAATTACATAAAACCCTAAAGTAAGAACCGCAAAAAACACTGGAATAATTAAAAACGAAGCCCCTTTTAACTGGTAAGCCATAGCCATAGTTAGTCCAATCCAAATCAATAACGGAACAATTAATTGATTCATTTCAGTGCCTATTTTAGTGGGTTTGCTGTAGCTAAAAAAACAAATAGCAAGGGTTAAACAAACAAAAGCATAGATATAATCATTACCATTGTATGTAAATCCGTGCAGTATGTCGGCATACTGCGGATAAATAAGCAGTAAAAGTTTCCAACCCGCAAAAGTGAGTAATCCACTTAAAATAAGGGATTTAAATAAAGGAATTGCCCCTTTAACAACGTCTGTAAATACTATTAATCTTTTCCCTATTCCTATCAGAATAAACAAAACAAAAAGAGCTAAAACACCAATCCACATTGGGTTAATCCAACTAAAAGGGTAGTGAATAAATACAAACGGAATGGTAAAATATACTTCGTCAGCTTCAGAGTTTAAGTTAGACAAATCAGCATTTGAAAAATAACTCAGTAAGGGCATTAAATAACTTCCTTGGTGCGCAATGGTTTTTGGGGATATATTTTCAAAATCATCCTGCATGGTGTGGTAGTTATAATGGTGGTCAATAAAGGCAAAATTAAAACCTTGAATAGCGCCTTTTTCACGGAAAACTGTTAGGTCGGTATCGTTAGGCAACATTTTATAAATGCTATACATTAACGAGTTGGAAACCGGAAATTTTGAATTACCTTCATCAAAAGCCTCAACCATTTGTGCATTTCCTTGATTGGTTTCCATCAACATATAGCTTGGACCAGCTGAGCCACGTGCCTCAAAATTAAGCACCAAACCCACATTTTTAGCCCATTGGTGTTGGGTTACAAAAAGCGCTGCGCCGTTTAATCCCAATTCTTCCGCATCAGAAAAAAGGATGATAATGTCATTTTTATTTTTAGAATTATTATACAAAAAAGCCCGAACACTTTCTAAAATAGTTGCCACACCACTAGCATCATCGCTCGCTCCCTTAGAAAACGAGTGGGGCGCACTGTCATAATGTGACAACAACACTAGCGCTTTTCCATTTTCAGAACCTTTTATTCGTGCTAAAATATTTTTTGATTGCACTAAAGTCCCTTTTTCGGTCATAGTAAATCCTTCTTGAAACGAAGTTTGTAGCCCAAGGTTTTGTAATTCCTTTTGCAAATAAATAGCAACTTCATCGTGGTTTTTGGAGCCAACATAATGTGGTTTTTGAGCAATTGCTTTTATTTTTTCAAGTGTTCTTTTAGTCGAAAATTCTGATAATGGAACCGAAGCTTTTTCAGAAATTTGTGGCATCATAAAAAAGAATGTGCCAAAAATAACCGCTAGTAACAAAAGCATTACAACTATTGAATTGTAGTTTTTATTCATGGTTTATAATTTTAAAACGTAATCAAAAAAATGTTTTTATCTGTCTTTTTTAACCAAAATTAAATAATCATTCTCTAAGGTCATGTACCCTTGATCATATACAAAATGGTACGTATTCCCTGTTTTTGTATGTAAAACTGAGGTCAAATATTCAAAATCAAAACCTTTACTTAGCAATTTTGCCCGCGTAGTTTTTGATTTTCCATCAGTATTTACTTCACATAATATCCTATAATTTTTCCGCAATTTATTATTCACATTGCGCATAAAATTAGTGCTGTCTTTATTAATTTTATTATTGTAGGCATTTCTGCAGCCATCACTGCAAAATTTTTTATCCTCTCTACCTACAATTTTTTCGCTGCACTCCGGGCAAGTTTTAATCATGGCGTTTAATTTATTTAATACAATTTTTGCAAAAGCAATAAAATCAATCAAATATATAAAAAAAAATCTATTTGCAAACGTTTACAAATAGTTACATTCGAAAGTAAATAGTTAATTACCGACAAATGCTTGGCGTGTATCGCAACTTTGCATCGTCGAAAACAACAAACGACAAGTAACTTATATTAATTTAAATAATTATCGCCATGAAAAACAAAGTACAATTAATCGGTAGAGTAGGTCAAGACCCAGAAGTAAAAAACTTAGATGGAGGAAAAAAAGTAGTATCCATTTCCATAGCAACCAACGACTACTACTACAAAGAAAACGGAGAAAAAGTAGAACAAACCGAGTGGCATCGAGTAACCACATTTGGCAAAACCGCAGACATCGTAGAAAAATTTGTAACAAAAGGTAGAGAAATAGCCATAGAAGGCAAACTTTCTCACAGAAGTTATGACGACAAAGACGGCAACAAACGCTACGTAACCGACATCATTGCCAACGAAGTCCTACTTATTGGAAACAAACAATAACAAAAAAAAGGCTTACAAAATAGTCCAAAACACAACTTGTATCAAAATTACGTTTTGGACTATTTTAAAAGTCTTTTTTTAATTTTCAGGAGCAAAACACTAGGCATTTTCAATAAAGGCTAGTTCCCGCTCCCGAAACGTCGGGATATTCCAATCTTTTTGTTTTTGAAAAAAAAACAAAAAGGATTTCCACTTCTCCCGACGCTTCGGGACGGGGCTAAAGGACAAAGGCTTGGGCAAAAAACAAACCTCAAAAAAAATGAAATTAAACCAAAAATTAAACGTTAAACCTTGTTATAAAAGCTACAATTCAAACTCTTGACCCCATTGATGCAAAGACACAATACTAGGCAACAATTTTTCACCTTTAAATGTCAAAGTATATTCAACAGTGGGTGGCACCGTTGCAAAAACTTCTCTGATAACAATTCCATTAGCTTCCATATTTTTCAATTCCTTTACTAGCATTCTTGTGTTAATTCCTTCAACACTTCGTTCCAATTCTTTAAATCGCATTTTGCCTTTAGACAAAATATAAATTATTGGCATCGCCCATTTTCCTCCAATAATATCTAAAACTTCTTTCAAAGAACAATTTTTTTCAGAATATTTAATTTTTTTTTCTTCCATAACATATTGATTACATTCAACGCTTTACTAAAGGTTACTACTGTACATTTGTGTAACTACTTGCAAAAGTAAAGTAATGAATGTAACTTTGCAACTCAATTTATATAAAAAAAATAATGAAATTATTACAACCCATAAATATAGGAAATAAAACCCTTAAAAACAGCATGGCAATGGCGCCCATGACAAGAAGCCGTGCTAATCTTGACGGAACCGTTGGCGAATCAACTGTTTTGTATTATACGCAACGAGCAACTGCGGGATTAATTATTAGCGAAGCAATTAATATTTCAGAACAAGCCATTGGAAGTCCACTCACACCAGGCATCTATACACAAGAACAAATAATAACCTGGAAAAAAGTTACCCAAGCCGTGCACGAAAAAGGAGGCGTAATCTATGCACAACTATGGCATACAGGGCGTGTTGGACATTCGCTTGTAAAAAATGGTGAACAACCCGTTTCGGCATCTGCTTTAGCAATTGAAGGACAACAACATTTCACTATGGAAGGAATGAAAGACTATGAAACCCCAAGAGCATTAACCACAGAAGAAGTTAAAAATAGTATTCAAGATTACAAAAAAGCTGCCATTAACGCTATTGAAGCAGGTTTTGACGGGGTCGAACTTCATGCAGCTTTTGGCTATTTACCCAATCAATTTTTAGCTGAAAGCGCCAACAATAGAACCGATCAATATGGCGGAAATAATGAAAACCGCAACCGTTTTGTAATTGAAGCAATGCAAGAAATGGTCAATGCTATTGGTGCCGATAAAGTAGCTATAAGAATATCGCCAACAAGCACCTACAACAATATTGTTCATCAAAACCCAACAGAACAATTTTCACTTTTAATTCAAGAATTAAACAAAATGCCTTTGTCGTACATTCACATCATGAATGTTCCATTTCCTGCCGATAAATTCCCAAATTATCCAATCAACTCGGTTGAAACATTTGGCAAACTAACTCAACATCTAGTTATTGCAAATTGTGGTTACACAAAAGAAACCGGCGAAGCAGAACTAGAAAAAGGAATTGCAAAAATGATTGCTTACGGCACGTTATTTTTAGCAAATCCAGACCTTCCAAAACGATTTGAAATCAACGCAGAACTAAACCAACCCGACCGAACCACAATGTATGGCGGACAAGAGGCAGGTTACATTGATTATCCACTTTTAAACTCATAACAAATCATGAACAATAACATTTTAGTAGTTTTTACTATAAACACAGAAAATGTGCCCGCTAATTTTCAAGAAATTATAAAGCACGAACAAGAAGTACTTGCCCAATGGAAAAATGAAGGGTATGTAGAACACCTTTTTTTAAGACAAACAAAAAACGGTGCAGTAATCGTTTTTAAAGATATTGACCAAAACAAGGCAAAAGAATTAATGGAATCACTTCCGCTATATCAATTTGTAAAATCAGTAGAATATTTACAATTAATGAAAGTATATTAAACCTAATTAGCTGTTTTTAAAAGTCAACAGTAAACAAAAAAATTGGAGCAAAACACTAGGCATTTTCAATAAAGGCTAGTTCCCGCTCCCGAAACTTCGGGATGTTCCAATCTTTTTGTTTTTGAAAAAAAAATAAAAAGGATTTCCATCCCGAAGGGTCGGGATGGGGTTAAAGGACAAAGGCTTGGGCAAAAAAACAGACCTCAAATAAACCAATTCATTTATCGCTTGCGCTTGCACAAATCAAAAACAATGTTGCAGAAATACTAAAAATCAAATCATTCTTATTTGAAATACCAACGATTTAAACTATTTTTGTTAAACTAAAACATAAAGCTTGATATCTCTATGAAAAACATTGATAAGAACAGTTTAGAAAACGCATATCGCTTGTTTGAATCAAATGATATTGATAAAATGCAAGTTGGAACAACAAAAGGACTTCAACAAATTCATAATTATTTATTTGAAGGATTATATAATTTTGCTGGGGAAATACGCAAAATGAATATTTCAAAAGGCGGTTTCAGATTTGCAAATTCATTGTATTTAGATGAAATTTTGGTTAAGATTGAACAAATGACCGAAAACAATTTCGAAGAAATTATAGCAAAATATGTAGAAATGAATATTGCACATCCTTTTCTTGAGGGCAACGGAAGGTCTATGAGAATTTGGTTGGATTTGATTTTAAAAAATAGACTTGGTAAACTTGTCAATTGGCAATTTGTGGACAAAACGCTTTATTTACAAGCAATGGAAAGAAGTCCAATTAATGATTTAGAGCTTAGAACGTTGTTGAAAGAAAATTTAACAAGCGAGATTGACAATAGAGAAATTATTTTTAAAGGAATTGAACAATCCTATTATTATGAAGGTTACGAAAAAGAAACCGAATAACCGTTCAACATTAATAAGCTACAATAATTCCTGCAATTTTTCCAAAAACAAACCTACATGATAACCATCTACCAAGCCGTGGTGCACGTGTACCGAAACAGGAATGGTTTTTTTACCATTTTCAACTGTTAGTTTGCCAAAAGAAATTTTAGGACAACTGTCAGGCCAAGTAAAACTACGGGCATGCGAAAGCGAGGTAAAATCAATCCACGGAAGTGCCGAAAAATGAATTAAATTTTCGGGATATTCGGTAGTAAAAACTCCTGTGGTGGTTTGTATTCGGTCTATTTCAGCAGTAACGATTTGTGCAAAATCTTGCATATTTTCTGAATATTCCATGAACGAAAATCCAAAAGTTTTATCTTCCCTCATTACTGTTGCAGAAGCACTTATGGTGTCATGCAAAAAAATATCGTTGTTACTGATGCGGTATCTAAAGTTTTCAATAGCATTAACTGCCAACAATGTTTTGTGCAAATAATAAGCAAAGAAAGAAATGCCTATTCTCTTTGCTTCATCATATCCATTTGTGCAATCTAGGTTTGTGGTGATGCCATAAAAAGGCTCTTCCATTTGCTTAAAAAACAAAAAATGTTCCTTTCGGTTCCAGGTTTCTAGGTTGATTTTAGTTTTCATTTACAGCAAAAAAGGTAAAATATCCGAAATTTTCTCAACCGTTTTAAAGTTGGGATGCTCAATAGTATGGTTTATTTTTTCGTGCTCCCAAGTGGTATGAAACGGAACGTGAACAGCGTGTCCGCCAATGTTAAGCACTGGCAAAACATCCGATTTTAAAGAATTACCAATCATAAAAAATTCGTTGGGCGCAATATCCAATCGTTTTATCAAATCGGTATAATCTACTTCTTTCTTGTCTGACATAACCTCTATATGATGAAAATAATTCCCCAACCCAGATCGATGTAGTTTACTTCGTTGGTCTTTTAAGTCGCCTTTGGTAGCAACAACCAATTTGTATTTTCCGTACAATGCCTGTAATGTTTGTTCCACATCATCAAGCAATTCGATAGGTTTCTGGAGTAATTCCTTACCATACTGAATGATTTTTTCAATCACCTCAATAGAAATAGTGTTGTTAGAAATCTTCATGGCTGCCTCTATCATAGAAAGCACATAACCTTTGATGCCATATCCATACAAGTCGAGATTTTGAATTTCGATTTTAAACAATTCTTGCGATAGCCCTTGCTGCGACAGGTAATCGCTCATCAATTCGCAAAACTTATGTTCGGTTTCTTGAAAATAAGGTTCGTTTACAAACAAGGTGTCATCTGCGTCGAATGCGATTATTTTTGGGGTCATGGTATTGTGTTTTCTTTTAATGTTTTATACAATTTTGGAAATTCATTTTTAAAAATTAAATTATCTATTTTCCCATCAAAATTATTGTCGCCATATTCTAACCCAACATCAATATATCCTTCCATCCCATACAATTCTTTCTGATCTAATATATTAACCATTTTACTAAAATTGTCTTCTCCTAATTTGTAAATAATCTGTGTAATAATATATCCTTTGTCATAACATCCAGCACCTTCACCACATGGAAAATGGTTTAATCTTCTTAATGAGTTGTAATCGCCTTTTAATGTTTTTTGAATAATTGTATCAAGTCTTTTATTCTCTTTGTATGTTTGGTTTTCAATAAAAGTTTCTCCCATTACAATACCGTTAATCATGTTTTTTTTACAAGAAAAAAAAATACTATTAAACATAATATAAATATTGATTTGAACTTTGGCATATGGTTAACAAATCACCGCACCATCCTCAACCCCATCTGCATCAGGATTTACAAAAACCAGTTTGCCATGAGCATCATTTGCCAACAATAACATACCTTCGCTTTCAACACCTCTTAGGGCTCTTGGCGCAAGGTTGACCAACACGGTAACTCGTTTACCAATAACCTCTTCAGGCGAAAAATGTTCGGCAATACCACTCACAATAGTACGTGTGTCGATACCTGTTTGTACTTTCAGTACCAATAGTTTGTTGGCTTTTGGCATTTTCTCTGCTGATATGATGGTTCCAACACGCAAATCAATTTTGGCAAAATCTTCAAATGTTGCTGTAGCTTTTTGTGCGTCTATCGTTTTTTCTTCCATGGCATTGGCGGTTTTGGTCGCTTCTAGTTTGTCTATTTGTTTTTGTATTTCGGCATCTTCTATTTGGGCAAACAATATTTCGCCCGCACCAATTGTGTGTCCTGCGGGCAATAAATCGCTGGTTTCTGTAATTGTTTTCCAACTCAAAGCATCGCTAGTTTTTAACATTCCAGCTAGTTTACATGCCGTAAAAGGCAAAAATGGTTCGCACAAAACACGTAATGCTGCAGCAACTTGTAGGGCAATATACATTTGTGTTTTTACACGTTCGGCATCGGTTTTAACCATTTTCCATGGTTCTTCATCTGCCAAATATTTGTTCCCCAATCGTGCCACATTCATTAATTCGCCTAGCGCTTCTCTAAATCGGTAGCGCTCAATAGAACTCGAAATCACTGCAGGATAAGCCTTTAGCTCATTCAACACTTCGTTGTCATAATCCGTAAAGTTAGGAGTTCCCCCTTCGGGGGTTAGGGGGCTTGGATTCGGTACAACTCCATCATAATATTTATGGGTCAACACCACCACTCTGTTAATGAAATTTCCAAAAACAGCTGCCAATTCATTATTATTTCTAGCCTGAAAATCTTTCCAAGTAAAATCATTATCTTTTGTTTCGGGTGCATTTGCCGTTAAGGCATAACGCAAAACATCTTGCTTATCTGGAAAATCAAGCAAATATTCGTGCAACCAAACTGCCCAGTTTTTGGATGTCGATAATTTGTTGCCTTCCAAATTCAAAAATTCATTAGCAGGCACATTTTCTGGCAAAATAAAACTGCCTTCTGCCTTCAACATAGCCGGAAAAATAATGCAATGAAACACAATATTGTCTTTTCCTATAAAATGAACCAATTTGGTATCGTCTTTTTTCCAATAATCTTCCCAGTTTTTTCCAACACGTGCTGCCCATTCTTTGGTAGCCGAGATATATCCAATAGGTGCATCAAACCACACATACAATTTTTTCCCTTCGGCACCAGGCACAGGCACATCAATACCCCAATCAAGGTCTCTAGTCACAGCACGAGGCTCTAGTCCGCCGTCAATCCACGATTTAACTTGTCCCAACACGTTGGTTTTCCAGTCTTTAGCATGTCCTTCAAGAATCCAACTTTTCAAAAAATCTGAATATCTGTCTAGCGGCAAAAACCAATGTTTGGTCGCTTTCAACACAGGAACCTCGCCCGTAATGGTCGATTTTGGGTTAATCAAATCCGTTGCATTCAGTGTAGAACCACATTTTTCGCACTGATCGCCATACGCCTCTGGGTTATCACACTTTGGACAGGTTCCCGTTACAAATCGATCTGCCAAAAACTGATCAGCTTTAGCATCATACAACTGTTCAGTTACTTCCTCAATAAAGTCATTGTTATCATACAATTTTTTGAAAAAAGCAGATGCCGTATCGTGATGAATTTGAGACGATGTTCTAGAATAATTATCAAACGAAATTCCAAAATCTATAAACGACTGACGAATTATACCATCATATTTATCAATCACTTCCTGCGGCGTAATCCCTTCCTTCTTAGCTTTCATAGAGATAGCCACTCCATGCTCATCACTACCACACACAAAGGCCACATCTTTACCTTGCAAGCGCAAGAAACGCGCATAAATATCTGACGGAACATAAACACCTGCCAAATGACCAATATGAATGGGGCCATTTGTATAAGGCAAAGCAGCAGTAATGGTATATCTTTTAGCTTCGCTCAGTTCGGCAAAGCCTCGTGTTGTATTTTCTAACATGATTAATTTTCTAAATGTTTTGCAAAAATAAGCATTTGAATTTTTATTTGAAGCTATTTCCTGCTATCTGTTGCAATCTTTTTTGAAAGGGCTATTTAGCTACCGCCCATTTGCCCTTTCAAAAAAGGATTTCCACTTCTATCAGGGCTAGGGGAATTTCTTTTTAAAGGTACAATTATCAATTAAATAGATAGTTGGGTTTTTATAAAAAATCCTTTTATTCAAAACTTTTAAGAGGGTTAGACATGTTAGTTAATTCAAAAAAATTCTTCTCAAG
>Ga0247722_10001413_pt1 | contig 13267 bp, 14 predicted proteins | sample MSEWelMarce3H_FC_FD_189094 | JGI IMG/M metagenome (GOLD analysis project Ga0247722, IMG submission 189094) | Subsurface sediment microbial communities from gas well in West Virginia, United States - MSEEL Well Study Marcellus 3H_FC | ecosystem: Environmental > Terrestrial > Deep subsurface >... | reverse complement strand
ATTTATTACATCATATAAAATATTTTTTAACATATAAAGAACGTGTAGCATATTTAACTCTTTGTAATAAAACAAGTCGGTTTCCAATAGAAATTTTCACCCCTTTTCGTTTACGTATTCTTGATTTTCCGAGACGCCCTGATAAGACCTATCAGCTGTATTTTAATCGTTTTTATTCTCCATTATCAAGTCCTATTCCTCATTCTTTTATTGGTAATAATTATGTAAATATTGTGATTTATGATAGTCCTACATCGTATTATAATATTAGAATATATAAAGAATATGAACCTGATAAAACAATATTGGATTATTTGAAGGAATATAAATCACAATCTTATTGTGTAAATAAGATAACTAAATATATATATCCGTGATATCATCCTCTTCCTCTTCCTCTTCTTCCTCTTCACTAACTTCGTCATCAATCGATTTCACTACTTTCTTCACCATAGAATGCCCCTTATTGTATTCTCTGGTAAACATTGTTTTCACTTTGGTGGGAACATCAATATCTCCAAACACGGTCTCACATACATTTTCTAGTAATTGGTCTCGTGATAACCGAATGGCGTCCAGACGCCCAATCAAGTCATGAATGACGGGTAGATCCCCTTTCTCGCCTTTGAGCGAAGCGAGAGGACGAAGGAGGATGGTGCGGATACTCTCGGCTTCATCAAGACGCATGGACGAAGCGGAACGGCCACGCGTGCGGGCAACGTCTTCCATCCATCGTCGATGTTTCATTTTCTTTGAATTTTTACCGAGCAATTGAGGGAAGATCTGGAAGGGACAGGGTCCTGTGACTTTTCGACTGGTTGCGACCGTGGAATGAACAACGTGGGGCAAAAGGGACCAATCTTGGGTTTTCCACTGACGCGTACTCATCATATCTCCAAAGGAAATCTGTTCGGATGCGGCGACAGCTTCATCAAGGGAACGTGAGGCGGCCAAGTATGCTTCTTGAACCATGAGAGGGACCATCCCATAATCGACATAGACGAAATCGTCGGCTTCGTGCAAGGATACACGTTTGTTACTCATCAGTTTCTGGGTGGCGGAGAAGAGATCGAGACGAAGAGTGGCGTCTTTTTGGGAGGATGTGGTGCCTGGGTTATTGTTTCCAGTTTGAGATACATCTGTTGGGGGGTGTAAGCGGCTTTGCCGCGACGCAGCCGAAGGCTGCTCGGGGAGAACGCCAGTGCCCCCATATTGTAACTGATTCACGATGGAACGAATGTCATTTCCACCAGTTTCACAGAGTGTTTCCAGTTCAGCCTTCGAGATGGTTACGCCTTCTTTCTTACAGAGTCCAAGCATGGCGGTGGCGATGGTGGATTTGACGGGACGACTGCACTTGACCACCAGACATGCTTTTTGAAGAGGCGCCAGCTTCGGCGGCAACTGGTTGGCGATACAGATGATGGGACAACTTGATTTACGAATCAAGTCCGCCAATTCACCAACACCGCCGCGATCCTGTGCGCTGAACCCATCGACTTCATCCATGATGACCACTTCTTTTTGTAATCGCTTCATTCCTAGTCCGAACATTCCACGCAACATGGAGATGGAGCGCGTATCGGATGCATTGTATTCAGTAATGGTATAACCAGCAGCTTTTGCGAGCAAATGCGCCATGGTGCTTTTTCCGATACCAGGAGGGCCGCTGATCAATGCGCCACGACTTTGCGCGGGCCACACCTTGAGCCATTGAGTGAGTTGGGCGATAGACTCTTTGTGACCAATCACGTCTGCAAGGGTCTTGGGTGCATATCGATCTACCCATAGGTCATCGCGACCCCCTTTTCGCTCTTCTTTGGAGGGTTCGAGTACGATAGGAATTCCGAGACGAACTGCTTCTTGATATCGTGCAGATTCGGTAATGGGTCGTCCATCATTGCAATGGGTGCCTGCGTGAAGGACGTATCCCTTGCGAAGCACTTTGTGCGACCCCTGCAGGGATATGTTTCCTGTTTTGACGATATTCATGTGTGATTCTTAAAAATTGATGTGTCTGACATCAATTTTTAGAACTTAAACTTATCCCAACTAGTTACAGCAGTCATGAATTCTAATACCCCAACTGAAGTCCAAGTCGTTACGGAAATGGATGTCTATGAGGCATCTGTTCGCAAGGTGGTGTCGCGCGGCAATCTAAACGCATCACCGATCAATACGTCGCCGAATAGCTATTCGTGGAGTGATGTAGAAGAGCCGTCCAATCTCGAAGAGCCAAAGATCCTAGAGCAACCACAGGTCCTAGAGCAACCGAAGGTCCAAGAGGAGCCCAAGGTTCAAACCCTATCAAAGGTCGATGAACCATTGGTCAAGGAAGAACCCGCTTTGACGGAAAGCGTGAATGAAAAGCTGGATAAGCTGATGACGGAAATCGAAGACATTGTACATGAGAAGGACAACATAAAGGTAGATGTCGAATTAGAGTCAGACGAGGACATGTCCGAAGTAGACGACATGCCCGAACTGGTATCTGATACGGATAGCGAGATGCCTGACCTAGTATCTGAGTCAGACGATGACATGCCCGAGTTGGTGGAGGAATCAGACAACGAGGATTTGATGATTGCTGTGTTTAAACGCCCATCATGCCCTCGATGCGAGGCGGCACTGAAGGTTCTCCTGGCGCACGATGAGAATGGAGAGGACTCAGAAAGCTATGAGGAGGAGCATACATCTGATGTAAGCGATTCAGAGGAGTCTTCTGAAGACGAGACGGATGACGATTCTGACTCGGATTATGTCCCATCAGAGTCGGAAAGCGAGTCGCCTCGCACGGTCCGTCAGCTGCGTCGATGGAATACGCAGACGGAGTCCGTAGAGAACAAGCGTACTGCATGCGTCCCACCGCTCATCCAATTTATCGCAATCGTTCTATTTGTGATTCACGTTCTGAAGTTCCTACTGAATGAGCCGTCTCAGCGTATTCGATGCTATTCTTAAACACCTAAAACACATTCTTCAACCAAAGGTACAGAATGTGTCTAAAACACATTCTTCAACAAATATCGCGCACACACAAACAAAATACCACCCCATATTGTATCGGCAATGGCGAATTTCCAATCATACTTTTCGAATAAAGCATAATTGGTAAAATCATAAATAGCATAGATGGCCATTCCACGTAAAAATGCCTGTTTATACGACGACGTTTCTAACAGCAAGTAAGCCAGTACTGCATAAACAATGATAGCACCGACATAACGAACAGAAACTGCTTCCCCCTGAATACGCTCGGTCATCGCACGGGCGTAGATACCGCCTGTACCGAGCCAAAAGAGATCTACAAAAAATAAGACGGCAGCTGTTTTCAGATAGACGTTCATTCTAGTACCCCTATTTATTTTTAAAAGCAGAGCATGTATTTTTTGGATACTTTTTCTTAAAAAGTACGAAGAGATGGAGACCATCAAATTAGATGCCTTCAATACGAATCTGCATGGATGTCGGATTCTCTGTCAGGGTCCGTTTCCAAAACAGTATCCACCCATCATGGAATCAATACAGAAGCTAAGGGAGCCTTTCAAAAAACGGATTCTCCTGTCGAATACACCATTTGGAATCAGTAAATATCTTCCGATGGCCTATGACACCGTTTTTCAGATGAAAGAATCCGTAGATTGGACATTGTTGCTAACCTATATTACGTATGCTCCGAAACCCCTCTTGGTTGTCTCGGAAGACATTGTGATTCCGGACGGATTGTGGCCAAAGATGACACGCCAAACCACTTTTGTCAATATTACATCGGCAACGGTGCTACATGTACGTTCGTATGACGCCATCTTTTTTACACCGATGGAGGATGTTTCGAACTCGTATGCAGACTATGTATTTAAATTGTTACAGAGTCTGTATCGTGCATCGTATTCTACGAAGGAACACAGGGAGATTCTTCAAGAACTGCGTGTTGCGCAGGCGGGACTGGTATGGTCGAAAGTAGATGAGGAATCACAGGGAGGAAGTGTCTGCTGGTATGATCCGGTTTCCATTCAAGCGGCAGATCGTCTTACGCCGAATCAAATGGCGGAGGTACTCACTGTGATCGCGGGGCAGATGCGGAGTTAATGGGGTTCTTTTTGAGTCGAATCACTTCTTGAATACTTTCGTTTAATTTTGCCATCACGTCCGTATATTTCTTTATGTCGAGAAGTGGATTCTTTGCTAATTCGCCGCGCAAGCGAGAATCATGACTGACGAGAATATCAAAATGTAGTCGAACGAGTGTTAGCTGTTTTTCTTGAATACTGAAATCTTGATTACGAGCCATTGCGATATCTAACGCAGAACCTTTCATTTTTTTCAGATGCTCTGCGGAAGCATTCACAAGTAGAATCATGATCTCTTCCATCAGTTTTGGAAGAGCTCGATCTACAAAGGCAGTTCCTCCCAATACAGGGATCTGTTTCACAATTCTCTCGCGAGCAGTTGGAACAATCGATGTCTTATCCCTTTCTCTCTTGTTGCTTGAATAGTATGCACCTAATGTAGTACTATTTGACTGAATTTTTTTATGTAATACAATAATATAATCTAGTTTTTCAATGTGTTCGGCCACTTGTTTTGCAAATTCATAATAAACACGGGCTTGTTCCGCTTGAATCGTAGTATTATTCTTAAAAATGCGTTCAGCTTCTTCTATATTTTTTTGTTGATCTAATCCTCGCTGTAGTGCTGATTTGTTCCATGCTTCTAATTCGGCTTGAACGTCATGATTAACGGACGAATTGGAAAGACGACCGATCGAGGCAATGTGCGCGGCCTGTTGGGCTCGCGTGGCGGCACGATTTGCTAAGAAGGTGGCTTTTTTGGAAAGACGGCGATCTATATTGATTTGTTTTTTTTGACGCATCGAGGCAAATGTTGCAGCGATAATAAGATTCTCGCAGTTGCGTACTGCATAATCGACATACCATCCTAAATCGCTTGGCACCTTAGGCGGTGTAATGGCGTCTAATACATCGGCAGCAGTGATCATTCCCTTCGAACTTTCTTCTTCTTGTACATTCGCGAGATACTGATTCAATGCTTCACGTGCGTTATTTGATTTTTGTGTAGAATTGGAAGTATAGGTAAGAAGATTCTGTCGTCGCTTTACAGTAAGATTCTTATTAGGCGTCCATAAGTCGCCGCCTTTTTTCTTATGTATTTTGCGTGTCACACGCTTTCTTCGCCCCATCTATTGTATTCACTTATTAAAATACGAGAATACAATGGTTTATCACGGTTCTAGAGTGAATCAATATGTTCTTTGAGTGCTTCAGCTGCCTTCGCTGAATAGCCTGCCTTAGTAGCTGCATTGGAACGGTTATTGATAACCAGATCTAGTTTCTTCATATCAATGCGGCCACCGGATTGTTTTCGTGTGACGCGCTTTTTACGAAGTGATTTTCTTTTACGAAGTGATCTTCTTTTACGAAGGGATCTTCTTTTACGAAGTGTATGGCGCATTCCCTCTATTACTTGCGAAGTTTACGATGGGTCTTGCGTGCATGACGCTTTTTATGCGTACGATACTTTCTGCGACGGCCACCACTTGCTTTTCCTGTTTGTGATGGCTTATACTGACTCAGTGAAATAGGTTTCGCACCGGATATACCAGATGCTACGTTTGCATAGCTAGGAGCAGCAGGGGCAGCAGGGGCAGCGGATGCATTACCTATAACGCTAGATGCAATTGTACTAGGAGATGCCACGCCGCTGCGAGCATTGCGTGCGGCTTTTGATGCAGCAATACCATTTCTTCGTTTTTGTAATGTCTCATTCGATAGATTCGTCGAAGCATTGTACTTATTTAACCGATTCTTCGAATTCGCATTAAATTCTTCTAATGCCTTTGTAAATGAACGCGGGTCGCTAGCCGCGATGCCGGCTGCATTAGATACCTTTTTAGATTGTGCATTGGCCGCTTGAGCAGCCACTTTGAATGCATCAGAAGCAGCTCTTTGTTTTTCTTCCGCATCTGCCTTTTTCGCTTGAAGCAGCTTATATTTTTCATCTACCGCATCTGCCCTCTGTTTAGCTTCCGCTTCTGCTGCATCTTTCTTATCTTCTGCGACCTTTAATGCAGCTGCCTTCTTATCATCTGCTTCCTTTTGAATGCGAGCTGTCTCGAGAGCAGCGGCGGCTTCTTGTGCTGCTTTCGCAGCAGCCAGTTCCGCCAATTGTGTAGCCTGAGTGGCTCTTAATGCATTATCTATTCCCTCTTGTTCTACTACTAATGCAGCTTCTGATTCCTCTATTTGTTTTTTACCCGCTTCAATGCCCTCCGCTAATGCAACCTCTGCTATTCGCTTTTCTTCGGCAGCCGCTCGATATTCGTCTAGGGCACTTTTAACCTTACCTGTCGCATCTTTTGCAGCAGCTTGAGCCGCCGCCGCTAATGATGATGCTGATGATGCATTAGTGGATACAGATTGACGCTCTCCAACAAGTTCTGCAATCTTCTCCAAAAAAGCACCGCCGTACGATTTGCGCGAATAGTTTCCTCCACGCTTTCGACTTTTAAAACGAGCCATTTCTATGATAGGGTGAGATTTAATGACCATATCATGGAATAAAAAGAGACGATATCTTACTTCGGGACATTGCTCTCGCCAGAGCCACCAGCAAAGGGGGAAACAGAGCCCGCCGCGCCACCGCGCTTACGAGTGCTGCGCTTACGAGTGTGACGACGGGACGCCTTGCCCTTGGCCATCGACTTGCTCATCAGCTTGAAGGTGCCCTTCTTGGCGATGAAGCCAAGCGCACGGAGGTGCTTGATGGCCTTCTTGCCCGCAGCATGCTTCTTGCGGGAAATGATGCGGCCGTGGTGCTTCATGAGGTCCTTTTTGGTGAGGCCGCCTGGGGTATGCTTCGCGGTTCCGTGGAAAACTTGGGCTTTCGAGCCAACAGCGGGAATGTGTGACATGGTTCTATCTGTCGGAGAGATTATTTATGGAAACGCACTCAGCCTAAACTCTGCCGCCGAATATATTGACAGATAAAAATTGAAATGCCGATGGCCAGAAAAAAAGTGCAACTTCCCAATTCCACTCCACCCACTCCAGCGATGACTCTGACCTATATCAAGAACCAGGACGGACACTTTGTATGCCCTGAATGTAATGTCGTGAAGGCCCGTCAGAATTCCATGCACTATCATATGAAGAAGCATTTGGAGGAACTCAATCATGTATGCAAGGCGTGTAAAAAGGGATTTCTTCAGAAGCAGACGTTGGACCTTCATATCCGTTCGAAACATCCTGAGCTGGAGGCGAATCCGGAAGAAAACAAAAAGTTTTCCTGTCCGTTTGATGCATGTGATTTTCGTGCGCTGACAAAGGGAAATTGTGTCATTCATTGCCTTCGCGTTCATTTTCACGAAGAGATGAAACTCATCATGAAGGTGAATCAAGAAACGAAGAACATTTCGTGCATGAAATGCTCCACTGAATTTCAATCCAGCTGCTCGTTTTATTACCACTGCAAAAACTGCATCGAAACAGAGAAAGATATCAAGTTCCAAAAACTACAGGAGATCAGCCAGTAAACAATACGCAACATAATAATAAGTAAAGGCGACGATCTTTTTTCTAGACTTGGTCATTAATCGACCGATAGTCCCTTCGATAGATCTCAGCCAATATCCGAACGACGTCATATACAGTGTTGATCGCGGAGGTCCCATCATCACCAATGTAATGCAAGGGGCGATTTCGGTACGTATGGTTCAAATCATCAGTAGCCTCGAAATCTTGTATGCGTCCGCTACAGGAACAGCTTCGAACTCGATAGGAATCGTACATATCATCGCCAATGTAGCGTTTTGTATCCAAACAGCAAAAGCATGTAATATAGGGTAAGCAACGACGTGCATCTTCTGCATCGATAGGGTTTGTTTGTTGAATATCATGTAGAGCCGACAGAAGCCCTTCGACAATCATATTTCGTATCGATTCCATTCTCTATTTTATGAATTAAATAATCTTTTACGATTTCACTGACTCCAATCCAATTATTTTTATAATCAAATACAACATATTCGATGTTATTATGCGCTCGCTCTCGTTCATTCCAGCAAAAATAAACGATTGAGATATTGTGATGAAATGGATAAATCAAATCGTGTATTTTTACTAAATATTCAGTAGCATCTGTACCATACATCACATCATCTAAATGATAATTTAAATTGGGGGTTGCGGCATCGGCATAGATAAAAAGAATGTCATTCATGGATTCGATGTCTTTTAATAATCTTCCTAGACGCACTCTTACTTTATTTTTATATTCATCATTGATTGTAAAATGGGTGATACCTAATCCAGTTGCACGATTCATCTGATTTTCAGTGACGTCGGGAACAGATGTGTAATGTTCGTCATTGTTATATCGATAATAAGAATATCCAGTAGTCATATAATCTAGTGCCTTTTCAATTCCATCATGTAGGAGAATGGACAATATCTCAAATGTTGTTTTACTGGGCGTCCATAGCCAATCAAATGGATAAGAATATTCACGAAGATTTGCTTTTTTAATACCATCTGGTACAGAACACTGTAATCCAAGTGGAATTACTTTCATATAAATACATAATTGCGTGCCTTTATACCAATGTATTACAATGGACATGTTGTTGCAGCATGGCCAAATACGCAACATTTATCACAAAACTGTTTGGATTCTACTTCTTCCACTGGACCACAAAGGGGACAACTAACACAGCCGACTTCTTTACACCATTTACGCAAGCAACGAAGATGCGATTGATGACCACATTCTAGCTGATATCGTCCCCATATGATATTATTAGATGGATCATTCTCATCCACAAAGCCGGCCTCTATCAAATGACATACTTCGCAGGTCCATGGCGCACTATCCGTTAGAAAACATGTATAGTATCGACATTTGTAGCATTCGTCGTCATTATAGTAATGCGACATCTTACCCATAGATCACCATTTTTATTTAGATTGACTTATTGTGAGTCTTCCGAAAAGGTGTCCACGTAACGGACAAGAGAAAACAGGTGATATCCAGCGGCCGCGAATGCGGCCATCAACAAGAGTTCGTAGGCGGAGCGAGGCGTCTCTTTTTGATGGTATCCGATGTACATCAACAGAGGTGCTACTAATAGAACATGGATCGCATTGACCCATGAATAGGCGGATTGCGACTGAAGCCGTAGAAAGAGTTTGAATCCGTGATAGACAAAGATAACGGCGCCGATCGTAAGAATGGATAGATACACCCAATGAGGGACGCTGGAACGTTGAAATCCGATGTATAGAAACAGTGGAACAACGAAGATCAAATGAAAGAAAGATAATACGGCGTGCTTGTCCATTCCTATCTATTATAGATTCAAATGTTTCATAGAGGAACGATTGTTTTGAGATAAAAATAAGGGGCTAGGAAGTGATTTGATGGCGGGCGGGGTTAGTGGAGAGAATGAACTCTTGGTGGAGAAGAAGGGTACGGGAATCTTTTCCCGTAGCATCATGTTCAGTTCTCGCTGTTTGATCAATTTGAGTTCTTCTAGCAATTGATGAGTTCGATCATTTTGTGAAGATAAATGTTCACAAGGCGAACGATGATGAGTCGAATCTAAATCCTTTTTCAATTGTTTAATTTCGGCCGATAAATGCTGAATCGATTCATTTTGCTGATGAACTAATGTTTGAAGTGAGTCTATTTTTTTATTTAGTTTCGACTCTAAATCCAAGGAAAACCAATCATCTTCGATGATCGTGTTTGCCATCCTACTCTTCTTCAGAAAAGATGTTTAGGATGGCGATTTTTATATGGAGATGTTATAGATGGCGGCAGTAGCACCAGTACTAGGACCAGCCGCAACCCAAACGTATACGCTCGATTATAATGCTGGTAATGAGGTTGTAATAAATGGCGTTGCGGGTATCGATGCTTTGAGTAAACGTCCTCTAGGTGCGTTATATGATCTTTCGGGTAATCCATACAATAACGTACTTAATTTAATTGAAGACCAGAAAACATGGAACTATTTGGACGCATTAAAAGATGGTACAAATAAACATCAATTGGATGCCTTAAACATTTACGAAGGAATTAATTTATCATTCTCAGCCTTACATCCTCACGAGAATAGACAACTTAATCGAAACAAAAGTAGAATATTTCGCACGACGTGGTTGAAAACAAAGAAAAATTCAAAAATGAATCTTATTAATGTTGAAGATGTATTTTGGGAAGCAGGACTTGGATATGAATCGTTTATTCAAGCACCAGGCGGTAAAGCCAAAGAAGTAGTTACATTTGGATCCTATATTGACCCATTAACAAAACCAGGTAAAATATGGCCACCACCTAATTATAAAATTTATATCACTCCAAGCTTTATGAATGCATTTGGATTTGGCCCATCATCTTTATGGGCGATATCGAGAAGAGAGGACTTAGTAACAAAAAGTAGTGGAAATGCATTTCATTATGAAATAAATATTAATTGTGGTATGGGTTGTGGAGAAAATCCAAATACATGTAAATTAGAACATGACCCAGCTACGGCCTCCAGAGATCCTAAGGGTAATATCATCGATAAAAATAATGTATATTTTAAAGGAAATGAATCAAAAAATACATTAGTTAATACAAAAGTAGGCAATGGGTCTATTACATCGGCAGATAAAACAAAATTAATTGTGGCGAAAGGATGGGGTGACAAAGTTCAAGTGATGTTGTACTATATGTATTATTATATAAAAAATAAAAATTCAATCATGATAACATGTGATTTAGTAGTATTCTGTTTTTGTATGACACTTGATATACCATGTGTGTATACTGGTGTGTATGACCGCGATGTTGGTATCCATTACAACGAACGTAATGATTTATCACTAGGGGGGTCCTTTTTTTCTATTTTACATTTCAAGCCAGGAACGCCAATGGATAATGCAGTAATGAATTATCGGAATACAATTGATATTATTATGGCGGAAAATGAGGAATTTATTATTAATATAAGTACACTTATCAAAAACTATAACACTGGTATCGAAGTAGGCGGGTCGAATCCAATGACATTTCAAGAAGTGTTTTATAGAGGATTATATGAGGATATGACAAAAATTAATAGACTTTTGAATGATGAAAAAGGTCTGATGCCAGGCAATATTGATGATATTATAAATAAAACACAGGAACTTAAAAAGATATATCTCATTGTTCCAATGTTTAAATATACTGGGAGGGATAAAATAAGATTTTTACAAACGAAATGGTATACATCGGATAAAAACATCACCTTAAATAATACAACAATAGGGAGTGTAAAAAAGAATAATACATTTTTACAGTTTGCTAAAACTAATCATAATAGTAAATATGGTACAAACCCAAACCCAGTTCCAGTAAGGGGAGGTGGAAATAAGGAGGACATGATAAAGTATAGAATACAACAAGAACAAGACAAACATTTAAAATGGGTCCACGATATCGCCCGCGCAAAACGAGTTGTTGCTCGAGCGGTTGAAAGAGACAAAGGTTTGGTAGAAAATGCGGCCTACAAAAGATATAACAGTAATAATAGTTTAAAACTCGACGAAGATGGAAAAAAACAATTTCCAAGAAGAGATGATGAACCAAAATTTTTTAGATCATGTCCAGGGGACATGAACGATATATCAGCCGAATATACAGATGAACATGGTCATTTATTTTTATTTGATGATCAAGATGACTCAGTAGATGATCATAATAGACTTATCAATAAGGGTATAGATTTTCAATATATATTTGATGTACGGATGCTTGCTGCCATAGACGAAATCAATGATATACATGATTACAAAGCCGAATATGCTGCTTCACACGAAAATGTAAATCAAAAAAGGAATTTAAATATAAAAGGCGGTCGCCGCCGAAACGCAACACGTCGACAACAAAAAGGAGGCGGTGTAGATGAAACCCTATTTGAAACATTATATACATTATACGTCTATCGCGCACAATATGATATTGAATTGGATACACCAGATCATTCGATTAATATGAAGGTGTTGACTGAATTATATGAAGACTATCCAAAGAGTGAAATACAACCGAATCGTAATAATACGCGCAGCCGAGTAAAAGGTGCTCCAGTTACTGGTCCACGTACACTTACATACACTATACCAGTAAGCCAAGTAACAGGCGGGCCAGTAAAAGGAGGGCCAACAACAGGGAGTCTAGCAACAGGTATGTCGTTATCAAATAGGCGTAAGCAGGCAATATATGAGCAAACACGCACACGTAATAATTCTCCCAATATAACAAGCTTATACGGTGGACGAATCACTCGCCGAAAGAAACGATTCAATCGAAGAACCCGTAAGTAAATGTTCTTATTTTATCGATATGATATTCAACAAGAATCTCATATCGATATGATTCGCCCTCCCGTTACTCATAGACACTCAGAACACGAGCGGATGGATCGATGTAGCCTTTCACCTCGACGCCATTCGCAGACCACTTGGGCTGCCAGTATCCTGGAATCACTTCCTGACGATGCACGCCAAACCATTGACAGAACACCTTGCGGTAGTAATACGCCTCCTTTGTACTCGGGGTACAATAAGGATATGTCACCGCGGCAGCGGCTAGTTCCTCGTCTGTCACTTTATCATCTACCCATTCTTGGATGATCTGAAACCATGATTTCTCACCTGACACACCATCTGAAAAGGCCTCCTTCTTGCGCCAGAGTACCGAATCAGGAAGCAGACCTGTTCCAGCAAACGCCTCGCGCAACCACCACTTCTCCATTCCTTTGTATGTCGGCATGCGTTGTTTTGAGGGAATGTTCCAATAAGACTCGATAAACTCTGGATCCAAAAGGGGCACACGTCCTTCCAGACCCCATCGCGCAATACAGCGATCGGCACGCTTCACATCGTAATAATGAATGTTCTTGACGTATTCTTTGGCGGCGGTATCTAGTGCATAGCCGCTGGGCGCATACCAGTTAAACAGATAGGAAGAGCACACTTCATCAGGGCCTTCGCCCACCATCACGACCTTACAATCGGTCTGCGTGCCGATGAATTTGGATACGAGGTATTGGCCAACGGATGCACGAACGGTGGTGGTATCCCATGACTCGATGGTACGAATCACATCATCAATGGCGGCGAGACCTTCGTCGGGCGTAAAATAGACCTCGGTATGGTTCGAGCCGATATGTTTCGCGACGGCACGCGCATGTACCAAATCGGTTCCTTCGTTCATTCCACAG
>Ga0247722_10001412_pt1 | contig 13280 bp, 11 predicted proteins | sample MSEWelMarce3H_FC_FD_189094 | JGI IMG/M metagenome (GOLD analysis project Ga0247722, IMG submission 189094) | Subsurface sediment microbial communities from gas well in West Virginia, United States - MSEEL Well Study Marcellus 3H_FC | ecosystem: Environmental > Terrestrial > Deep subsurface >... | reverse complement strand
GCAAGAAACATTCGCATCGAGTTGGCAAAACATCCAGACGAACGTTCATTGGACGCAGGTCATTTTTTGAAAACCAACCGGGATGAGTTTGACAGATTGATGGAAACGAGTCCGTCCATCCCAATCCCAATTGTAGATGAATTCTTGGTCATCTTCTCTGGCGAAGACGTACAGAAATGGTACAAATGTTGTAGTAAAAAAGAAAAGAAACAACAACATAAAATCAAGAAACAAGAAGAGTTGAAAGCACGGGCGGAAATGTTCGAAAAACTGAAGAAACCGGATGTGTGTAACATTATAGTGACGTCGGACGGTGACCGCCACCCCTGGTACAAAGACCCCGATGCTTTTAGAAAGAAAGATGATGTTATTTACAGCGTGGTTTCCCAAAAAATAAGCAAAATGCAGGAAGAAATGGTAAGGAAACAAGATGAAATCCGGGAAGAATATGAGGAAAAGATTCGGATGGAAAAAGAAACAAGAGAGAGAGAAGAAGAAGAAAAAATACGTAAGCAAACGATTCATCAAAAGTTTATAAACGGCACAGTTGCGGTTGCGACCAAAATCAAGGAACAGAATCGACAGATTGACGAGTATGTCCGGCTTTTTTCAACAAACCATGGACGCAAACCATTGAAAGATGAAATCAATGAATCGTTGAATGTCAAAATGGACAACGACATTCTGAATAAATATTTAGACAGATACAACAGTGATTTTGTTGATTTTGAAATTGACGAAAATGACGATAAAGTATAAACCGTCGAACCTGACATTAAATTCTTCTAGGTTCGTGACCGACAACAAGGCACGCTTTACGTGCCATTACACAATGAGTAAAAACAAAAATGCGAGGACAACAAACCAAATGTTACAGCAATACAATACAAAAACAGTTTGCGATGACTTAACTGCAAATGTGATAATCGAATACAAAATACTTGCAAAAATGATCCACAATGCAAATAAATAATAATTATAATTTTTATCGTTTTTATACGAAGACAGTGCCATAATCTTTTGAAAAAACCCGAAAAAAGTAGTTGAATTGGATTCTTGGTCTAAGTAAATTTTCGCTGAGTCCATAATAAATTATAAAATATAAATATCTTATAATTTTGCTTAAATCTTTGTAAATTGCAATGGGGTTTTTAATACGAAAAATTGCATCCCTTCTTTTTTATCTGTGAGAATATCCCCTTTAAAATAAATTGAATCGGAATTTTCAAAATTTATCATATTTTGTTTATAATAGACTAAATTATCATTGTCTAAAATACAGTCATATTCGATTGGAAATAATGCGAATCGTTGATACAATTCGGTATTTTGTAAGTCAAATGGCAAAAAACTAAAATAGTAATAACTACCGATTTCGTCAATATTTATTAAATATTGGTCGTATAAATTGGTTGTTGAAATTTCTTCTTTTTTTACATTCATAATTTGATTTTGTTCATTTTTTCTACATAAATAACCACTAAAGGGGGATGCTAGATTTTGGTTCATATAAAGCCATGGGTTATTCGCAAACAAGTTTTTAATGGGTTGTTCTACCTCCAAATTATATACTTTTGATAAAAAAACAAGTTCATTTGGGATGCATTCAATGTATTTCAAATTTAATACAAATGGATTTTGGATTTTTACAAATACAAATACAGCATTACTTTCGGAGACATTTGGTATGTAACCAATATATGTTGGTTCCGATGGGTCTTGAAACATGGTTTTCACAAACTCGATTGTTTTTTTTTTAAATATTATGTCAATTTCTTCTTCGGTTTTTGAATCATCTTTGTACCCTCCAAACATTTGAGGAGGTTGAATTTGAGGAGGAGGTGGTTGTTGAGGCATTTGAGGAGGTGGTTGTTGAGGCATTTGAGGAGGTGGTTGTTGAGGCATTTGTTGTTCCACTTGAGGAGGCATTTGTGGTTCCATTTGAGGAGGCATTTGTGGTTCCACTTGAGGAGGCATTTGTGGTTCCACTTGAGGAGGCATTTGAGGAGGCATTTGTGGTTCCACTTGAGGAGGCATTTGAGGAGGCATTTGACCTGGTATTTGTGGTTCCACTTGAGGAGGCATTTGACCTGGTACTTGTTGAGGCATTTGAGGAGGCATTTGACCTGGTATTTGTGGTTCCACTTGAGGAGGCATTTGTAGTTCCACTTGTTGAGGCACTTCAGCTGAAGTAAATTGAAAAAAAGGCAATGATGCAAATAATTCATTTTGCTCAACAACATATTTAACAAAATGTGTATTTAATTCTGTATTGACTGTAAATGCACAAATATACGTTTTAATATTATCATGGGTTTCTTGCGATGTAATGTTGTCATATAAGTAATCAAGATTTGGGTAACTTTCACTAAATGGAGGAGACATATCTAAGGAAGGAGGCATACCTGGAGGCATACCTGGAGGCATATCCATGTTTTGTGGAGGAGGCATACCTGGAGGCATATCCATGTTTTGTGGAGGAGGCATACCTGGAGGCATGTTTAAGGGTATATTTAAAGACATATCGGGCGGAGGTGGATCTCCTGCATTTTGTTTTTTAATGAATTTATTATTTTTGTTTGAAAACATATATATATATTATTCAAATAATTTAGTAAACAATATATATACGAATGAATATTCTAGATAATGCTAAAAAAATAATAAATTCAGCAATAACTCCAACAAATATTACATATGGGTTTGTTGGTATAACAACCGCAATATTGAGTTATTATACATTTTTCGAAAATGACATTGAAAAACCATTGAATGAAACAACCGAAAACCAACCCGTCGAAACCCAGCCTGTCGAAAACCAATCAATGTATGGTGGTAAAAATAAAAGAAAAAAAAATAAATAGATTGCTTATATCAAATATTTTCCAAATAATTTTGTAAAATTTTTCATGGAGGTTTCTCGGTTTCCCAGTTCTAAATTTAATTCGGTAATGTCTAAATTAACAACATTCAAGTTTTTCATTATTTTATTAACAATGGGTTTGATAGCTTTTGTATGGACCCCCGCCTTTGCAATTGTTCCAGTGCTTGACATTTCATCTGGGTCCAATCCATCCACATCAAACGAAAAATGAATCGGGTCTTTTCCAACAAACTCCTTAATTTTTGCATAAGTTTGAGTTGGATTTTCATTGATTTCCTTGGATTTAATAAACTTGATTTTCTTTTCTTTCAAGATTGCCTTCTCTCCATCATCTAAATCGCGGATACCTAGATACAAAATGTTTTCAAATTTGAGATCGGGAACAGTGTATAAAAACGGAAACAAATCGTAGTCATTGTCGATTCCGGTTAAAAACGCAAGAGGCATTCCGTGATAATTTCCACTTGGTGATGTTTTGCGAGTATTGATATCGCCATGTGCATCAAACCAAATCACTTTTAGTGCCGACCCATGTTTTTCCAACGAAGCCCCAACCGTTGCAATTGCCATCGAGTGATCGCCGCCAATATTAATGGTGGGGGTTTTACATTGCATATTTGCATGAAACAGTTTTTGCAGATTTTCGGAAAGAAGTAAAGTGCGAGGTTCTGCATCACTGTTTCGCGTTTTTACGAGCGCGCCCTTTTTGTCAAAAAAGTCGAATAAAAATTTACTAGTCATATCTACGCCCACTTTTCTCTGTCCCATTGCGCTTGGAAAATATATACGATGCATCGGTTTCTTATATATTTAGGTTGTTATTTTTTTAATTCTTTTTTATATATTCAGTTTTCAACTTTTCTAGGTAAAGAATCGCGTCCATATGTTCTTCTTGTGCATGCTGAATCCAATCAAGTATGGACAAATCATCGCGGTCCAATGTTGTACCGTATTTTTGCAGCCCAACGTTCGACCGACCAATGAACGCATGAATTACGCTATTTACAATGGAGTCGGAAGTGTAAGAATTGTCGTTTTTTTGAAGTTCAATTACAACTGGTGCTTCAATGACTTGTGGAACAATTGCAATCTTTTGGTCCTGCGACAAATCACTGTATCCTTCTTTCTGATACCCCAAATAATGATTGAACATATACCATTGCGACGTTGCCATAATTGTTTTCCATAAAATATCATTCTGATAAATCCAGTGCTGTTTTGTTGAAAACAGATTTTCTATGTTGGCTTTGAAAAGTGTGCTGAGTTCCAACATCATTGGGCGATTGACTAAATATCCAGCTCCATTTCCGGAGGACGAAATGCGCGAAATCAGCGAATTTGTGTTTTCGGAAACTACGGCAGCACAAGTAGTGAACATAACTACATCCCAGTCAATTTTAAGTTCAAAAAATGATTTGATATCGTTATGAATTTTTTGTGTGTCCTCAATAAAAACAAAGTCGTCTTCTAAGATAAGAACATTTTGAAAATTCATATGATAAGCCATTTCAAGCGCATTTGCATGACTGAGCAAACAACCCGTGTTGGCGCAACCATGATAAGAAGATGCGGGAAATCGCATTATTTTGTCATCGGGAAACCCAAGACGTTCAAATTCGCGCAAAAGAATTGATTTGCGGTCGGTTCGTGCATCCATATTGATATACACAATTTTGTTGATATCCATTATTATTATTCATTAATGGTTTGTTTTTATGTTTTAAACCGATAAATATTTAAAACCTTGAAAAATTATCTTTTTTATCCACACAACGAAACAATAATATCATTGACATCCGTATTTAGTTTGGTTTTATTCAACTCATGTAAGACACGTTTTTTTGCATTATCACGAAACTGTTGCACCAAAGTGGTTATCTGCGAAAATTGACGATTTGACCGCCAGATGCTTGCCAACTCAGCGCTGTTGCACGCTTCGTAAGGTTCATTTTGAATTTTTTGCACTTTTTCCATCAATTCTTGAGTAATTTTGTCGCTTGGATTCAATTTGACTTGACCGCCGAGCCAGTAACCTCCTCTGGACCAAGATGATTTTGTGTCTTCCATGTATTCCTGAACCACTTGTGCTTGGGGCGCAAACGCGAGTAAATCAAAAAGGGATGGATCGAACATTTATACAACATAATAAACAAATATTTATTATGTTTTTATTGTAACACTTGTTTGAAAAAAGCATTGACTTGGTTTGCGTCCGCGCCAACCACATTCATATCTGGAATATAACTCAAATTGCCCTTATTAAAACACAAAATAGCAGGAATGCCGTTAATCTGGCGTTTTGATTTTAATGCACCATACAAGTCAAAAGAATCATCCACGTCAATAGTGGCGCATTTCACGGTGTCGGGCATTTTGGAAAACCATTGATTCACGAGCGGGTCAATGATTTTACAAGGTCCGCACCAAGTGGCACCAAATTTTAGAACCACTTTTCCGGGATTTTGACGGAGAAGTTCCTCAAATTCAGAACGACTAAAATCGGAGACAACGGAGGCAACCACTTTTTGCGGAGAGGTAAATTGCATTATATATATCTAAAATGGTTTTTATTTGATATATTTACGAATTATTTGGGCGTAACACAGACGCCTTTTTCATTTCTAATTTTACCGGGAGGACAGACCTTTCGGCACCGATTTGTTGCTGGATTGATTTCCTCGCCCTCTTTGCATTTCTTTGTTGCTTTTGTTGCGATTTTAACACAAACCCCCTTTTCATTTCTTGTTGTGCCTGGAGGACAGACCTTTCGGCACCGATTCGTTGCTGGATTGATTTCCTCGCCGTCTTTGCACGGTTTTGCTTTTACAGTTACATTCCTTTTCTTTTTCAAAACCGAAGGTAGAGAAGGCGGAGAAGGAGAAGGCGGATAAGCCGAAGGCGGATAAGCCGAAGGCGGGTAAGCCGAAGACGGAGCAAACGGAGGCGTATGCGGAGAAAAAGAAGATGACGATGAAGGTGGCGGATAAGCCGAAGGCGGGTAAGCCGAAGACGGAGCAAACGGATGCGTATGCGGAGAAAAAGACGACTTATCCGCCTTATCCATTTCCCGATTCCATTGGAGCATTTGTTTATTTTCTTCCATTTTTGTATCATAGAGGTCCGTTAAAACTTTGACTTTACTTTGAATCAAATTGTTCATTTTTTGTGATTTGGTTATTTTTACAATGGGTTCTATGTAATCCATATTAAACTTAACCAGGGCTTTTTTAGTATTTAATTTTTGGATTCGCTGAATCAAATCGTCAAGCCGACTCATCCATTTTTCTTCTTGTTTTTCTTTTTTATCCATTTCCCGATTCCATTTTAAAATTTCTTGTTTTTCCTTTTTTTCTTCTTCCGTAAGCAATAATTTTGAAATCATCTTTTTATGTTTGTCATAAACGGTATTTTTGTAATGCAACACCGCCATTTTCTTAATTGCATATTTGGGGTCCGTGTTTTCCAACCAGTTGATTCCAGAATCATCCACCGGATTTTTAATAATATCAATGTGTTTGAACTTGGTTTCATTGAAATGAAAAACAAGAATCTCGTCTTTTGTCAATCCATATTTGGCAACAATGTTCGGTTTTGCCAAAAAATGCGATAAATTATACTGGATCGGCATGTTGAAATACGAATGATTCACATATTCAAACAAGGTTTCGTTCGGATATTTGCAAGTATGTTTGACAACATCTTGAATTTTATCCTTGTACGTTTCAAAGAGACGCAGGTTTGGTTCAATCAACATCACGCCGCCATTGGTTCTCCCCATTTCATTGCATTTTGCAATGACCTCTTCGGCCTTGTTTTCAACTTTGGCATTTGTTTTCAATTGTTTATCTTGTCCCTTAGCACCAAGGTAATAGGTGAGAACCGCAGGACTATTCAATTTAAAAACGGAATCTATATTTCCCATAATGACCATATCGGATTCGATGATGCATACTTTTTCGTATTTTTCTAAAGTATATGCGAAAATAAAATTGCAAGTCCTCAGTGTATTGAAGCTGGAATACCCACTTTCGAAATTTACGTCAAACGTAATGCCTTTATCATCATAGGGAATCACTTCATCAACCAACGGACGCACCGCATCCACAAAATACGATGGGGTGTCATTGACCGAGTATAAATAGAGAATATCGTTTTTCGTGTATTTGCGCAACATTATGAAAAAATAAAGTTCCAATTCTAAATATACTGGATTGCTTCCAAAATGAATGATTGCGAATGCATTTTTACTCATATTTATATAATAACTATATACAAATATATTATGGTGTGTGGTAAATCATGAAATTGATGTAATATTTAGAATGGCTGTATTTGATCTCTGACTCAAAATGAATATTCCCGTGCTTGCAAATTTGTCGAACAATGTTTGTGAAAGAGGTGTATGTGAATTCTCTTTCTAAATAAAACCGTTTTGATAAAAAATAATATTCAATCAATGCATCAATAAATGGTTCTTTTAGTTCTAAGAACAATAATTTACTGTAGGCAGAAATATCAATAAAATAATATTTTTCGGTTTTCAAACATATTTTTTCCAACAAGTCAAATAATATATGGTTGGGAATTTCGCGTTTAAATATTTGACAGAGCATTTTGTTTATTGCTCTTATATATAAATATTTCATATAAATTTTATATTTGTTATAAAAAATATAAAATAGTCTTTGAATCGGACATTTCAATTAAACCTATGAACATTTAAACCAATGAACATTTAAAATAGCACACTTTGTGTGCAGTGTTAAATGGTTATCGGTCACGAACCTAGAAGAAAAAACGGCACTTTGTGCCGTTTTAATTCTTTGACGGTTTAAAACGGCACACTTTGTGTCGAAGAAAAAATGGCACAAAGTGCCCTGACATTTCAATTCTTCGACGGTTTAAAATAGATTGTAATCATCATCACACGCTCCAACATCTTGCCCCTTGATATTTGCAACATTGTTTTCAATTTCAATCTTTTTCATATCACACTTAACATCTTCCTTTGCTAAATTCTCAAAATGATGATTGATATTCTTGTCTTCAGCCACATCTGTGTCGGCAATATTCTCCATTGCTTTCAAATCCAACAATAAACTGAAGGAATTGGTTCCGTAATATCCTGGTTGTCCGCACATCACATTGGCAGACACGCCTCGCATTTGGTCAAAATCGCCGTGACGACTTGCATCCAAAAACATTTCGGTATGCATCTCATAAGTGCCCTTTGAAATGGGTCCAATATCGTCATTCATGATTCCCGAGCGGAACATCGGAACTAACTCGGCTTTCACCGTCATTCTGTCACACAGAATACTCAAGTGGTGATAATTCACGTATGCATCACTCGCCTCCATGACTTCATTGAATTCGTTCAAAATGTTTTGACGCGCCGCTTCAATGCCCAAACAGTTGTAGATTTCACGGATGTCGTTGCTATAGGTTCGTGTGTAATCAATGAAATCCAATGCAAACAAATCCATTAAATTTGAACCCGTTGTATCAAGTATCCATGTATCTTTGGAAACATATTTGCTGTCTTCTTTATGAACTACGTTCTTAAGCAACCGCGGATTCACATTGGTGATTCCATTGACGCCGCGAAGAACAATGTTGTTTAGAATGTTATCCTGGAAATTTTTAAGTAAATAAATTGCATCCGACTGGTCAAGCGGTTCGGCGACCCCCTTCTTCTTTCCCTTGTTGAAGATCGACGAATTCAATCGAATTCTGAAAACCAAATTACTGGAATTCATATCTGAAAATATACAATGAATATCCAACGCATGTGTCTGTTTGACTGCAAAATGAATATCGTCCATGGTTATGTTTTTATCCAATAAGGACTCGGCATCAATTTCAATGCGAATAATCCATTTGGATTTTTGAGCTTCCGCTTGAGCTTCATCGGAGCCGCCATTGCATTCATCAATTAATTTCTCAAACTCGTAAAACTCGCGAACCAGTGTTTCGTCCTGAGTAATCCTTGTATTTTTGTCATCCGGGTCAAAACAGATTTCAACCGATTTCACAACATCCACCAATTTTGTGTGCTGAATCATATTGCAATAATTGGTTGCCTTGTCCTTGTCATACTGATCCACCGGTTTCAAGAACACCGTGGCGGAAGGCTTGTCTGGGTTTCGCGTGAGTCTTAAAATTTCCTCGATTCTTGGCACACCGCGGGTGACGTTGGACTTGGTTGCAACGCCAGATAAATGGAAAGTATCTCTCACGCATAACCCATTCATACAATCAAAGTTGCGGGTGTCTTCCACAGTTAAGTCGTATGCATAATCAGTGGTATTGGAAACCTCCTCAATGGAAATGATTTTGTCAAACTCCAAATCTGAGCATCGACCATCTCTTAATTCCATGACAATTTCACCATTCACTTCATTGGGAATTGACAAATCGGATTTGCAATAGTCATACTTGAATGTTTGTTCAAGAAGCTGTGTGTGTTTAGTTTTTAGCATTTGTGCCAATTTGATACTTTGACCGTTGCAGACTGTTAATAGAAACCCATCCATTGAATCTCGATTCATCTGGGAAATAACACCCAGATTCTTCAACATTAATTGAATACTTGTTAATAATTTATGAGAACTTGATGGTATTTCAATTCTGTCGTCACGTACAACTGCATTTCTATCAATATATGCATCAATAAACCCTAAAACACAAATTTGATTTGAAAACATAACTTGGTCAGAAACACTTTTATCTTCATTGTAAGATATTCCACTATTATATCCAAAATTATAATCCAAATCATTCTCCGCATAGACAAGTGCCTTCTTAGAAACTGGCAAGTAATCACCCACTTTCAAATCCTTGCCTTCAATTCCAACAATTTTGCCATCCACCAATTTCAAGAACGATTTTGCCTTGGTTGCAATCAGTTCTCTGCATCCCTTGGTCGTTACTTTCAACATGGTATTTGTTCCATCTTCGTTAATTACTGGATGCTTGGTGACCGCCTCAATTCTTCGCCACACGGTTTCACCATCTTCGGTTGCAGTGGGGACTTCATAGTATTCGGACAATTCGGCATAGGTGGTGTCCTTGTCTTCCATGTAGTCTAATTTACGGGAAGATGCAATTCCCCACTTGGTGAAGTCGCCAATTTGAACACACTTGATTTCGCCCGCCGAGTTCTTTACCAAAATCTCGGTTTCATAGACGAATGAATTGAGTGTCAGCTGTGTCGTGGGTTCGCCAATCGATTGACCCGCAATCACACCCACCATTTCACCTGGATGCACAATGGATTTCTTGTAATTCAAGATGATTTGTTCCATTAATAATGTTACTGCTTGTCGGTTGAACCGCTTATTGATTAAAATCTCCTTGGGTGACAAGTTGAAATAAAACATGATTTCAAACAATCGAGTCACATTGAACATTTGTTTCAGCTTTTTAAATGTGGTGTCGCACACATCAACAAATTCCAGCGGAGTAATATCAACTTGGTTGTTTGTTGTCAGGCCGAGTTGTCCCTGAATATTTTGAATAATGTGTTGAAATGCAATCGGAGTTTTGATTGAGTTTTCATTCTTGTACTTGAAAACCTTATCAACCAGTTCGTCGCGATACAGTATCAGATTTTCAATGCGTTCTTTGCATATTTTTTTGGTTTCATCCCGCTGTTTCTTGAAACGCTTTGAAGTATCCGTCGTATAAATTTGCAATAAATCCTTGTTTTCGCCGTCATTGATTCCAATGAGGTCGTAGTACATATAAATGTCTTCAATGGACATATTCACAAGGTTAATATTTTGGTTTTCAACACGCGTGGTTTCCACACCATCATCGCCATAGGTAAATTGAACAATCTTACCCATGTTGTTGCGGACCGTTCCGTCGTATTCCACTTTTAAATCCTCGAGGCCCTTGACCAAACGACGCTGAATATATCCAGTTTGACTGGTCTTAACCGCTGTGTCAATCAAACCCATACGACCGCCCATTGCATGAAAGAACAGTTCGGGTGCAGTCAATCCAGAAATGTATGAGTTCTTGACGAAACCGCGCGCTTCCGGCGAGTCATCGTATTTGCTGAAATGGGGCAAAGTACGGTTGTCAAATCCGTAGGGGACGCGCTTTCCATCAATACTTTGCTGACCCAGACACGAAATCATCTGGGAAATATTCAACATGGAACCTTTGGAACCAGATTTGACAATCTTTACGAATCGATTGCTTGCGTCCAAACTCTTGACGCCGATTTTACCGGTTTCACTGGTTGCGTTGTTCAAAACATTGCCAACTTGGATTTCAAACTCTTGTGCATTCGTCTTGCCTGAATTGTTTTCAAGGATGCCAAGATGGACCTTGTCGATAATATTCTTGACATCTTCCATTTTGTCCATAATTACCCGCAAAACTCTTTCGGTCGTTTGACGGTCAGATACCAAATCACTGATACCAACACTGTAAGAACTGGTTTTCATGTATTCGGTAATGATTTGTTGTAAATCGTCAATGTAATTGGAACAAGCCATGTTTCCAAAATCATTGCAAACGCGATTCAAAATACCTTTTGTACCTGAACCAAAGACACCCTTGTCGGCTTGTCCTCGTAAGTATTTTCCATTGGTGATTTCCAAAACATTGTTGGAAATGCTCGCGTCTTCATTGTCTTCAAACAATTTGGTTTTATATTTTAATGAGATAGGGGGGGTTATTTGTGATAATATGTCAAAACTTGTAATGCTTGTCTTGCTGTTGCTTAACAACTCAGTCATATCAATATTGGAATATCCCATCAGCAAGTTCATTGCATGTCTTGGGCTAAACTCAACATTATTTCGTGTGAATTGGTAGGCACCCAACATGGAATCTTGGTATATACCAATGATGGGCGCATTACTTGAGGGACTTACTATCTGGTAGGGAATTGCCGCCAAGTTTCGCAACTCGGACTCGGACAATTCGTTTTGGGGCATATGTAAATTCATCTCCATTAACTTAATTTTTAAGTTATACCCACTGCATTTCTGCAGTGGCCGGACTTTACCTTATTCCGCATCAGGTTGGTTAGGCCATCATTTGCGAACCACAATCATCAAGTCTCTGAACCTTCCCCTTGCTCTATCATAGCGAGTTTAGGGGCTTGGCTGCGGATTGTCCAATCCTTCACATTTTTACCATTGGTTTCGGCAATTAACCGAGTTCCCCGACCTCACATTTCTGTTGGGTGGGTGGTAGTGAAGGCTCTAAGGAGTTTCCCGCAATTTGGTCGTGTTGCCATTTGATAAGTTTATTTATAAAATCGATTGCTCTTGTTTTTATTTCTTCTATGGTTTCGTGTTTTCCAACGAATGTTGTTTGTATATTATTTATTTTTACTTTGATATAAGTAGTATTAAGTGTGTTGTTTTTTACGTAGTATATATATTTTTGAATGTTGGATTCATCAATTTTTACATCTTTGAGTCTTTCAAACTTTTGATTCATATGTTGTTTTGTGGTAGATTGCATCATTTCAGTTCGTTTGGAAACATCTTTCAATGCTTCTTTAATCCCTTCCGAGATTCGTTGTTTTGTGATCTCACTTCTTTTTACAACCTTTTGTCTTTCTGCAAAAGATACAAGTGATTTTTCAACCCGAACATACCGAGATGTTTTTCCTCCATCCGTTAAATTGTAACCATTTGGATATTTTGTATTATATTCTTTGATGTATTTTATTTCATATTCGTCTAATTTATCGGGTGAGCATTCTAATATTTTCTCACATGTAAATGTATTGACATTATATTTCAATAAAGCAGAATTTAAATATCTACTACCACTTTTCTTTTTTGAATAACATTCATTGACGTGGTCGTTAAACCTTCCAATGTATCCAAATGGTCTATATTTATTATGATTCAATCGATGACTTCTTGTTTGTCCAACATATTTTTTATTATTTATTGTATTTGTAATTACGTATATTTCTCCAACCACTTTTTCCTTTTCCGTTATATCAAGTATTTTATTCATTTATTATAGTATTATAAGAGCAAGTTTTTATATATTTATCAAATGACTAAGAGATTATATTTGCCAATAATTTGTACATATTCGAATTATTGACAAGTAGATATTACACTGTTTTCCTTTTCAAGTTTTATCTACATCTTGAAAAGCAGTCTCTTGTTGGTGACAAAATGTCTATCACCGTCAAAATCAGCATTGTATGGTTTGGTGTCACAAACGTTCATCCGAAACGTGTCTCCACGTTCCATCACTTTCACAATATGACACATCATACTCATCCTGTGCAAACTGGGCTGACGATTGAAAAGCACCGCGTCGCCATCCATCATATGTCGATGAACAATGTCGCCGTTTTCCAATCGGATGGAATCGCGATCAACGTATCTCAACGACACATTGGAAC
>Ga0247722_10001409_pt1 | contig 13288 bp, 9 predicted proteins | sample MSEWelMarce3H_FC_FD_189094 | JGI IMG/M metagenome (GOLD analysis project Ga0247722, IMG submission 189094) | Subsurface sediment microbial communities from gas well in West Virginia, United States - MSEEL Well Study Marcellus 3H_FC | ecosystem: Environmental > Terrestrial > Deep subsurface >... | reverse complement strand
TCCAAGTTTTTTTCATTTTTTTTCCAAGTTTTTTCATTTTTTTTTCCAAGTTTTTTCATTTTTTTTTCCAAGTTTTTTTAACCTTGACACTTCTTCATATTTGATTGATTTTATTTTGCAATTGGACTTTTCAAATGACCGCGATAGAATTCGCCACGATACCATTCACCTTCAATCTTTTTGTCTTTATAATATTCTCCAACCCATGTTCTATTTGTACGCTCGGAATACTCAAGACCTTGGCCGTGGTTCAAACCGTCTTTCCACTCGCCCTTGTAATAGTCGCCATCGCCATAATGGTACTCGCCCTTTCCATTATAGGTATTTCTCTTAAATTCGCCTTCGTAATATGGGACCATTTTTTCCCATGTTTGTTCAAAAGTCTGTTTGCCGTACCCATGAGCGAATCCATCCACAAAATTGCCTTCAATCACTGAATTCGTTTTGTAGAAATGCTTGATTCCTTTGCCATTTGGCAGTCCGTTCTTCCACTCGCCCTTGTATCGCGATTTTCCGTCTTCTATGATGTACCAGGTATTGGCATCGTTTTCTTTTACTTCGTCTTCTTTGGCCATGGCTTTGGTTATGGTCGGTGCTTCGGTCTGTCTCGGTGCTTCGGTCTGTCTCGGTGCTTCGGTCGGCGCTTCAACCCTGGCTTCAGTATGCGTGTGGGCTTCGTCTTTTTTGTCAGCCTTGAACACATATTCACGAATGATGAATACAATAAGGCAAAGATTGATTACCTTTAAAATAAGATCAATGATGTTCATATTATTAATTATGGGGTTGTTATGTTTTATGCTTTCTGTAAAAAAGCATAAAAAAGTTTTCAATTTTAAGGGAACCTATGGTTCCCTTATGATCCCTCCTTTAATGATGAACCCTAAGCATGGGTTCCTAACACGTAAGCTTCGCCGAATACGGCGAGTTCCATTAGGAAGGATAAGCGAAGCGGTATCCATAGGTTTTCAGATTTTTTTTATAAAGGGAGGGTTCATAAGGGAACCGTAGGTTCACTTATTATTTCTTCCGGGAATCCCATCTGAATGAGAATCAGTTTCGCCGCTTTAATTTTGGAAATGCCTTTCACTAATTTGTAATGGAACACAATGTTGTTGCCATCAATGGTTGCATCCATCTTGAAATTCTCAATTTGCAGATTGTCCGCCTTCTTCACCATTTTGCAAAGCTTGACAAAATGCGTGGTCAAAATGAAATCCACGTTCTTGCGTTTCTGCAGATATTTGAGGAATCCGAACGACGCCGAGGTCGCTTCTTCCGCGTTTGTCCCAGAGAACAATTCGTCAAATATGCAGAAATGCCGTGTTTCCTGATCCGAATCAATGATATCCAATATCTCTTTGCATCTTCGCGCTTCCGCTTGGAACAAACTATCGCGACCGCTTGTGTCTGGTATGTTCAAGTAGGAATGAATGTGTGTATAGGGGGTTACAGACGCGGATTCATAGAACCCCAATCCAAACTGTTGACTAAAAATGATGTTGATGGCAGTGGTTTTCAGTTGTGTGGTTTTTCCCGATGCATTTGGACCCGTGATGATGAGATTTTTCTTCAGGTTCACGGTATTTAACACCGAATCCGCGTGGGTCGGATAATGCTGGTTTTTGAACACGGTTTTGCCATTTACAAATGCACCAAAATGAATGGTTTCCCGACCAATTTGTTCCGAAAGACTTTCCAAATTGCTTCGGTATCCTTCAAACGAAACCGCATACTGGAGACCCAATTTGTGTTCGGCAACGGAATGCAAAGAATAATAGCATTTCAAAAGGTAGCCGACCTCAAAGCACTTGGACGCACCAAAACAAAAAGGTTTCACGTCTTTCAACTCTTCTTTTAACCTCATTAAATAATCGCAATGGAGAGAAACATCGTGGCAAAATCCGCGATACCGCGATAAACCCGCATTTTTCTGCAAGAATTGCTCCATGTTTGCAATAGATTGGTCAACAAACAGTTTTAATGACAACAAGTTCGTATTGACCGTATTGATGTTTTTGTAAAATCGGATACACGACTTCACGTTTTGGTACATTTGGAAACCGTACATTGCCACCGTGAACAGAATATAAACCAGATTGTTCAGAGAGAAGTTCTCCATAGATGTAAATACCTTTCCGAGCGCGTGTTTTTTCGCAATGTCTTTGAGAACCGTTATGTAGGTATTGAATTCAATCGGCACGCGTTGAATTTTCAATAACACGAAGGGCGCGATAATCAAAATCAGCGGGAGGATGATTGAGAAAATGGGTGACAACAGATTGATGATTGTCCAAAATCCTAGGAATTTGGAGGAACTGTTGATGAAATGAAACCTTTCAATGTCAATGTAACTGTATCGGTCGTGGAAAGCGGGTGTGTCGTAAATATCTTTTAATACAGCGGAAATGCATTCGCAATCCACCAAAGAATCCGTTGATGATCCAGATGATGTGATGACCTGCTGACTCTGTTTGAGAAACTCAGTGTCGCTGGTGAAAGATTTCTTCCATTGACCAATCATATCCTTGGCGAATTTGTGTTTGGGTTTTAACAAGATGTCGTACATGGGATCGGAAGCCGTGGCGGAAACCAGTTCCAAATCAGATGCAACCACGTCAGACAATGGATGGACAACCTTTTCGTCTAAATAGTCAATGGGTAATCTAAAGGGAACGTAGTTCCCTTTTTTTGCTTCGCTTATTCCCTCCTTTTCTTTTAATTCCTCTTTATCAATGTACATGTATAAAAATATCATAGATGTCATATGATATTTTCAAACGTAAAGGGAGGGGGTTTGGGGGAACCGTAGGTTCTCCCTTTATAAGACGACATTCTCCGGCAACGGGTCTATTTGTATATGGTAATAACTCTCAATATCCCTTTGCGTCCGAATGTCTCTCGGTGTAATAAAATTGATCGCGGTTCCCTTTCTCCCCCAGCGACCACTTCTGCCAATCCTGTGCAAATAGGTATGCACGTCCTGCGTTATGTCAAAGTTAATGACCACACTCACCTGCTGGATATCAATCCCACGCGCGGTAATGTTGGACGAAACCAGGAAACGAACCACACCGCTCCTAAATTTGCGGAAGGCTTCTTCACGCTCGGATTTGTTCATATTGCGGTGAATGCAATCCACTGAAAACCCCTCGCCTCGCATTGCATCACACAATTGCGAAACACGATGCACGCTGTTGCAGTAAATAATGCACTGATTCACACTAATGATATTGAACAACTTTTTCAAAGCGTCAAATTTGTCGTCGTCATACTCGGATGCAATGTAATATTGGCGAATACCATCCAAAGTCAACTTGTCAGCTGCCATTGTAATCTTGACCGGGTCACGCATAAACCTGGGCGTCAAATCCATCACCTCTTTGGACAAAGTTGCGCTAAAAATGCCCACCTGCACATTTTCAGGAAGCATCTGGAAAATACTCTGGATTTGTTCCTGGAACCCCTTTGACAACATTTCGTCGGCTTCATCAATGACAATCATTCGCAAACTGTTCACGTTCAAAAACCTTCTGCGAATCAAATCAAAAATGCGCCCGGGGCATCCAACGACCACGTGTGGATTCTGCTCGTCAATACTTCGGCGGTCGTCCATCACAGAAGACCCGCCCACAAATTTCTTGACACATAAATTGGCCATATTGGAACCCAATCCAGAACACACAGTTCCCGTCTGACTTGCCAATTCGTGAGTGGGCGACAACAATATCGCCTGGGTCTCCATAATGGAGGGATCAATTAGGGACAATGTTCCAATCGTGAATGCACCTGTTTTACCGGTTCCAGACTGGGCTTGGGCGATAATATCGCGCTTGCAAGTCATTGGATAAATGGCTTTGGACTGAATTGAACTCGGGTTTTCAAATCCGTATGCATAAATGCCACGCAACAAATCTTCATTGCTTACACAATCTTCCCATACCTTAACAACTTTATTTTCATCGTATTCTTCGGTCATATTTTTTAATATATTATCCATTTTGCGTTTAAGTCTTTTTTAAAAGAAACAAAGGAAACCTACGGTTTCCTTTTGAACCTTCCCTTTTTTGCTTTGCTTATATCCCTCCTTTTTTTGCTTTGCTTATATCCCTCCTTTTTTTGCTTTGCTTATATCCCCCTTTAAGCATGGGATCATAAGGGAACGGCGAGTTCCCTTAAGGGGAACCGTAGGTTTCCTTTAAAAATTGAAATAAAAAACAATATAAATATAATAACCATATACAATACAACACAATGGCAACTAAGACATACAGTTTAAACGAATTTGAAAGAATCGGAAAGGGTCCCTTGGACGAATCGGTATTATCATCCATTCGCTTACTTTGTTCTTTAGTTGGTTACGTTGAAAACACCCAAAACACTTATATAAATCAGTACAATGCAACCACCACTGTGGCATCTGCGCAATCAAAGAAACCAAAGGAGCGCGAGCGAACTTACAAGAAACCCAAGGAAACAAATGACGGCTGGAAGCGACCTGTATTCAAGGCAACCGTTTTTGCGGAAGTTGACAATACTCAGGCAAACATCAACGATATCCGCGTAGGATTGAACAAGATCAAGGATTCCAATTGCGATGAAAATGTTGCAATGTTTATTGCAAAGATTGACGAAATCCGTGAGTCCATTGATTTCGGCGACGATTGTGCAATGACCGAAAAAATGCAACAGGTATTTGACACCATTTACACAATTTGCATTTCCAACAAGATGTTTTCCAAGATATACGCGACCGTTTTAACCCGGCTTTGCAAGAATTACAATTCGGAGTTGAATCCGATGTTTGATACCAAAATTGCTGAATACTTGGCGTCTATGCAAAACATCGTGGATGTGAATGCCAACGACAATTACGACGCATTTTGCGAGTTTACCACCAAGAATAATACACGTAAAAACATCACAAATTTGCTTTGCGAAATTGCAAAGACGGGCGATTATGAAAATATGTTATTATCCAATGTACTGAAAATCACATCGGATTTATTGACCCACGTGTTAGAATCGGTGGACTCAGTAGAGAAGCAGAAGGAGGTGGAAGAAATCACCGAAAATATTGTTATTATATTTAGTCATTTTGACAAAGAACTCAAGGAGCAATTCAAACCATTGTTTGAGCAGTTGGCGTCTACAAAGAAGCCGGGCCTAACCAGCAGGACCCGATTTAAGTACATGGATTTGGTCGGAAAGTAATTATATAAAATGGGTCTATCGTTTTTATTGCGAATTATTTATTTATTTCTAATATATAAATAATATGGTCAACTCAAAAATCAAACCGGAAATTGAATACAACGAATCCAAAAGAATTGACGCAGAAGATATGGATTATGAAACATCTATTTATGAAGCCGAGATTTTTGGAAAACGGATTGTTATTGGTGTTGGAAAAATAAAATACACCTATACCGGAAAAGGCATTGTTTTTTATCCAGTTTATCTGATAGCAAAAGATGTTGTAAAATCGCAAATTGGTATCTTTGAATTGGCATCATCCGATTTACCCAAATACCAAGACCACGAATATATATTTGATGCTGAACATTTCGTAAAGGATGGAAACGGATTGTTGTTATACAGTTTTGTGGACAAAGAATACTTGGAGATTTCCAAGTCTGACCCCCAGTTTTATACAAATATGGTTCCTTTACCCAAACCAGTTTTGGAGGAGGAGGAAGAAGAACACGAATCCTCCGTTATGGATCTGCAACAAAAACACAACCCGAAACCCAAAGAAAAAGAAAGCAAAGAGGCCGAAGATGTTTTTGAAGAAATTGGAAACGCGGATATTCCAGAGTTGTTGAAAGAGGAAACAAAGGCCGAAGCAGACGCGCTCAAAAGTTTAACCGCCAATTCAAATTGGGTCCAGAAATTCATGAAAAATGAAAATTACAGAATTCACGATGTCCCTTCAGATGGAGACTGTTTTTTCACAGTCATTGTCGACGCATTCAAACAAATCGGCAAAAAAACCACCATTGCACGGTTGCGCGAGATTGTTGCCGATTCGGCCACCCCAGAAATATTTGAACAGTATTCTACATTGTACAATATGTTTAATACGGATGTTGTTTCAAGTGAATCCAATATTCAAAAAATATCCGAAAAAATAAAAGACTTGCAAAAACGAAGCAGTAAAGTTGCGGATAAATCGGAAAAAGAATTGTTGCTCAAAAATATACAATCTATGATAAACGACAAAAAGAAATTCAAAAATGACATTGTGATTGCGGAAGAAAACGGAAAGCATTTTAAATTTATGGAAAACGTAAATACATTGGAAGAGATGAGAGAAAAAATGAAACAATCTTCTTTTTGGGCGGACGAAAACGCAATTAATGCAATTGAACAAAAGTTGAATATCAAAATGATTATTTTATCCGAGGAAAGTTATAAAAACGGATCGGAAGACGCCACGATGAACTGTTCTTCGGGACCAAGCAACATTGCAATCCCGACGCCCGAATTTTATATAATGACATGTTTTACCGGCGACCACTATAAACTGGTTTCGTACAAGGACAAGAAAATTTTGAAATTTTCCGAAATTCCATATTATATTAAAACACTGATTGTGAATAAATGTGTTGAGAAAAACGCCGGAATCTTCCACCATATCACCGATTTCCGCAGATTCCAGGAAAAGTTCGGAATTGACCCGGTGAGCAATTCGTATTCTTCGGAACCTCCAGTTAGCAGCGAGTTATACGACGACACCATCCATTTTATGTTTTATGAAAAGTCGGCGGATGCAAAACCGGGCAAAGGAAGTGGAGAGAAGATTGGAAATCAAGATATACTTGAATTCAAAGACCTTCAACAAGTGCCGAATTGGCGTCGGATGTTGGACGACGAATACGTTTCTCCCTTCACTTTTGACGGAAAACAGTGGCAAACCGTGGAGCATTATTACCAGGCTTCCAAATTCAAGAAGGGATTCCCCGATTTTTACACATTGTTTTCGTTGGATTCGGTCAGTGAATTTTGCAACGACGTTAAGAAAGCAAAGAGTGCTGGTGGGAAATCCGGCAAATACAGAAAAGAATTGGGCAATGAGAAAGTCACATTGGACCCCGACTTTTATGGAGGCAGAGATAAAGTTGAACGTGCGAATGCATTGACTGCCAAATTTGAAAACCCGGAATTGAAGAAGGTTTTGCTAGATACAAAGAAAGCCAAATTGCTTCATTTTGTTCGCGGGTCGGAACCAGAAGTAGATATGCTGTTGATGGAATTAAGAGGGCAAGGACACAAGTAAATGAAACATATTTAGTAAACTAAATAAAATCAAAACATAATGTATAACTATGCGATACGACTATCGTGATTATGAGACACTCGTAGTAAATGGAAACGATTTAACGGATATAAAAAATATCAAGACTGCTTTGCAAGAAATTACAGGAACCGTAAATTTGCAGGAAATGAATTTGAAAAATAAAATAATTGGAAAAATGGATTTAACTGGCGCAATTTTACAGGATGCAAATTTACGAGGCGTAGACATGATTGAAACAATTTTAGTTGGCGCAAACCTGGAAGGTGTGGATTTAATAGATGCGGATTTAACACGTGCTGACTTAACCAATGCAAAAATATCAGACGCGGACTTTGTAAATATGGATTTAATTGATGCGAAATTAAACGGGATAATTTCGGAGAATGTATATTTTAATAATGCATCTGCAAATGATTCCAAATTTATTGCCATAACATTCGATAGTTGTGTTTTTGATAATACAAATTTGCGAGATACAGATTTTACCGATGCAAAATTTACCAATGTTGACTTTCATAAAGCAGACTTGAAGAGGGCAGATATGACAAATATTGAATGTACTGGCATTGTGAGCTTTGAAAAAGCCAAATTAATTGATACAATATTAGTTGATGCGCGGTTATCGGGCGCGAATTTTGATGGCGCAACCTTAACGCGTACAAATTTTACAAATGCGACTTTAACACATACCTATTTTAACACATCTCTCGATACTGCAATTTTAACAGGCGCAGATTTAACAAATATACATATACGAACCAATATAAATGGCATAAATTTATCAGGCGTTCGTTCAATGAGACACGCGGATTTAAGAGGCGTACATTTAAATGGCACAAATTTAAGTGGCGTTCCATTGCAGGGTGCGGATTTTACAGGCGCACAAATGCAGGGCGCAATATTAACGGGTGCAAATTTAACGGGCACCATTTTAATCGGTGCAAATTTAGAAGGCGCAATTTTAACTGATGTTATTGGTATGGAACAAGCAATTCATGAGGCGCAACCAGAAAGACATTTTGGACTGGCATTTGAAATCCATAATCAATTCCAGTTTGATTTTGATTTTGTTAAATTTATGGAAATCATTCGTACATACAATACTGAACATGGTGCAGAACAAACTTCCGCTTCTCAGGCTTCACCAAATTCAAAACCCGATGAATCCGAACCAAATCTAGGGGAAGATTTACGTGATCGTCAAATTACAGAACGGCTTTTAAAACCGCTCATTGATTATCCCGGTTATACGCAAAAAAGAAATGTTCTTAAACAATTAAATATTGCATATGAAGATAGAGACGAAGATGCAATTCAAGACACAATCACTTTTGTTTTATTACAAAGTCCAAAATTCATTAAAAAATATATTTATAGTTTTACCAATGATTGTTTGACAGCATATCCTAATGGTAGACGAAATAGTTGCATAAGGGGTCAATATGAAAGAATCTTTTTAAACGTCAAATTGGCAATTAAACTTTATTGTCTTGATGATAATTCACACGGGTTAAAACCGGATTGTAAAGAGGTTTTTAAAGATTTGTATGCTTGTTTTTTACCGGAAGACCTAAAATCAATGATGAATGAATGGTGGGATGCTCAAACAGACATGGATGATTATCCAAATGATGGAACCGAACCGGAGAAAATGGTTTTTATAAACAAAAAATCAGCAGAGCTCAAAGATTTTTTCATTGGTGAATACAGTGAAAAATTTGCAGGTGCAATTGATATATATATTAAAAAAACATTTACGATTGCCTATTTTGATTCGGAATTGAAAAAACCAGAATTGGCGGTACAATTAGAACCGCAGGTAAATATTAAATACGATGGTGAAGTATACAATTTTAAGATTGTACCGGATAGAACAACCATTGGAGAATTAAAAGGGATGTTATTGGATAAACTGGTGGAAAATGGTAAAAATCCAGATGTAAATTACATGGTAAGATTTGCATTTTCTGGAAGAATGTATCCCAATGAAAAGAATGGAGAAATTGTTTCAACGGTGATAAACCAAAATTATGAGGCAGGTTTAGTTGCAACAATGAAATCAAATACGGGAATGGGTAAAACCCGAAAACTGAAGAAAGGGGCGCAAACAAAGAAACTACAGTTAAAGAAAAGAGGAGCAAAAACAAAGAGACGAAGATTAAAGAAACGACTGTAAACGAAAATGGTTATTTGCTTACACTATTTTTTTTCCAGTAAATAATTCTTTATTTCCGTATAAATATATACTCCAACATACGCTGCTAAGGATGAAGAATAACCAATGATAATGCCAGACACGATATCCATTTTATTGTATGTTTATACAATAAAACGAGTTTCTATACGGGTTATCTGATAAAATTGATTTATTTTTACAAATAAATCAATGAAACCAAATAAACAATAAATTGGAAAATGGAACTTGTTGTAGAACCCGATAATTATATGCCAAGTATTGATGAGTTTGGAAACTATGTGGATAAAATGCCCGCGTTCAAAAAGGGCTTAATGTGTCCGTGTGGTTCACGCAAAGATAAGGTATATGAAACTACGACAATGTTCTCTTCACACATCAAAACCAAAACACACCAGAAATGGATTGCAGACTTAAATCTAAACAAAGCAAATCTATATATTGAGAACAAAGACCTGAATAACCTCGTGAAAAATCAACGCCTCATTATTGCGAAGGCAGAATCCGAAATCAACAATCTGCGACAAACAATCACTTATTTGACAAAACAACTCAATAATAGTGAGACGAAAGTGGTTGCTACAAATTTACTGGAATTTGATTAGTCATCGCTTAATGCTTTATATCCCACTGTCGTCTTTTTTTTTATAATTTTTTTAATAACGGTTTTTTCAACTACCGAATGCGGTTTCTCTAAAACCGCAGAATTCTTCTCAACTGCGTGCTGCTTTAAATGGCATTCTTCACACAGCGCCATCAAGTTTGCCTTATGGTTTTTATGCACGGCGCCAATGAAGCCGTCTTCGTCCGCATCTTTCTGCATTTCTAAATGGTGGATTTCGGTACTTAACGCCTTCTGGCACAATTCACACAAACTCCGCAATTTCTGCGTATTGTAATGCGACGTCTTCTGGCTCAAAGTCCCCGCCTTCTCCGGGAAATACTTGTTCCTGATTTCAAATGCTTTGTCTAAAAATTCGGTGGGCAGATGCAGAGACTTGCATACTTCTAACCCATACATATTGTCGCCGGGTCCGTCTTTCAACAATCGGTCATAAACCAGGCAGTCTAATTCGCGGTCATAATGAACGGCCATATGTTTGAGTAACAGCCGGTCCATACTTTGTATTTCCTCATAATCCACAATTTCGTGGAAATGCGTAGCAAATAAGAACGACGACCGTTGTTCATGCAGTTTCATCAATCCAGCAACAAAAATACTCAATGCACTCTGGGTCTCTGTTCCAGAACACAATTCGTCCCCCAGAATCAAACTGTGTTGGTCCGCATTTTTCAAAATGACGCGCAATTCGCTCATCTCTACGCCAAATGTGGATAACCCTTTGTACAAATTGTCGTTACCCAAAATGCGCGTATAAAATGACCGGTATGGTTTGAACGTAAATTTAGTGCAAGGCACGAAGAACCCGCACTGCGCCAAAATGGTCGCGATTCCGATTGCTCTTATTAAACTGGTTTTTCCCACGGCGTTGGTTCCATATAAGAGGATGCCTCCACTGCTGATTTCCACGTCATTGGCAACATAGATTTCGTTTTGCTGGATGTGTTCAATGAGGCAATGGCGGATTCCGTCGGCTTTGACAAAGGAATGGTTTTCTCCGGCAAAGGAGTTTTCTCCGGCAAAGGAGTTTTCTCCGGCAGAGGAGTTTTCTCCGGCAGAGGAATGGTTCGCAATCCGCGGTTTGCAATAACGGTTTTCTTTGGCCACATACGTTTTGGATTGCAGGACATCAAGAGAAGCGACATATTCAACCATTTTATCAATAGCATCATAACATTCATTCTCCAGAACTTTCTCTACGAATTCGGAGTATAGGACCGCGGTCTTGCGTTCAATGGCGTGTTCCAACTTCAACACCTTGTTTGTCAACTTGGTCAATTGGTCAAACACAATTTCTTCGGCGGCAGTAGTCGCGGTTTTGAATTTTAAATCACCGAATTCAATTAGAGAACTGTGAAACATAACAGACCCAGGTTTCACTTTTGTGAGAATACCGCGGAAACAAGGCATCCCACTATACTCGTCCTTGTCCAACAACTGTTTTAACACTTTGGCTCTTGTTTTCGTTATTTGGAGAGAAGAACCCATTTTCTCTGTTGTATTGATTTTCACATAATCGGAATCGTCGGGTAAGCTGAGCGAAGCGCGCAAAACCATATTCAAGAATCGGTGGATTCCATTGAACAATTGATTGGCAACTTCGTATTCCTGCATCATTGCATCCAATTCCGCATTTACACCGCGTTTCACAATGTGTTCAGATACCGTGGACGAAATGATGTTTTTGCACGCATCAATAACCAAAAAATCAGAAATTCGTGAAGAAATGGTTTCAGACGCCTTGGCAATGCATTCGGAATTCGGCAGATAATCCATTAAGTCTTTGTTCTCTGCGAGGCATATATGGATTTGCTGGATTTTTAAAACCGACTCATACAATCGGAACACGGTGGACGGCGACACTTTTCTAACCAAAATTTGACGCATTATTTTTTCCAGGTCAGTGACATCGGCCAACTGTTTTCTGAAAAAACCAATAAAATGGTAGTTCTCTGCAGAGAGCATTTGAGAAATCATATTGTATTCGGTGTTCAACCAATCTTCGTCAAACACGGGATTCGTGAGAACCTCTTGGATTCGTCGTTTGCCGATGGCCGTGCACGCGCGGTTCAAAAAGTTCAGAACCGATGAGAATTTCCCACTCCGCACAGAATCCGCGGATTTGTCCTCAATGATATTGAGTTGTTTCAGTGTATGGTTTGCCAGAATCGCATTGACGCTGGTGCTCCCAAACGCGGGTGTGTGAATTTTTTTGACGAGAGACGGGTTGTGTTCCTGGATGAAATTGAGCAAATAGCAGAAGGATTGAGTGGCAACCTGGTACCTGGAAAATTCCTCGCACGTCTCGTAGCATTCCGACCCGAAAAAAGTTTCCAAAAGTTGCACAATATATTGTTGTTTCAAGCAGTTTTCGGTTTTCTTGGAATCGCGGATACAATGTTCGTGCACGGAGTTGCAATCAATTCCCGCATACGATTTGATGTTTTTAATAAGCCCTTGTTCGTTCTCTGTGATTTTGACCAAATCGTACAGAAGAATAACCTCGCACGGATTGTATACGGAAACCGCTCTTTCAAGTTCATCAAAGGTGGTCGGGTTGTTTTCAAACGTGGTTTTGTGCTCAAAAATGAACGATTTTCCGGTAAATATGTTGATTACCGACACACCATAAATAAGCTGAACCCTGGACTTGACCAATGAATTGTAGGATGATAGCCACACACACATAATGTTGTTGGATAATCGGGGTTGCTCCACGTCATATGAAATAAACGTGCCCGCCGAATGGATGGAATGGACGATGTGTTTCTTTTTGTCGCCGTGGACACTGTTCTCTTCGTCCTGGATAATGACAACACTGGTGAAACCGGCTTCACTTAGCTTTTGCAAATAGCGTTCCAAAGTGTATTCGGGAAACCCGGCCATCAAAACCGTTTTGCCTTCTACGGAAACTTTCTTCTTCTCGCTGATGTTCATTTGGCAAATCTGAGAGAAGGCGACAATTTCACTTCCGGAAATTTCATTATCCGCGGATTTGAGTCCATAGACTTCGTAAAAAGACCCAACCATCATCAAAACAATTGTTCTTTGACCATATTGTTGTTGGTAATTCGCGGTGTGGTCCAGGTATTTTTCGTAAATAGTTTTGGGTTCGGGTCCGTCGGATTTATACGAGGCGATTAATTTCGCCATCGGGTTTCTTGATTTTTTC
>Ga0247722_10001408_pt1 | contig 13289 bp, 9 predicted proteins | sample MSEWelMarce3H_FC_FD_189094 | JGI IMG/M metagenome (GOLD analysis project Ga0247722, IMG submission 189094) | Subsurface sediment microbial communities from gas well in West Virginia, United States - MSEEL Well Study Marcellus 3H_FC | ecosystem: Environmental > Terrestrial > Deep subsurface >... | reverse complement strand
TTTAAGGGAAGGGGTCATAGGGGGGAACGTAGTTCCCCCTATAATAATATCGTATCATATTATATTATTATGGAACGTGAATTTGATATAAGTCAGTTGAAAGAAAAAAGGGAACCAAAAAAACACGAACCCACAATTGTAAAAATATGTAAAAAAAAAGAAGTGGTGGATGAAGTTTTTGAAGAGGGTGAAGTGAATTCCGAAAAAGAATACCTAGAACCAGGGCCGTTAATTATTGACCAATTGGATGAAAAGAAGATTGACAGAAATGAAATTATGAAACGATTGCAAAAATTGATGAATGGGGAGTCTGTTGAGGAATTTATGAAAGAAAAAGAGGTTTCTAAAGAGGATTCTAAAGAGGAAAAGAAAGAAGTTAGTGAAGAAGAAAAAGAGGATTCTAAAGAAAAAGAAAAAGAGAAAGAGGAAGAGAAAGAGAAAGAGAAAGAGGAAAAAGAAGTTTCTAAAAAGAAAGATGAAAAAGAGGTGAAAGCAAGAAAACCACGAATCACCAAAAAACAACTTGCAATCCAGGAGGGCATTCAAGAAAGTCTGGTTGTTTTTAGCAACGAATTGTACAAAGAAATCACCAAACCTAAAAAACATATAATCCACAAAGCGCCCACATATTACATGACAAATCGTCGCATGTTTATCCAAAAACTGAATAAGCTGTTTGAATCCCACGCCGAGGAATTAAGCAAAGTGAACGACGCCGACGTTTCTTGTGAAAAGCGCTCAACCGCGGAATTTGAAACGCTTACCCACCAAAAGGTCGTGACCGATTATTTGAACTTGTATTCTCCCTATCGCGGTCTTCTCATTTACCACGGTCTCGGTTCCGGCAAAACCTGCACATCCATTGCCGTGGCCGAGGGTATGAAATCGGAAAAACAAGTCATCGTATTGACCCCTGCCTCTCTCAAATCCAATTTCTTCAGCGAATTGAAGAAATGCGGCGACGACATTTACCGCAAAAACCAGTATTGGGTAAAAACTGCAGTATCCAATCGCAAAGACGCATCCAATTTGAAAAAGGTCATTGGATTGGACGAAGAATATATTCTGGAGAAAGGTGTTTGGTTAGGAAAGAAAACTTCGGGAACAACCGGTGGTAAAAAATTTGAAGATTTGTCTCCCGCGGAACAAAACGAGGTGGATGAACAACTGGACATGATGATTCGCAAAAAGTACAAGGATCTTAATTACAATGGTTTAAATGCGCGAAAAATGAATGAACTCACTGACAACGACAAGAAAAACCCGTTTGACAATTCGGTTATCATCATTGACGAAGTCCACAATTTCGTGAGTCGCATCGTGAATAAACTGAAAGACCCCGAGTCAATATCTTTTCGTTTATACGACTACTTGATGGGTGCGCAAAATGCCAAGCTCGTGTTCTTGACTGGAACACCCATTATCAATTACCCCAATGAAATCGCCATTCTTTTCAATATGTTGCGCGGATACATCAAAACCTGGACTTTCCAGGTAAAACAAATCACGACTCAGAAGGTGGACAGAGACGCGATTTTGAAATTTTTTGAGAAAGACGGATTCCAGGTATACGATTATGTGGAATACAGTGGAAACAAAGTAATCATTACTAGAAACCCATTTGGGTTCGTGAACGTTTCCAAGAAAACGTCGGATGACCCGTTTGCCAAATACAATGGTGTTACATTGGACGAAACAGGTAATTTAAGCGATGCCAAATTCAAGGAGCACGTAATCAAAATCCTCAATGAAAATGGGTTGGAAACCATAAAAACAACATACGACCCCATCCGGGCATTACCCGATGATGCCGAAACCTTCATCAAAAAATTCATTGACCCCGAAACCGGAAACCTGAACAATGCGGATTTGTTCAAACGCCGAATTCTGGGCCTAACCTCTTATTTCAAAAGCGCCCAGGAGAAATTGTTGCCGAAATATGATAAGGACCGCGATTTCCAAATTGTCCGTGTAGAAATGAGCGATCATCAGTTGGCAAAATATTCACTTGCGCGAAAAGATGAGAGAACCAGCGAGAAAAACAAATTGATGAAAGTTAAAATGGGCAAAGACATGTTTGACCAAACGTCCACCTATCGTATTTATTCAAGAGAACTCTGCAATTTTGTGTTTCCGGATGAATACCCCCGGCCAACGAAAAACCCGGAAGTAGTAGCAGAAGAAGCAGTGGCGGAAGAAGACACCGATTATATGGAAAAAATCCGCAATGCGCTTGCATACTTAAAAGAGAACGGCGACCAGCATTTGAGCAAAGAGGGGTTGCAAACATTGAGTCCCAAATTCTTGCATTTGTTGGAAAACGTGGAAGACGAAGACAACGAGGGTCTGCATTTGATTTACAGTCAGTTCCGAACCATTGAAGGCATCGGTATTCTAAAACTGATTCTGGAACAAAACGGATTCGCCGAGTTCAAATTGGTGAAACACGCCGGTGTGTGGGACATCGCCGAGGTAAAGGAAGAAGACGTCGCGAAACCCAAATTCGTATTGTACACGGGAACCGAAGAAGCCGACGAGAAGGAGATTATCCGTAACATATACAACAGCAATTGGTCACAGATATCGGGAACGATTCGTGAGAAGTTGGAGAAAATCAATGCGAACAATTATATGGGCGAAATCATCAAAGTGTTTATGATCACATCTTCCGGCGCGGAAGGTATTAATTTGGAAAACACCCGGTTTGTGCATATTGCCGACCCCTATTGGCACCCAGTCCGTATGGAACAGGTCATTGGACGCGCAAAACGTATTTGCAGTCACAAGAATTTACCGGAGGAATTGCGCAACATCAAGGTTTTTCTCTATTTGTCTACGCTGTCTGCCGACCAATTGGATAAGAACATTGAAATTAAAACAAAAGACGACGGAAAAACCACGGACGAGTATTTGTTTGAATTGGCGAATACCAAAGAGAGAATCAATAAACAGATACTGAATGCGACCATTGAAACCGCAATGGATTGTTCTTTGCACAAAGGGTCAAGCGATATTGTCTGCTACAATTTTGGAAAAGTGAGTTCCAATAATTTTTCAACGGTGCCCATTTTGGAACAGGACGCGACGCAAAATGCGGACCTCAATGTGAAAAAGACGAAAATGACGGGCGTCATCATGGAAATATTGGGCAAACGGTACATCGCAAAAACAACAAACGAAAAGAATGTGAAGGAACTTTACGATGTTGATTCGTACGCCTATGTTGGAAAAGCGGTTTTGGAAAATGGATTGTGGCGACTAGATTAGGAGAACCAAGGTTCCCCTATGACCCCTCCTTTTACTTGGTAAAAATAAAAATAAAAATAAAATTTTATAAGATTTTATTTTTTTGATATTACATGAGAAAGCACTTTACGCTGAATCCCATGTTCTGCTTCGCTTACCCTCATAAGGGAAGGTATACGCAAAGCAAAAAAAGGAAACCGTAGGTTTCCTTTCTCCTAAAAGATATATTTGCGTGGGTCTACCGAAGCAGAATAGTGCTGTGTTTTTGCAGGCGGAACATAGGCACCACCTGCCCGAACGCGTCTCAATGCATTATTCCCCACATTGATATCTTTCACTGTAGTAAACGACATTGCTTGTGAATTCGCGTTCATAGTTCCCACACCAATTTCGGTGGCTCTGCGTCTGGCAACCACAGAAGATGCATCCCGGTTTCCGCCAATGAATTTCTTCTGTTTCCAAACCGCGTTTGTGGGAGCTTGGGCATAGGTTTCATAGTAATTTTTGCGTCCCATCGCAAAAGTGCTGGTGCCATCACTTGTGATATCTTTTTGGGGCATTGCTTTCAAATATGACAGCGTTCCATTATTTATTTCGGTTCTCACGTTTTGTCCGTTTTCCATTATATAGTACTTAGACATCATATTTACTAAATGTAATCACATGTAGTTAATTTATGCATCTTCCATTATTGCACCTTCCATTTTCGCGCCCTTCATTTTCGCGCCAATTAGATTCGCACCAATCAGATTCGCCTCCGTCAAATTTGCATTCGTCAAATTCGCACGACCAAAATCCGCGCCTCTTAAATCAGTTTCTTCTAATTTTGCGTCCCTCAAATCCGCGCCACTAAAATTGACGCCTCTCAAATCCGCGCCTCTGAATGAACTGCCTTTTAATTTCTTTTTTTCAAAATCCTGGAATTTCATCTGTGCGCCAATAAATTTGACACCTTCCAACATCGTAGGCAATTTTGCACAATCCAATCGCGCAAAACTAAAATTCGCGCCCTTCAATTTTGCGCCGGTTAAGTTTGCGTCTTGCAAATAGGCTTCATCCAAAATAGCACTGGTTAAATCCGCATTGGTCAAATTTGCCCCAATCAATTCACAATTGGTTAAAGTCGCTCCTTTCAGATTTGTGTTGGATAGATTCGCACCTGTGAAATTTGTGTTAGCAAAATATTTGCCGGATAAATTTTTACCGGAGAAATCTTTGCCTGCAAATTCTTGGTCTCCCAAGTCACTGCCGGTCAAATCAATACTTGATGAAGCAGATTTTGCAGAAGCAGATTTTGCAGAAGCAGATTTTGCAGATGCAGATTTTGCAGATGCAGATGCAGATGCAGATGCAGATGCAGACAAAGATTTCTGATTTTTTTTTGTTCCTTTCGTAACTTTCGTTCCTTTCGGCTCACATTCACCCGTTTTCTTATTTCGTTGCGTCCCTTTGGGACACCTGGGTTTTTTGGCTTCTTTCGGCATGTTATATATTATATAAATTTAAAATTTATATAATTTTTTTATTTTTTTTTTGCATTATAGTCCGGAATAAAACTCATACTACTGTATTCATCCGTTTTTTCTCCATTCAACATAACATCAACAGTTATCTTGGTTGCTATACCTAAATCCCTGTCCGGCATTATGTCCTCGCGGTCCAGTATTGAATAATTCAAACTATTCAAGCCGTTTCTCTTCCATGTGCCTTCGTGTTCATCAAGCAATTCCGTTTTGAACGGGCATTTTAATTCCTGGTTCGTTTTCAAGTATGTCAGTTTCGTTTTTAGATTCATTTCCTCCAAATCCTTTATTGTGCCTTTCTTCACCTTAACGATTTCCAAGTTATTCTTTTTCACGCGTTTGTACATTTCATCGTCCTCTCCACCCCATCCCCAAAAATTATTTGGATAACCATTGATGCGAATATAATCTTCTTGAGAAAAAGTGACGATTCCGCCAAAGTAAGAATCATTGCAACTGTATCGGTCATTCCAGACATTTGCGACATGAACCGGTGAATCGGGTACTGTGGTATAATAGGGCAACAGTTCTTTGGACGGTATTAAATCAACGTCGTGGAACACAAATATATTGCACCCTTCGCTACACGCAATCTCAAATCCGATATTCAAAAGTTTGCCACGATTAAATTTGCGGTCGTCGTCGGACTGTTCAATGCAGTATATAATATATGGTTTATCGGCCTTTTCCAAAAAATCGGGAATAGATTTAACAAACTGGCGTAAATGTGCCGACCGGTTTTGCTCTGCCCGGAGATCGCGAAAAGGAATAATGATTGCAATTTTATCGGTTGATGACATTATATACAAATAATTATAAAAAAATACGGATTTATTCAGAATGTTCATTTATTGGTCATTGTCATTGTTCCATTGACCAAATCAAACTGATTCCGGTATTTAATCCCCAAATCAAATCCCTTCTGAATTGTATTTGACTGAAGATTTTGCGTAGCCGGTTTAAAAGAATAAACAGAATTTTGTATAATTTGAACATTTTTAACCGGTTTCACTCTGTCAATAATCATATTTTTTTTGAACAACCAATCCTTGTTCATGTCTGTCATCAAATGTTTGTAATTGGTTTCGCGACCTTCCACATCGCTAAACCCCTCCATTTGCACCACGGTTGGCGGAACAATCATATACCAGCGGTCCTTTGCTTGCAACTGTTTCCAGTACATATCAATGGCATATTCGCGCTTATTTGCAGGGTCAGCCAACAGTTTGGTAATACCTTCTCTATAATTCGCAATCAAGGTGTCGTAGTAATGTTGCTGGACAATGTACCCGGTGGTTGTCTGACAATTTACCAATCGGACACAGAAATCGCCAATTGGCTGGAAAGGAGGACAGATGTTTCCGGAAATGATCAGGACGTCCCAGTCCGATTTGACTGATTCGCAGAATAACCCCACGTTTTTGAGAAAAAGTTCGGGGTCCAAGAACTGGATATCGTCTTCGCAGACAAACACGTAGGGCGAACCATTCTGTTTTGCCTGTTCCAAACATTTTAAATGGCTCATAGAACATCCGAGTGCGCCGTTCGCCAACTTAATTGCGTTGAAACGAGTGCCTTCAACATTGATTTTTTCAAGTTCAAGTTTTACGTGAATCAATCGGTCAAGTCGGTGTTCTAAATTGATGAAATGGGTGTTTTCAAAAAGAATCGTCGGTGTTAAAGACATTTGATTATATAAGAAATATAATATTATATTGTTTCACGAAATAAATAAAATATCAAATTATTATATAATGCCACCGAGATGTCCGAATGGAACACGAAGAAATAAAAGAACTGGTGAATGTGAACCAACCGGTGCAAAGAAGCCAAGATGTCCGAATGGTACACGAAGAAATAAGAGAACCGGTGAATGTGAACCAAATAACCCTACTGTAAAAGTTCCGTCTGAAAAAGCTGTTTCTGTAAAAGATTTTACAGGACAAGATTTTACAGGACAAAATTTAGCAGGAAGAAACTTTACAGGAGCAATTTTGAGAAAAACAAAATTTGTAAAGACAAATTTGTTAGGCGCCCAATTTCAAGGTGCAAAATTAGAAGGTGCAATTTTAGAAAGTGCATATTTAGAAGGCGCCCTGTTTCAAGGTGCAAATTTGACAAACGCAAAAATGATACGTGCAAAATTAATAGGTGCAGATTTAACAGGTGCAGATTTAACAGGTGCAGATTTAACAGGTGCAAATTTAACAAGTATATGTTTATTGGGTGCAAATTTAAGAGGTGCGATTTTAACAGGTGCAAATTTAAAAGATGCTAAAATTTTTTATAAACATATTCAATCAAAACCTCTTTCGTTTGAAGGTCTAAATTTAACAGGTGCAAAATTAATAAAAGCAAATTTACCTGAAACAAATTTTGCAGGTGCAATATTAACAGGTGCAGATTTAACAGGTGCATATTTAAACGATTCAAATTTAACACGTGCAAATTTAACACGTGTAAATTTAACAAGTGTACGTTTATTACGTGCAGATTTAACAGAAGCGCATTTAACTGAAGCAAATTTAACAGGTGCACGTTTAACACGTGCAAATTTAACACGTGTACATTTATTACGTGCAAATTTAACAAAAGCGCATTTACCTGAAACAAATTTAACAGGTGCAATTTTAACAGGTGCAAATTTAAAAGGTGCAAATTTAAGGGGTGCAAATTTACAAGGTGCGATTTTACAGGGTGCAAATTTAAAAGGTGCAAATTTACAAGGTGCGATTTTAAGGGATGCAAATTTACAAGGTGCGATTTTAAGGGATGCAAATTTACAAGGTGCGATTTTACAGGGTGCAAATTTAACAGATACAATTTTATCAGATGCAAATTTATCAGATGCAAATTTAAGGGGTGCAAATTTAACAACTACAAGTTTAATGGGTGCAGATTTAAGGCGTATAGATTTAACGGGTGCAAATTTAAGGGGTGGAGATTTAGAAGGCGCCCAGTTTCAAGGTGCAATTTTACAGGGTGCAAATTTAAGGGGTGCAGATTTAGAAGGCGCCCAGTTTCAAGGTGCAGATTTAACGGGTGCAGATTTAACAAATACAGATTTAGAAGGCGCCCAGTTTCAAGGTGCAAATTTAACGGGTGCAAATTTAACGGGTGCAGATTTAACGGGTGCAAATTTAACGGGTGCAAATTTAACGGGTGCAAATTTAACGGGTGCAGATTTAACGGGTGCAAATTTAACCAATGTTATTGGTATTGTTATGCCAGAACCACAAATACAGCTTGGACCACAAATACAGCTTGGACCACAAAGACAGGTTGGACAAGCATTTGAAATCCATAATCAATTCCAGTTTGATTTTGATTTTCATAAATTCATGAAAATTATTCGTATATACAATACTGAACACGGTGCAGATGAAAGCACACCTTCTCAGGCTTCACCAAATTCAAAACCCGATGAAGCCGAACCAAATCTAGGGGAAGATTTACGTGATCGGCAAATTACACAACGGCTTTTAAAACCGCTCATTGATTATCCAGGTTATACACAAAAAAGAAATGTTCTTAAACAATTAAATATTGCATATGAACTTAGAGACGAAGATGCAATTCAAGACACAATCACTTTTGTTTTATTGCAAAGTCCAAAATTCATTAAAAAATATATTCATAGTTTTACTAATGATTGTTTGACAGCATATCCTAATGGTAGACGAATCAGTTGTATAAAAGGACAGTATGAAAGAATCTTTTTAAACGTCAAATTGGTAATTGAACTTTATTGTCTTGATGATAATTCACACGGGTTAAAACCGGATTGTAAAGAGGTTTTTAAAGATTTGTATTCTTGTTTTTTACCGGAAGACCTAAAATCAATGATGAATGAATGGTGGGATTCTCAAACAGACATGGATGATTATCCAAATGATGGAACCAACCCGGAGAAAATGGTTTTTATTAAGAAAAAATCAGCGGAGCTCAAAGATTTTTTCATTCATACATACAGTGAAAAATTTGCAGGTGTAATTGATATGTATATTGCAAAAACATTTACGATTGCCCATTTTGATTCAGAATTGAAAAAACCAGAATTGGCCGTACAATTAGAACCACATGTAAATATTAAATACGATGGTGAAGTATACAATTTTAAGATTGTACCGGATAGAACAACCATTGGAGAATTAAAAGGTATGTTATTGGATAAACTGGTGGAAAATGGTAAAAATGCAGATATAAATTACACGGTAAGATTTATGTTTTCTGGAAGAATGTATCCCAATGAAAAGAATGAAGAAATTGTTTCGGCGGTGATTAGTAAAAATTATGAGGCAGTTTTGATTGCAACAATGAAATCAAATACGGGAATGGGTAAAACCCGAAAACAAAAACGTAGCAAGAAAAACAGTAGCAAGAAAAACAGATAATTTATTTTTGCAACAATGCGAGTATTTCATCCAGTTTCAGTTTCATTTCCACAATGTCTTTTTCCAACCTTGCAATAACAATTGATTCGTTTTTGTCAAATACGTGTTCTGTGTTTTCTCCCCACTGGACTTTTTTTAAAGGCATAGCCGACGGAAAAGGCATAGCCGACGGAGAAGGCAATTCCTCAACCGCGAGAGAAATAGGTTCGGCGTTTTTCAAATCAAGCCTTAATGACGTAGGCGACAAAGGCAGTGAAGGTGTTAATGAAGCAGTTGGTTTGGGTATTTCAATGTCTTGGTCTCTTTGTTTCATATATTCTTTGACCGCGGAACCAAGGTCCAATATTGCCTCGTCTTTTACATTTTCGGTGAAATGCGGAGTTGGAACGTCTTTTTTAACCATGGTTTCGTATTCGGCCTGTCTCCTAGTAAATTGGTCGGTTAGTTGCTGTTCTCTGTTTTTAACGGACTGATAAGGTCCCGTAGGCGGTGCCGACTGGAAAGGCTGTCCTGACTGATAATGTGCAGTAGGCGGCGCCGACTGATAAGGCATTTGTTGCACTTGTACTTGCTGAACCGGTGCTTGCAAACTTTGCAACATTGAATCAATGGCTCTTTTGTTCATATCTCTGAGAGAAATGTTTTGCCCATTGTATTGTTTGTATACGTGTCCAATCACGGACTGAAACCACCGTTCTTTCTCTCCAGGCGGTGCATTTGTAAAGTAATTAATTGTCTGTGGGGTATTGTTGATCACTTTCCACAACAAGGATTGGTTATTACTATGGATGAATTGTGTCGCCATTTTGTATTTTTCTCAAAATATTTTTATATCATTATAAAAATATCTCATATATACTAGGATAAACCGACTTTATTCAGAGAAGCTTCGCTTCTCTTACGCCCTACGACCCCTTCCCTTTATTTTATAAATAAAAGGAGCGGATAAGCAAAGCAGATAAGCAAAGCAGAAAAGCAAAGCAGATAAGCAAAGCAGAAAAGCAAAGCAGATAAGCAAAGCAGAAACTACGTTCTTGTTCTATACTTCAAAAACAATATTCGGCATATATTTATGCAATCCAACATTCATAATATCATCATTTGGATCACCACATAATCCAACAATTCGTTTTACATACGTGGCGTGCGCAATAGTAAGCGGCATTGACAATGCTCCTACAAATAATTTACATGAATTTATAATTTCGCAAAGTTCTTCAAAAGAACCAGGTTTATAGATGGTTGGAATTGATATACCGGTTCGTTTTGTAAAATAATTTAAATCAGTTTCTTCCATATTCAAAAACACCACATTTTGAATTCCAAATTGTTGAATAATGTTTTGATAAGATAAATTTTTCGGAAAACGATATTGGCTTATGTGAATAACAATTTTGGTGTTCCACTGTGCTGCATTTTTTGTAGAAATCCATTTATGTTTGCCAAAATGAATATTATATTCTTGCAAAAATAAGTCGTACCAATTTGTTTTGAATAATAAACGACTTTTTCGCCACTTGCTCAAATTGATATCACATTTTGTTGGTTTACTAATCCGCAAATCTTCAATATATGGTTGCGCTTTTACAATGGATTGAATATCATTATATGTGGATTCAAGACCACGGCGATAACGATGCATTTCTTCGGACAATGTTACAATACCTTTTCGGCCAGTTTTGTAAAACATTTCACAAACAATGGATAGTTGTAAAATTAAATCCCCCAACATTCCACCTGCCGTATAATAAATCGGTGCAATTCTAAAATCTTCCGGAATTTCAAATACGATTTCGTCAAGATTCATTGTGGGATAAGAAGGCGGTTCCCCCGTAAAAAAACAAATATTTACATTTGGTAAAATTTCTCGGATTGCTTCGTGTTCTTTTTGTATATAAACAGTTTCATATTTGGCACAAAAAACCCGAATTGTTTCTATTTTTCCAATTAGAGATGCTCCATATATAACACACTTATTTTCCATTTATTTATAAATAAAATAATACCCTTTATATGGCTTTTATTGTGCTATAATCCAGTGTTTACGAGGTGGATGCCAAAACGGAATATAATATATTTCCCCGTCACTAAGCATTGCTGCCACATGACTTAACGAACTTCTTGATGTAATAAGTGCATCTGCAGAAACCATTTGAATGAATGTAGTAGAAATATTTTCATTGATGTGCAATTGCACGTCATCACGTAATATTGGGTTAAAATATTCTATATCTCCGACTGAATATATATGAAATTGCGCATTCGCATATTTTCTACGAATTACATTCATTATATTTACAAAATATAAAAGTGGAATTGTTTGACGTTTGCAATCAATGTCAACCGTCATACAATATCTACGAATATGGACGGCAACATTAAATTTATTATTATTATAATTATGTTTTGTTTTATTTTGCCAAAATATGCTTTTGTATTTTTGAAACGCAGGTGTTGATAAATAATAATCAAATTTGCTGTCAACGCGGTTTATTAACCAATTAAATTTCAATTCGCGAAGCACATCATTTGTTTTAACTATCTGCATTGTAGCATAATTATTTTTTATGTTCATTAGTTCATCAATTTCATTTACATAATTTGGGTCATTCTCATAATTATGTTCTATCTTGTTGATTCCTTTGTATAAAAAATTTTGGTTGTTGTGTTCGCAAAAAATAATAGAATATATAAGTGTTTGAAATTGAGCGCCAAAACCATCACTTCTGTCTGGAAAATAATAATATATTAAAGACATATTGTTATTATTTGTAAAAGTTGTTTATATGGATTTTAGAATATTTATACAGTCAATCAAGATTTTATACAGTCAATCAAAAATATATAAACAATAAATAATATTATTACTATAAATGAAAATATTATTTTTAAACACGTATCACAAAGCTTGCGGTGTATATCAATATGGATACAGACTTTCCCAAAGTTTGGAATCTATGGTTGAATATAAAGAAGTTAACGACCTTGCTAACTATGTTCGTATTGTTCACGAGTATAATCCAGATGTTGTAATATTCAATTATCACCATATTCCAATGGCATGGTTATCCAATGCAAATATAATTCGTACCGTCAATAATAAAATTATTAAAAACTATGGAATTACACATGAATCGGATGGGTCATTATTTGACTGCATTTTAGATATTGACCCGAATAAGCCAATGGGGGTTCCAAGACCATTATTTTACAACATACCGACCAGTTTTGCAAATCCAAAATTTCGCGATTTTGTGAATTATAATAAAGGTCCAAATGTACCAATTTTTGGTTCATTTGGCTTTGGGTTTATGAACAAGGGTTTTGACCGCATGATTAAACTTATTAACAACCAATACGATAATGCAATTATAAAAATGGTTATTCCATTGGGACATTATTGTCCGAAATCGCAATTAATAAATACAATAAATCATTGTACTTCTGTTCCAAGAAAACCGGGTATTGAATTATTGATAAGTAATGAGTTTTTTGAAAATGATGATATTCTTTTATTTTTGCAATCAAATACAATGAATGTGTTTATGTACGACCGCATGGAAAGTCGCGGAATAAGTAGTACAATTGATTATGCGCTTTCTGTAGATGTGCCGATTGCTATATCAAATAGTTATATGTTTCGCCATATTTACAATGATTGCATTTGTGCTGATAAATATTCTTTGGAACAAATACGCCATCAGTTACCGTATTTAAACAATTTTAAAGAAAAATATTCCAAAGATTCTATTCAAACGTGGTGTAAAACAAATATTACTGCATATATATAAATATATGTATGGAAAATGAAGGTAAAAAATATTTTTACCTGCATATATATAAAAAATGGTATTTACAATACACATTTTTAATTGAAATAATTAATTAAATTTTTAAAAGATAAAACACATATAAAACACTTATAAAACACATATAAAACACATATAAAACACATATAAACACTTATAAAACACTTATAAAACACTTATAAAACACTTATAAAACACTTATAAAACACTTATAAAACACATATAAAACACTTATAAAACACATACAAAACTTATAAACACACTTATAAAACACTTATAAAACACTTATAAAACACCTAACAAGATAGAACATAATT
>Ga0247722_10001407_pt1 | contig 13302 bp, 7 predicted proteins | sample MSEWelMarce3H_FC_FD_189094 | JGI IMG/M metagenome (GOLD analysis project Ga0247722, IMG submission 189094) | Subsurface sediment microbial communities from gas well in West Virginia, United States - MSEEL Well Study Marcellus 3H_FC | ecosystem: Environmental > Terrestrial > Deep subsurface >... | reverse complement strand
TCCTCCCGTTTGTCTCGATATGTACTCCCACATTTAATCGTCGCCCATTTATTCAAACCATGTTTGAATGTTTTAAAAATCAGGATTATCCCAAAGAACGAATGGAATGGATTATTGTAGATGATGGTACCGATAAAATCAAGGATTTGATCGAAATGTCTAACATTCCCCAGATTCGATACTTCGAAATCGAGAAAAAGCTGGCACTCGGTGCCAAACGCAACTACATGCATAAACACGTAAAGGGGTCGATCATTGTTTACATGGATGACGATGATTATTACCCACCTGAACGCGTATCACATGCAGTCGAAATGTTGCAAAAGAACGAAAAGGCATTGTGCGCCGGCGCCAGTGAGATTTACTTGTATTTCAAAACCATGGGCAAGATGATCCAAGCTGGACCATATGGTCCCAATCATGCTACTGCCGGTACATTTGCATTCAAAACCGAACTACTAAAAGACACTAAATACAACGACAACGCGGCTCTGGCGGAAGAGCGTGCCTTCCTCAAAGATTATACGGTGCCATTTGTTCAGCTCGACCCATTGAAAACAATTCTCGTTTTTTCGCATGAACATAATACGTTTGATAAGCGCGAAATGTTTCAAACCGCCCATCCAGATTATTTCAAAGAGTCGCCGAAAACAGTAGATATGTTTATTCGTCGCCCTCACGAACAGCCGGTTAAAGATTTCTTTATGAGAGACATTGATGCATTATTGGATAAATACGAGCCGGGCCTACCTAACATGAAACCCGACGTATTAGTTCAAATTGAACAGATCAAGAAAGAACGAGATGAAATGATCAAACGTGAAACCGAAAAAATGCAAAACGGACCCATATTACTGCAACAAGGCGATGGAAAACCGCCGATACAATTAACTAGCGCGCAGGTTGTTAATATTATTCAACAATTACAGGAAACCAATACAAAATTGGCGCAACAAAATGCGGAGCTACAAAATGCACTCATCCAATTGCAGAACATTGTACAAAAGATGGGAAATGCCCAGAATGAATCCAATAAAACGCCAACTGTGGTAGCGACAGTCGTAGCAAATAAACTTATGCCGGATAAAATCTAAGCCGGATTAAGTGGACGGAATAGATGGAATAAATATATTACATATGCATTATGTAATATACTGAAGCAGTTGTATGAAAAGCCACATTAATCAAAATCATCGCCGAGTTCATCCAATGTAATGAGTGCGTCTTTCTTCACCGTACGATCTAAATATCTATATATACGCTTAATGTCTAGTTTTGACAGCCCATATGGTTCAAATATTGTTTCAATATCGGCCAATGTTTCAATGCTGTTGCTAAAATCGCTCCCATAATACAGGCGCAATTCCTGGAACAATGAAATGACGTCCTTTTTATCCATATCCAATTGCTGGGTCAAATTATAAATGAAAAGCATATTATTATATTCGGTCGAATATTTAGTGAGCACCTTTGTAAACCGAATCTCTGGCAAATTCTTTACAGCCTGCTGTTTGATGGCATCGTGGTAGATTTTATTATTGTAGAACGTTTTGATTAACGAACTCATTTCGTTGAATTGCCAGATTTGTCGCTGAAATGTAATTCGGTCGATATAATCGGCAATACAAATATTTTGCAAAATCTTATAATACAACGGATACGTCACCTTTTTGTCGAGTTTGGATAAAATATCTATCAAATTCTCGTGCCACAATAATGCAACAATGGTTCTATCCGTCTCGTTCATGTAATATTCGTGCTCTTTAAATGCCACGGCATTGGATAAGAGGGTTTGTGTAATTTTTTTCGAGTCTTCGTCGTAGAGCTTTGTTCGAAATAGCTCTAATAAACACCCATCGGTTAACAATTCGGGGTGTTTTTTCATTGAATTGCATACAAATCGCAGTTTACGTAAATCGCCTTGTATATACATGAGTATTTCGGTGAATTGTTGTTTACACATTGATATTGTAGATGGGACGATGCTTGATAATATGGTGCCAATTTGTGTTATTGTCGGCGTTTTCAGTTCAAATACGTTACACACTTTCATGAGCTCTTTTATTTTCTTATCGATGTAATAATTCCCAATACAAATGATGGGATGAGAACATATGTTTTCTAGACGCTGTTTTTTCGTTTTCTTTTGTCGAATTAATTTGATTAATGCCGTGATTCCACCTTTATCCCCGTTATTCATACCGTCAATTTCATCCATTACTATGGCGATTTTTCGCACTTTTTTTGTAAACATATCCAACACGTTGCGATTCGACACATTATTGCTGGTAATTGTGTCAATGAGCGCTTTATTTCGAACGTCCCCTGCATCGTACCGCACCATATCATAATTCAATTCTTTTAATAACCGGAATATGAATTCGGTCTTCCCTGAACCTGGTGTGCCGTATATGTATATGCCTTTTTTATAATTGATATCGGTTATTCTAGTTTCGAAATTTAACAGGTGATCTTTTATTTCGTTCGATGTATGTTCCCTGTCAAATATTTTATTCATATGTATCGACTCCATTCTACTGATGATATATAATGGCGATACGTATTTAACTGGATTCAAACGAATAATATTATGACTCATAAAATTATTCAACAATTCATATTTGCGCTATGTGGTTTATCTACCGAAGCTACTGAAATCCGCGGTAATGGGCATAAAATTGTTATTGTTCTTTGCGGGCAATTGACCATAGTATGAATAGGGGTCAGATGTACTGGTGGCGCCGGCAACTGACGGTTGAGAAGCACCTGATTGTTGCTGTATCATGCCGGATGTAGTTCCTTGAGCAACCGGGCCTTGCTGCATGCCCGTATTTGCACTGCCTAACACATTGCCGACTGTACCAATTGCCCCCGTCGCGATATTACTTACTGCTCCAAATGCACCCGTTGCGACATTGCTTGCTGCTCCCAATACACCCGTTGCGATATTGCCCGCGGTATCCACTGTTTTGTTTACAACATTCCCCGCGGTATCGACCGTTTGATTTACAACATTGCCTGCAGCGGTCACCGCACCGGTCGCGACATTGCCGGCTGCAGTCACTGCACCTGTAGCGACATTACCTGCTGCATTCACTGCTCCGGTCGCCGCGTTACCAACTGCATTCACTGCTCCGGTCGCGGCATCGCCAGTTGCAGTTACCGCATCGCGAATACCGTTGCCGCCAGTAACTAGACTATCTCCGGCGTTGGTGCGAGTGCCACATCCGCCATTGCCTCCACATTGGTTGCATGCCCCGTTATTATAGTTGCATGATGGGCATGCTGGACATACGGGCGGAACGACTTGGGTCTTTAACATATAATCAGCCAGGTCAAAATCGGCATAAGTTGTCTCGTCTGTGCTAGTTCCGGTTGTCGTTCCGGTTCCGGTTGTGGTTGTAGTTGTGGGTGTCGTTCCGGTCGTTGTGTTGGCATTGGGCTCTCCCGTGTCTATTCCAGATTCATTAAATCTGCACACATTTCGTAGACCCAATTGTAGATTTGATTGTGCGTCTTTAGTATAACAAATGAGCGCCACCAATGTTTTCTTTGCATTCGGCACATATAAGATCATATTTTGGCCACATAAGTCGTATATAATGCGAGGAATAAATGTAATATTGGCTACATTCGTCTGGTCGTCCCCGTTTTTGGTTTCTTGGTCAGTTGACGACGCAGTTAATGTTTGCGGGCTCGTTCCCTGTCGAGAATATACTTTTAATGCTTTCTCGCCTGCACCAACTAAAATATTTGCATTGCTTATATCATATTTCACATATTCACTTATTTGATACATACTGCGCTTTGTGTTATATATAGGATCAATTACCATTGTATTATTTTTCAGGTTTTTATCTTCACGGTCGACGGTAATTCCAGTCATGGCAGTTTTATCCGCATATTCATACGGAATTGCAGTTGTTTCGTATGTAAATGCGAATGTAGAAACGTTCTCTACGGGTGATGTAGAATTGTTCATAATGTGAACATATGTATTATCATGCCATGGTAACATAAATGCGGTATAACGTGTGGGAGGATTGCCTAATGTGCGATAAACAGTGCTGCGATATGACTTTTCGATATTGGTCGAAGGACTTGGCGTTATTACAGATGTAACGCCGTTTATAACATATGACATTGTACTGTTTCCAACTCGGGGGGATATATGCAATCCGGTTATGCTTCTGCCAGTTAAATCTACATTTCCGGCTGCGACTCCTCCTACATTCGAATAAACGGCCGCATCAACTTCTATAATGTTTCCGTTTTTATTGTCAAAGTATAAACTATCGTACATTTTATACAACCTATTTTTAGAAGAGTACATGGGTATTATAACCGCCTCTGCTATATCTTTGTCATAATTGTATCCAATAAACCCATCCACATCCCGCATGGCCCATCTACAAAATAGTACCGACAACACTAAAAATATCAATAATAACATAAATATCATTACCGGACTTATTTTCATTGCAATATAATTATACAGTATGTTGCGAAAATATATCATTTACAAAAATGCTAAATTGCGGCGGCAATACGCTATAGAAAAAATTGAATTGTTATTGTTTCTATGTTGTGCACTATAACAAGCGGATAATGACAGATATCGAAACGTCCGTGCCAAAAACCAAAAAACAGACTACATTATTAACCCGATTCTATGACGAAAACATACCTTTTGAACTCTCCATAGATGAAGCCGGCCGCGGGTGTTTATTTGGGCGGGTGTATATCGCATGTGTGGTTTTACCTAAAGATCCGTCGCTTTTCGATGGGAAAGATATTAAAGATAGTAAAAAGTTCTCCTCTAAAAAAAAACTAAATGAAGTTGCAGCCTACATTAAAGATCATGCCTTCGCATGGCACGTTGCGCATGAAGAGCCTAAAGTAGTAGATGACATCAATATATTACAGGCCGTTATGCGCGGAATGCATAATTGCATTCGCGAAATGATTATTAAAATAAATGAAAAGACTGGAACCACACACAAATTCGAGGATTTTATGGCTATTATTGATGGCAATTATTTCACACCATTCCGGTCGTATGACGACGACCAAGGTTGTATTGTAGAACTGCGTAGCGAAACCGTCGAAAAGGGTGACGGAAAGTATATGGCAATTGCAGCAGCCAGCATATTGGCAAAAACCGCCCGAGACAACCATGTTCTCGAAATGTGTGCGAAATATCCCTTTTTAGACGAACATTATGGTTTGTCTAAAAATATGGGATATGGTACAAAACTACATCTTGATGGAATTCGCGAGCATGGCATAACCCGCTATCATCGACGCACGTTTGGATGTTGTAAAGAAGCTGAACTAAATCAACAAGACAGTTTGATCGAACATGAATCTACTTCCCTGGACACGGAATGAACGTCACGATTACAGCGATGAACAATAAAAATCATAGTTAAACATATAATATTTTCATAATACGGGTTACATCCACAACTTTTTTAATTTTGGCGGGACTTTATTGTATTCTACAAGAAGTTTACGAACTCTTTTATCGCCAGCAAAATCGGCGGCGTCAGATGCAGGGATTGCCAAGTCTGGGTGGGCAAGCAACTTCGGCATTAGTTCCCAGTACTCATCGCGTGCAAGGTGCCAGAATAATGAATATTCACCCGGCGAGTCTTGGTAAGAAGCCTTAACATTTGGGTTAAATGTTGGATTGGTCATCAAGCGAGCGACTATTTCAATATTAGCAGCACGACGTGTCGACCATTTATCCTCAATGTATGTGAAGATCTCCATGCTATTAAATGGTGCTATAGCATCGCAGGTCGCTTTAATATCCCCGCGACACACCGGACATGTTTTGTTGGTACGTTGCGCACTACACCACCCAAGTAAGCAATTCTCATGGAAAGTATGTTTGCATTTAGTCGTAACAATGGGGGATGTGGATAGATGTTCAAAGCAGATGGGACACGTGTCAATCATGTGAGTTTCCGCACTCTTAGACTTACTTTTGCTCTTAGACTTAGACTTAGACTTACTTTTGCTCTTAGACTTAGCACTTGTCGGTCTTGAAAATATTCTGTCTTGACTTTTATGAGCGTCCAACGGCGAGCCATCTCCCCCACGTCGCACCTTACGTGTTATTCGGTTTCTTGAATGAAATTGTTTGGCCATTTATATATTAATCTTATATAATATTTGGTTTCGTCCCTTGCATGCTCTCCGTACGCTCCAATTGCATAATTCACATACCGCTTACATAGAACGAAAACTAGTAAAACAACGATTCTGCCGCCGACATTGTAATTGCCACATATTTTGAAGTGGAGTCATTCGTACTGTATCCTATTAATAATTGTTCTTGTTGTTCTAAATATACAAATCCTAATGTGAATTCTATCTTCTCCTTTTCAAACGTGAACGGAATTGAGTATTTTTTTACTGCATATGTGGTCTTATCTAATAATACAAACGTATGATAATAATATCGCCGGTCTTCGTCGCTTACATAATGCGTTATAAACCATATATTTTCACCAATCACTACACCATTCGTCGAGCCGCGCATCGACTTGAAAAAATGCGGGGTTTGTACGTTGACCGTTGGAACAAATAATGCCATGGCCATATTATTCTCAATGCAATCTGCATATTCGCCAATTATTAATGGATGCCATTGATAAATTACATTTAATGTATTTTTACCTGGGAATAGTACCCAATTCTTTTCAAAACGACGAATATCTTGTTTCGTTGCCAATTTTGAAATTGTGCTTTGTTCAACAAGGTCGATTGCACCCGTTTCTATTGTTATGTGACCATATGACAGTCCGCGATTTCCATTAAAATGAAGAATGCCGTCATTTAAGAGTAGCCGCACATCTTCGATACCTACGTATAGATAATCGTGCTCCTCATTGTATTTGAGTATAAATTCGTCCGTTTTTTTCCAAATCTGTTCTCGAACATCGAATGTAGTGATTATATTTATTGTGGTAACTTGTTTGTCATATGTATATCCACCGTTCGAGTCAATATTATAATCTACATATCTCGTACACATATAAAGATTGTTATTATCCATGCATATAGATGGGGTTGAATTTTTAAATTTCGGGGCAATCTCGAAACACGGCTTGTTATTATTCAATATAGCCGCGAAATCAGTTACAGTGGACAAATTGTTAATGCTGGGCGTGTAAAACTTATAATTCTTTAATACACTTCTTTGTAGATGTTCCGCCACATTTGCATTATTCAGTATTTTCGTTATCGATCTGCACATTACATCATTAGTTTGCTTACAATAATAACCAATAATCGAGAACTCGTAATCCAGCTTATAGTCATATACATCTTTTTCTAAAAATAAAGCATCGTTATACAGGTTTTGCAATCGCACGTTGTTTGCAATCTCATAAAATATCATTGCCAAATCATTCTTACCTTCGCATCGATAATGGTTCACGATTTTATACAGATTCTCAATACGCGTCGGCATGTGATGATATGCTTCTAGCCAATAATAAATGGCATTGGCCGACTGTTTCAAATGCATGTAGCATTTTCCAATAGAGTAATAAGAATACCACGTTTCCTGTATCCACCCGCCTACCTCGATTCGTTTCTTGTATGTTTCGATCGCTAGATCATATTGCCCCGAATCACGATAACTATTCGCCAAATAAAACAAATATCGGTGGGTGTTAGGTGTCGTTTCCAAACCCTTTTTTAACAGTTCTATGTCGCGATGAAATTTGTTTGCCTTACTTCCACCATCGCCAATATCATTTATGAACAGTGTGTTGCGGTCGATACGGTCGGTCGTTGCCCAAATCGGCAACTCAACATACTCATGTGTTACACCCCAATATTTATAAGCCGGGTCATTACGAATAATGCGAATGTTTTTATTGTGGAAATTAGGAGAACCCTGAATCACATAATACGCGTCTTTTGTCAACGACTTCTTGAATTCATCTATATTTGCAATGTTTATTTCTAGTTTCATGTCCGCATCTAGCAACAATATATAGTCTGCATCATCCATATTGTTACATCCCTTCAATGCATGTGTCCGGTTATACCCAAAATCGCGAAACGGCTCTTCCATTATTTTCCCGGGTATTTTGTGCGATTCACAGTAATTCCGGATTATTTCAATCGTATTGTCGGTACTGCCCGTATCGCAGATGCAATAGCAGTCGATCAATGGTTTGACTGTTTCCAACAATCGCAATATGATTTTGCTTTCATTCTTTACGATCATGTTCAAACATATTTTAGGAACGTTCATCGTTTTTGTAATATATGTTATGCCCCTCTATTTATGTATGTTTATAGTGAAAGTTTTTTTCGCATTATATTACAAATATAATGTCATTCACTAGATTTCACGATGATCCACACAGAATAAAGAAACAGATCGAAGAAAGCAGTTTTACTGGTAGATACATGTTAAATACACCCGGTCCTGGCGTTGACCTACCATTTATGGAAGACCCTCAATTACGTCTACAAAAATGGGGTGCCAATTTACAAACAAATACGGTGAACCTAGAAAGTGATTTACGCGGTCTTACTCGCAGACAAAATCGCGACAACATTGATTTAAATCAACATGCCAGAGCGCAGGTGTCATCTTCTCGCCCAAGCTATCGCGAAGAACAACCGTTTGTGGAAGAAAGCCGGGCAAGTCATCCGGCATGGGCATACAAGGATTTAGAACAAAATCGATGGGAACAGCCGCTTTTAAATCCGCTGAATGGTTTAGATAAACAGTTTGTCGAGAACATTCATACCCGTATTTTAGAAAAAGATAATTTTACGCCCAGAATTCCCATGGTAGGAGAACAGTCTTTTTATTTGACGGGACAATCCATGTGTATTGGCGGAAGAGAAGACAGCTGCCCTGGTACATTGTACCGATAAATAACTTACACGTCATATATAGAATATTTACAGTTTGTGACAAAAATATTATGTGATATTATTATAATTACATAATATAAAAGATGGAACTGGCTATACCCGGCATCGCTCTTGGATTGATGTATATCATGAAGGGACAATCAAACAATACTAGTGAACAAGAAGAATCTTTTGCAAATCAAAATGCTTTGCCAAATACCGATATTCCCAACCGCAATTATCCCGATGAATATCCGGTTAAACACGATGAGTTAGACCGAACATCTTCGCTATCTACCGTAAACCAATTTGAAAATGGTGGCAGTGTCTATACTGACAAATATTTTAATGCAAATATGGTTGCTAAGCGAGAACAAGGAACAAATGAACAAACCGAATTCTACTCGCTAACCGGAGAAAAGGTGGGCGGATCGTATTTTTCGCATAATAACATGGTCCCTTTTTTCGGGGCCAGAATGAGAACACAAAGTGCAGGGCCAAATTCGAATGAGAGTATTTTAGACAATTATACCGGCAATGGCTCGCAAATGACCGCTAAGCGTGAACAGGCCCCGTTGTTTTCGCCCAACGACAACCAAAATTGGGCTACTGGTGCACCGAATATGAACGATTTTTACCAATCTCGTGTGAATAAAAGCATGCGCATGGCAAATACAAAGCCGTTCGAAGAAGAGCGTGTTGCGCCGGGTCTCGGTCTCGGTTACACGAATGATGGCGCACATGGTTTCAACTCGGGTATGATGGCGCGAGAGTCATGGATGCCCAAAACTGCAGATGAAATGCGTGTTGCCACCAATCAAAAGTCGTCGGGGCATGTATTGCTCGGTCACGAGGGACCTGCATATAGTAGCATTAAAAATATTGCTACAAATGAACAAATGGGTATCATGGAAAAAAACCGCCCTGACCAAAGTTTTGAGTTGGATACACGTAGCATGGCGAGTTATTCCGGGGGTACACACCCGAACAGCGCGAACTCTGATATTGGCAGATTGTTCATCACAACGGGCGCTGGAAAGGGTGAGACTTTACATTCCATGCCGATCGACAGACATGTTACGCGTCCCGAAACCGCGGTTTCTTATTCGGGCGCGGCTGGATCGCAAAACCCGTCGACCTATGTCCCGGGTGAATATATGCCATCGCATAATGTGGAGCTTGGTGCGGTACCGATTGCCGGCGCAAACGCAAATGGCCGCAACTATGCTACCGACGCGGACTATGGCATCAAATCGAAGAAGGCTTACCCAAATAATCGTACGTCAAATACCCAAACTAGCTATTTTGGTATGGTTGGTAGTAGCATTGGTGCGGTTGTGGCGCCATTACTGGACGCGTTGCGTCCTTCTCGCAGGGAGAATGTCATTGGTAACTTACGCCCCTATCAAAATCCGGGCACGACCGTTCCCAGTTCTTATATTTTTAATCCTGCCGATAGACCAAGTGCAACAATTCGCGAGACCACGGAGAATTCGAAGAACCATTTGAACGTCAATGCCAATCAGTTTGGTGGTGCTTACAAAATGGTTCAGCCACAGGCATATGAGACAAATCGTGAAGATACAAGTATAGAATATATGGGTGGAGCGGGTGCAGGTGATGGTACTCGCCAAATGACATCGTACGAATCTGGTTACAATCAACGCAATAATGATATTAAATCGAGCACAATTGATGGGTACATGGTCAAGGGGAACATGAATATGTTGAATTCGAACATAAATATGCGTGAAAAGACGCGCGATGATTCGTTGAGAAATACTCGTGCAATTGCCGGAACCATGCCGGGTCAGTCACCTGATGTTGGTAATATGGGACGTCTTGCAGGTGGAGCAAATTCGCTGTACGCCAATATTCACATGGACAGAAATACATCGGACATTATGGATACGTTAAAACAGAATCCTTATGTGGTGAATTATAAGAACGCCTTATAATTGCACAGTTCGTAATATAACAATAAAAAATTGGTATATTGCACTGATTGTCATAGTTTGATTTTTATTTTTTATGATTTTTATTTTTTATGATTTTTATTTTTTATGATTTTTGGTTTTGTGGTTATGTTTTTATGATTTTTGTGCTTTTTTATTTTTTCAAATATTGCCGCTTACAAACAACTTACGAATATTGATTGCCTCCATATTATGTTCCGGCACTTTAAACAGATTCTTAATCATGGCATCATCGCGGAAACGAATGGTATAATCTTGCTGAATATTATTTCGGCCAACGCGCCCCATCGCCTGCAACGTTTTTTGCTGTGTCATCGAGCCGAGGTCTTTGCCGATAAACCCGTGACAAAACTGATAATTCGTTCCGTAAATATAATCACTCGATGCAATAATAATATATAATCGCTGTTCGTCCGCCAATCGTTTGATAATCTCCATATATCGCTTATCCGGAATTTGTTTAAATACACCGATACCGAGAAGAAGTAAGAACTTGACGTGATTTTCTACATCTAACAACATGATCTCTTTGCTCATTTCGTCGCCGATATTCGATGTAAATGCGTTTTCGCGGATGCTTCCGTCGGGCGTCCATCTGGTTTGGTGTGGACGTGTATTCGGTACATATATCGCGTCCAACGATGCAATTCGCACTTGTTTTCGCAGACGGTTGATTTCATTATCCAATTCTCGAACTTCCTTGGTCATCTTGGAATTATCCCAACTCGTGGTCGCTTTTTCGTTTTGATGCGCGATTTCTCGCTCTAATTTATCGATCTTCTCCGTTAATACATTGTTTGTAACTATGTTTGACATAATATCTTGGAATGCGCGCTCCGGAATATTTGTATGCTTTACGTAAAACTGACCGATCTTATCCACATCATCCGCTAGGAAAATCGTTGGCCCGTCGGTCAATGTATACGCGTCTTCCGTTGTGATAGACACGCCAACAGGCAACGCTTGGGCTAGTGGTTGTGGCGGCTGGGCCTGGGCTGGCGCTTGTACGCTTGATGTACGTGCCAATGCCTTCCCAGCTAAACTCGCACCGACCGATGGATTGGCTGCGTTGCTTGTGCTTGCTCCCGCACTCGTCGTTTTTTGAATATGCATGTTTGTTCGCGGTTCATTAAATCGCGGCTTACGTCCCTGCTGCATATATTTATAAATAATATCCCATTTGGTATCGTCCACATGTAACAACACTTCCAGATAATATTCTTTCAGCCGATTCATCGTAATGGATGTTATGTCTGTTCCAAAATATGAATCGATTGAATACACTTCGTCCACGTATTTTTCTTCGTTAATATATTCCACAAACGTAATGATTTCACGCAAATCGAAATATCGCAATACGGTTGGGTTCGCTTTGCAATATTGTGCAGTTGCCATCATCTCGCGATAATCCGCATACAAATAGTGCGGCAGGGCACAATATCCCTTCGAATCCAATATCGGGATCGACTTTTTGCAATCGTAGCTGGTGATAACATGTATTTCCGCTTCATCGAACTTCGCCCTAAAATCGTCATATACCGGCTGCATTTCCTCCTGTCCCGGAAGCGTAGCACATGACAATACCATCGTGGGAATTAAGTTTTCTGCCCAATTTTTGTGGATAATTTCGTGAAGTTCGTGGGACGCGTAATCCAATGTGATTGTCGGTTCGTCCCAATACGTGATAATCCGGTCTGCGGGATTAAACGCTAGCATATAATGCATTGCAGTAATATAAGATTGCACATCACATATCATAATCTCGACATTGTCTCCCACACTATTGTCGACTTTGCCGATTCCGCCGGACCTGCGGTTGATCGTATAATCGATTGCCGAGAAATAGTGCAGACGAATATCCGCCGCGGTTTCACAGCCAAATGCGAAGGCCACTTTTCGTTCCATGGAAATGGCCGATTTGGCCAATGCCAGACCAATATGACGTGCAACACATACGAATATCACGCGATTTGCCGTTGCCAGTCCCAGAGGGGACATTGTCTTCCCTGTGCCGGTGGGAGCCGTGTATAGAATCAATCGCGGGATCAGCGTTCCGTCGTCCGGATTATGACGGCGTTTGCAGATGGCAAACAGCTCGCGTTGATGCTTAAACAGCGTACGGTCCTCGTATTTCAACAAATATTTATTGCGCTCAATGAAATCGTACGCGTTTGTGATGATTTCGCTCGTCTTTGTAAATGAATTCACATATTGGATTGCAAAGTTTACCAAATCGAGAACGTATGCATTGATATTTGGTATGGACGCCTTTTTTAGTTGGGTTATCGTATACAAATAAAATGCGTATTTTTGTTTGCGTTTCTTAAGTTGCTTCACCAACTCCGCAAATAAATCAATCAGCAGAAACTCGAATATGATGGACCGGTTTGTTTGTATATTTGTTTCCAGATTATTCAATCGAATTGATTCCCCG
>Ga0247722_10001406_pt1 | contig 13303 bp, 12 predicted proteins | sample MSEWelMarce3H_FC_FD_189094 | JGI IMG/M metagenome (GOLD analysis project Ga0247722, IMG submission 189094) | Subsurface sediment microbial communities from gas well in West Virginia, United States - MSEEL Well Study Marcellus 3H_FC | ecosystem: Environmental > Terrestrial > Deep subsurface >... | reverse complement strand
TAACTTCACAGTTATATTTGGTGGAACAAAAGGCTTGGGTAAGGTTCTAGCAAGGGAGTTAAAAAAGAGAGGGGATGAAGTATCAGTTTTTAGTAGGACTATCCCCTCTGAAGAAAATAAAATTGCAGGATGTCAATACTATGCGGCAGATATTTCTAGTATTGCAGATGTGCAATCCAGCCTAAGTAATGCAATTAGCTTAGCGGGAAATATTAACTATTTGATATTTTGCCAGCGGTATCGTGGCAGCTCAGATTCATGGGCCGGAGAGATTGAGGTAAGCCTTTCTGCACCAAAGAAAATAATTGAAGCCACGCAAGACTTATTCAATATTTCTGGTGATCGAGCAATAACTTTTGTAAGCTCTGTATTTGGCGACAAGATTGGAGAGGGTCAAGATCTAAGTTACCATATTGGTAAGGCAGGCATTAACCATATGGCTAGATATTTTGCGGTTAATCTAGGACGAAAGGGTGTTAGGGTAAATTCTGTTACACCTTTCACGTTTCTTAAGAACGAATCAAAAGACTTTTATATAAATAATCATGAATTGATGGATCTTTATAAAAGCATCGTTCCTCTTGGGCGAATAGGAACGGCAGAAGATAGTGCAAATTTGATTCAATTTTTATGTAGCTCAGCCGCTCAATTTATTAACGGTCAAAATATATATGTTGACGGAGGTTTGTCCTTGGTATGGCCTGAGACCTTGGCACGTCAACTTAAATCAATTTAGCTAGGAGAGAGATTTGAATCAATCTTTCTTATAATTATGTGTCAAACTAAATCATAAATCTTGGTCCGCAGCAAAAAACTAACAACATAATTTATACGTTATTTCAATTCCAATGAGATTTACGTTAGTTATCTACAGCAAATCGCTCACCACGTCTGCAAGCTTTTGAGATTGAAGTCCAGTCAATGCCTCTGTTCGCACCATGCCAAGCCCGCTAAAGCTGGGTTTGAATGCAATATCGATACCTTTGGCTGTTGCCGTAGTTGGTGTTATTAGACGAGGATTTATGCCTATTGCCTTGCCCAAGTATAGTGCAAAGTCAGCATAGCTAACATTGTCTGAACCAGACAAGTGCAGATTGCCCGGGACACGCTGTTCCCCAATTATTGAAAGTGCTTTGCTAACAAACTGAATAGATAGTGGAGCAAAAATTAAATCAGAAAAAGGGTGTACAGTTTCACCGCGTTCCCATGCATCGAACCAGCTTGGTAATGGCGGTACATTTCGAGCCATAATCTTTGTTAATCGGACGATATTAAGCCTTAACTCAGCATTAAGCTGAATAGCGGAACTTTTAATTAGACTTTCTGCCTGGTCCTTTTGAATTGCGTATGGAATGGATGGATAATGTGGAGAATCTTCGTTGGGCCAAGGTATTTCTCCCCCAAAAATAGAATTAGTAGATATAAAAGTAACGAATATTCCCTTGGCAAGCAGTGAGGCAACAAGCCGAGGAATCAATTCCACATTTACTTTATAGGCTAAAGGATCCTTTTCACATCTTTGATAATTTGTCGCTGCAGCAACAACAAATACATAACTGACGTCTCGCGGTAACTCAAAATCATCATTTCTTTCAAAGTCCAAGTAGACTCGTCGGGCATTAACCGAATCACGGCGACGAGTGCTTGAATAAACATTTTTTCCTCGTTGAATAAGGGCATGCACCAATCCGCGCCCAACAAGGCTATCGCCTCCAACGACTAAATAGGTGTCATTCATAAGTTGTGTCACCTGCTAATGAGATTAATACTCGTCAAACAATATCTATTGTGGGGGGAGGCAGAACACATTTTATCCTCGGGAGGTACGCGAAGAAATTGTCGTTTATCGCCTGTAAGCTGGGCTTTTTTTACATCGTGCGTAGTACAGAAAAAAACCTTATGCATTTTAGAGAGGAAAGAAAAGATAGCTGAAGATACGGACGATAATCTAAATCATGTAAAATATGCTTAAGACAATTACTGTGAAATAATTATATCGCAAGCAATTATACAAGTAGTATTCAAAGTTATAATATTCCGATAGCATTTGTTTTTTAACCTGAGCAACTTACGACTGGATGTATTCAATATCCCTATATAAAAGCACAGGAAATTTGTTGTTGCAAAGCACCGATATGAGAGCGGGCATGAGTAAACCAAAAACAGTTTTAGTTACTGGTAATTTTAATATTTTGCATGCTGGACATTTGCGTTTGTTCAAATTTGCAAAAGACTGTGGAGGTAAATTTTTGGTTGGGGTTAACTCCGATAAGATGGCGAATGGTGGCTCATACGTCGATGAAAATTTACGATTAGAGTGTGTTCAAAATAGCAGTTGGGTTGATGAAGCTTTTCTTGTAGATGAGCCAATTGAGACTGTTATTGAAAGAATTCAGCCAGATATAGTTGTTAAAGGAAAAGAATATGAGTTAACACATAATCCAGAGCTAACCGCATTAAAAAAATATGGTGGCAAACTTTTATTTAGCTCTGGAGAGATTGTCTTTTCTTCAATAGACCTGGTACAGAAAAGTTTTTCTAGACCCACTAAAAATACGATAGTTTTCCCAATTGAATATCTTGAGCGACACAATATCACTATAGAAAGATTATTGGATTTACTGAAATCATTTTCAAAGAAGAAGATTTGTGTAATTGGGGATCTTATTGTTGATGAATACATCACATGTCAGCCTCTTGGAATGTCACAGGAGGATCCTACAATTGTAGTGACTCCTCTCGATTCAATACGATTTATTGGCGGTGCTGGCATTGTTTCAGCGCATGCTGCCGGTCTTGGTGCTGAGGTTAATTTTTTAACCGTTGCTGGAGAGGACGATGCGTATAAATTTGCAAATAATGAATTAGTGAAGTTTTCTGTAAATGCAGAGATATCCATAGATGCAAGCAGACCAACAACTCTAAAACAACGCTATCGAAGCCAAGGGAAAACCTTACTAAGAGTCAGCCATTTGCATCAATCTGGAATTAGTCTAGAAATTCAAAAAAAATTCCTCATCAAAATTGAAAATATAATAAAAGAATCAGATTTACTGGTCTTCTCTGATTTTAATTATGGCTGCTTGCCGCAGTCAATGGTCGAGTTGATAATTGCGGTAGCCAAGAGACATAATGTTATGTTAGCTGCAGATAGTCAGTCGTCTTCTCAGATGGGTGATATATCAAGGTTTTGTGAGATGGATTTAATTTGCCCTACGGAACGGGAGGCGCGAATTGCAGTTCAGAATCGTGAGGATGGGCTGATTATCCTAACTGAGGCTTTACGTAAAAAATCCAGTGCAAAAAATATATTACTTAAGCTTGGCGAGGAGGGCGTCCTAATTCATGCGGGAGAAAGTAACAATCAATCAAAATGGCTTACCGATAGGATTGGCGCTCTAAATCAGTTTCCCAAGGATGTTTCTGGTGCAGGAGATTCTCTGTTAATAACGAGTGCACTTACGATGGCATCAGGAGGATCTATTTGGGAGGCCGCAATATTGGGATCGATTGCGGCAGGAATTCAGGTTGGTCGCATTGGTAACATCCCATTGACATCCTCAGAGTTATTTGGAGAATTAAGTGAATTTAGGCATTGAAGGGCGAATTGCCCTAGTTACTGGCTCTAGCAAGAATATTGGCCTTGCCATTGCCCAAGAATTGGCAAATCAAGGTGCTCGAGTAATTCTCACTGGCAGAAACATTTCTGAGTTGCGATTAGCTTTAAATACACTATGTGGTGAAAAAGAACGCCATTTATGCATCGAGATTGACTTTTTGTTGCCTGGGGCTTTAGAGCAGTTAAAAAATAAAATGGCGGGAGCGTTCGCTGAGCCTGAAATTATCGTCCATAATTTGGGCGGCTCTTTGGGTGTGAAGGACTTGTTTTCCTCTTCTGAAGATTGGTCTAAGGTATGGCAATTTAATCTTGGCATTGCACATGATATAAATAGATATTATGTGCCGGTAATGCAGTCTAAAAATTGGGGCAGGGTACTGCATCTCTCTACACTCTCAACAAAAACATATGATGGGAATCCTGCCTATGTATCTGCTAAGTGCGCTTTGAATGGCTATGTAAAATCATTATCAAGAGCTGTGGCCAAGGATAATGTTTTGGTCAACGCGCTTGCGCCCGGGTTAATAGATATTGAAGGCCGTTTTTTTTCAAATTTAGAAAAAAATGACCCTAATTCGATCAAGTTATATTACAAGAATCATATACCATTAGAAAGAATGGGAACGTGCAATGAAATTGGAAAGATGGCAGCAATACTTTGCTCCGAGGCCGTTGGATATACTTCGGGATCAATTATTAGGGTAGATGGCGGCGGTCATTAGAAAGGAAAATTTATGTTTGCTTTGAGAAATGGTTACACGACTATTTCCGCGTGTAATATTGATTCATTGATTGAGTTAAGGACAAAAATTTGCGCATTAATTTGCCAAGAATTTGACATTAAGAGTGGTGATATTGAAATAATTCTTAATCAGTTTCATAAGTATATTAATAATTACAGTCTTGGCGAGTTTAATAAAAAAAGAATTAACTTAATTCAAAGAATTTCTGCTGAGGTTGATGCAAGTGGACTCATATTTTCAGCTTTCCAAAACTCAATTATTGATATTCTTGGTCCCGACATACTTGCTCAAAAAGGGTGCAACCTTGTTTTGCAGCCACCCTTAGACCCTAATCCTTCCGAATTGCATAGAGATACACCTGCGAATTCACCCTATGAATTAGTAGTGTGGGTGCCATTGGTGAATGCTTATGCAACAAAGGCAATGTACATCTTATCTGCTGAAGATACAAAAAAAGCCTTTGATTATTTAGAGAAATTCCCTAAGGAGTGGGATGAGTTTGAAAAAAAATGTAAAAGCCTATCTAAGGTTGGAACAGTCGAGTTTGGAAAGGCGTTAATTTTTAATGCCTCATTGCTGCATGGCTCTGAGATAAATGCTGAAAATGAAACTAGGGTGAGTTTAAATATAAGATATAAAAATTTATTCTCACCAAGTGGTTTCAAAAATCAGCTGCAATTTTTTAAGCCAATAAGAGTTTCAGATTTCGCAAGATTAGGAGCTGAAGTCGAGATGCAGGACTTATTGAAATGAAGCAGTTTTACTCTTGTATTGACGCTTATATTCCATCCCCTCAGCCAGAGCAGCATATGCTCATAGCGAGAAAGGCAGATAAAGAGGGTGCTGCAGTAGTTTTTTATGGGGCCGAGGAGGTGAGGGTAGCTAAAGAGCAACCATTTATTCTTTCTAAATTAAAAAGAACTCCGGGTTTAGATGGTGCAATTTTTTTTTCCATAAACCAATTTTGCTACGGTGAAAAATTTAATTTAAAACTAATTTTTGATATTTTAGATTTAGGTCTGAGCTTACATTTTGCACGGGAAGATGTTTCCCTTTACAGTCAAAGTGAGGCCAGGGAAAAATTTATAGTTATGAGTGCTTACTATAGTGCAACCAAAAAAAATAGTCCTTTAGTTTCTATAAGAAATTATTAAATGCGCGTTCTTCTTTTGGCCGCTGGTATTGGTAGTCGATTAAGGCCTTTAACTAATAAGGTGCCAAAATGCTTAGTACAAATTTGTAATAGGCCGCTACTTGAACATTGGTTGCAGTTATTAAATTCTGAATTGATTGATGAGGTATTTGTTAATTTAAATTATTTATCCGAGCAAGTTAAATTATTTCTTGATAAACGAAGCCCTACTTCAAAAGTTGTTCAACTTTACGAAGAAGAGTTACTCGGCACAGCAGGCACAATAAAAAAAAATTATAAAGAATTTTGTGGAGAGCCGTTAATGGTTATTCATGCCGATAATTTATCGAGGTTTAATCTAAGTGAATTCAAAAAAATATTTGATAATAGAGAGTCAAATATTGAAATTACAATGATGACCTTTGATGCGGATGAGCCAAAAGATTGTGGCATTGTGGAGCTTGATGAGCGCGGGGTTGTTGTTAAGTTCCATGAGAAATTAAAAAATCCTCCTGGAAACTTAGCAAATGGCGCTGTTTATATCATCTCATCAAGTGTGATAGATTTTATATACAACAGCAAGGGATCATTCTTGGATTTTAGTGTGGATATCATTCCGCATTTCATTGGGAAAATTAATACCTTTCATAACAATCTATACCATCGAGATATTGGAACACCTAAAAGCTTGGCCCTAGCCCAATCTGAATTTCAGCGCTTTAATGGGCCCGACTCTCAGTGAACTTATTATTTTCTAAAAATAAATATTTTTTAGCAGTCAATAAATCAGTCATTTATTCGTTTCTAAGTAAGGGCTGGTTACTTTTAAGCGGTTTAGTAACCACTATTCTGATTGCTACCCATTTTTCCCCCGAGCTTCAAGGGTATTACTATGCATTTAATTCTTTACTGGTTTTGACGGTTTTTGCTGAGCTTGGATTAACGTCAGTATTAGTTAATTTTATTAGTCACGAGTGGTTAAAAGTTGACATTGATGAAAAAGGCAGTCCATTTGGCGATGCTAATTCGCTATCTAGGCTACTGAGCTTGTTTCATTTTTCTGTTAAATGGTTTATCGGTGCTGCATTTTTAATCACTACAGTATTAATATTATTTGGTTGGCAATTTTGGAGCGACTCAATTCAATCTGATGTTCAGTGGCATGCGCCATGGATTACATTGTCGATTGTCACCGGATTAAATCTATTTTTTTTGCCAATAAGTGCAATTTTAGAAGGCTGTAATCAGATAGAAAATTTGTATAGGTACCGCTTCATACAGTATTTTGTTGCAAGCATTGTGATGTGGATTGGAATAGTTTTAGGTGCTGGCTTATGGGTAGCTTCTTTATCAGCACTTTTTGGTCTGGTCACTTTGATTTCTTTAACATGGAGAAAATATAAGAAATTCTTTAGGGAGCTATTTTTAAGTAGACCTCAATTTGATCGTATTGATTGGCGTAATGATGTTTTGCCCATGCAATGGCGAATAGCCCTGAGTTGGATTGGTGGATACTTTACTTTCGCTCTTTTTGTGCCAATTTTGTTTCATTATCATGGACCAATTTTAGCGGGTCAAATGGGTATGACATGGGCATTTGTTGGTGCCCTAATGAGCATTTCATCTGCTTGGATCGCACCTCATGGGCCGAGTTTTGGTTTGCTAGTAGCTGCTGGAAATTACTCAGTACTAGATTCACGATTTAAATTAATTTTTATTGTCAATTCATTCCTTATGATGGTTGGATCATTAATGCTTCTTATAGGGTTCATGGCATTAAATTATTTAGATCACCATTTGGGCCAAAGAATACTCCCACCTTCCATTGCGGCAGTTTTTTTAGCCGGCACAATTGTTTACACTATGGGGTTACCGCTTGCTATGTATCTAAGGGCCCATAAAAAAGAACCACTTACTGGCATATCAATTTTTGGTGGGATTTTGAATGGGATAATGGTAATTATCTTGGGTGCTAAATTTGGCGCAATGGGCATTGCAATAGGATATTTAATAAGTAACTTAATTGTATTTCCATTTTTGCTAAGAATTTGGTTAATTAAAAGAAGAGAATGGCATAAATAGACTTAATGGATATTATTGAATGAGTAAATGGTTAAGGAGTATCGCAGAGCCGGTATATCGTTCGTCTACAAAGCTCTCCACAATTCTTCATGGAGTTAGAAGATGTATTAGATTTATTGCGTGGATTATAAAAACATCTTTCTTCTTATTGGTGGGTGAAGTGGGCTCGAAAAAGCGCATTTTATTGATTTATGACACCTCTAGTCAGCCGCTGAGTATTGGGGATATTATTATTGTTCAGGCTGCCTCATTAGCTTTGGTAACCAAATATCAATGTGAAAGCGTTGATTTTGTTTTGTTATATGACCCCCTGGATCCAATATCCTCCGACAAAACTTATTCTGAAATAAATAATGAAAATGTTTTTTATTATTTATCATCGGTTTTGCCAATAAGTCAGATTAATCAATTCTTGGGCTCAGTGATGGTGCTCAATTCAAAGGATTTATTGACTAAGATTATCGTTGATAATGCCGAAACCTATGAAGTTTGGCCCCCATCTTGGCGCTTTGCTTCACGCGACTATCTTTACTATGAAATATTTGACAAAGTAATATATGGTTATTACAAAGAATTTGGCCAGAGAATTAGGCTTATTTGCAGGCCATTTCTCCTACGTTGGGCAAAGGATTATTTTATAGGTAACGTCTTTCCACAAATTCCAATCACTATAAACATCAGAAACAATCAAGCATACCAACAGCATCGTAATTCAAATTTAGATGCATGGTATCAATTTTTTTTACATTGCGAGTCTAAGTTCCCTGTCAAATTTATAATAATTTGCTCTCAGAGTGAGATAGATAAAAGATTTCGTAAACTTAGCAATGTAATATTTTCGAAAGACATTGGGGCCGGTATTGAGCAGGAGCTTGCACTTATTCAATGTTCGGCGTTTCATATGGGGGTTGGTTCTGGACCTATATCCATGGCATGGTTTGGTGATAAACCGTATTTAATGGTGAATACTAAATATCCTCCCGGGTATTTTGAGAATGAGGATATGTTGGTTTCTATTGGCGAAGGATTGAGTCGTTTTTGCTTTGCTACCGAATTTCAGAGAATTTATTCTGAGGTCGAAACTGCATCCTTTTTAATTGAGCAATTTTCTATTTTTATGCGCGAAGTAAATATGAATGAATGGCAGGGCCAGAGTGGATCATCACAAAATCAAAAAGATTCCCTATCAACTTGGCTGAGATAGTATGGAGAATCTTATAAAACTTTCCCCTATTGTCTCCATAGTCATTCCTTGCTTTAACCATGCGGCCTTTGTAGCCGAGGCTATAAAAAGCGTACTAGATCAAAGTTATCAGAATATCGAGTTGATTGTTTTAGACGATGGTTCGACAGACGGTACTCCAGAGGTGTTGCGTAAGATTGAAGGCAATTTTTTTTGGGAATCCCATCAAAATATGGGGCAAGCATTAACGCTCAATAAGGGTTGGAGAATGGCAAAGGGAAGCATTCTTGCATATTTATCTGCTGATGATGTTCTTTATCCTGACGCTGTAGAAAGATGCGTAAAAGTTCTTTTGGATAACCCCCGCGCTGCATTGTGCTACCCAGATTTTGATTTAATTAATCCATCATCAGATGTGATTCGTTCGGTATCGGCGCCAGAGTATTCTTATGATGAGATGGTCATAGACTTTAAATGTGCCCCAGGTGTTGGAGCATTTTTCCGGCAATCATGCTATGAAATGGCAGGGGAATGGAATCCCGAGTTGCGGCAACATCCAGATTACGAGTATTGGCTTAGATTGGGTTTGCATGGCCAATTTGTGCACCTGAAAGAGTGTTTAGGTGGTTTTAGGGTTCATGAGGAATCCCAATCCTTTAGATCGGTTTCAGCTTATCGAGGTGATGAGCCGATAAGAATTATCAAGTCCTATTTGGAGAGGGCTGATGTGCCGCAAAGAATATCCAATCAATCGGCGATCGCCTTATCAAACGCTAGTTTTATGGCCGCTCAAACTCATTTACGATCCGGGCTTTATGCAACTGCGATACAGAGGATTTATGAAGCAGCGCGCTACTCAATAAAACCATTTTACACATCAATTACGCCTTACAAAAAAATTGCAAATGGGTTGGTAAATAAATTCGCCCATAGATTGTTGTGGAAGCTCAAGGGAATACGTCGTCCTTGATAAATTTTTAGGCAATGATAATTGTTGAGCTTAAAATGGCAATTAAAATCGTTAATAAAAGAGAGTAAAGATTGGAAAAGAATTGACGGGAAGAGTAATCGTTCATGCACCAAGCGTTCATACTGGCGGTGGCAGAGTCTTACTAAGCGCGCTATTGCAAAGCGCACCAGTGGATCGTAAGTGTCTTTTTCATATTAATGACAATATGGGTGGCGATTTATATTCTGACTCAAATCATGAGATAAAGTCTTTTAGCTCTGGTTTATATGCAAGGGTGTTATCTGAAATTAATCTGTTGAGGCAAGCTAAAAAAGAAGACTTAGTGATTTGCTTTGGAAGTCTTCCTCCACTGTTTTCACCAAAAGGGAATATTTTTATATTTATACAGAATAAATTGGTTTTTGATAAAGTATCTCTTAGTTCATTCCCATTTAAGGTGAAAGTAGCACTACAAGTTCAACGTATTATTTTTAATTTCTTCTTAAAAAGAAATCACCATCTAGTGGTTCAGTCGCAGGCTATGCATGAGCTCATGATGGCGCATCAGCCAAGTATTGAGTTAGATCGCCTACATCTTTTTCCATTGGTGCCTTCTAGTTTGCTTCCAAAAAAAATTGATGAAGTTAAAGATGTAGATGTTGAAATTAGCGAGAAAAAATTTATTTACGTTGCATCAGGAGATGCTCATAAAAACCATTTGAGGCTTTTAAGTGCGTGGGAGTTATTGGCAAAAGAGGGTTTGTATCCAAAACTTCTCTTAACTCTTATTAATAAGCAAGATGTTGAGTTGCTGTGTGAGATTAATAAAATGAGATTAAGGTTTCCCGTCAAGATTGATAATCTTGGAGCCTTGAGTCATGAACAATCAATAGCCGCTTATAAGTCTGCTGATGCATTAATTTTCCCTTCTTTAATCGAGTCATTTGGCTTGCCTTTGATTGAAGCAAGCAATGCTAATTTGCCCATCATCGCCTCGGAATCCGATTTTGTTAGGGATCTTGTTGTGCCAGTTCAAACTTTTGACCCACTCTCTGTTACATCAATTGCCAGGGCTGTAAAGAGATATTTGGGGGTGCGCAACCAGGGAATTCGTTTGCTGGGCCCACAAGAATTTCTTGAAAAGATTATCGCAATATCAAACCAGTAACTTGCCATGAATAAATTTAGCATTGAATGGAATCACGGGGAATGTATATGAGAATTCTGATTTTGGGTGCCAGCGGAATGATTGGTAGCGCACTTTATAAAAGGCTCTCAGCCGAATCAAATCTTGAGGTATTTGGAGGTGTTAGAGATCTTAGTATTCAGAAATATTTCGCAGTGGCCCTTCAGGGGAGTTTGGTGGCTTGTGGCGATTTATCGGTAACTGAGTCTATCCACTCAATTTTAAAAAAAGTAAAGCCTGATGTAGTTATTAATTGTGCTGGACTAACAAAACACAAAAAAGAGGCCGATGATCCAGAAACTGTAATGCCAATTAATGCATCGATGCCACACCAATTTGCTTCTGCTTGTGATGATGGGGGTATTCGCTTCATCCATATTAGTAGCGATTGCGTATTTTCTGGCACTAAAGGAGGTTATGTTGAGGATGATTTGCCTGATGCCCCGGATCTTTATGGACGATCCAAGGCTATAGGGGAGGTAACCCAAGGTAATTCCATTACTTTGCGAACCTCAACAATTGGCCATGAACTACATACAAATTACGGCCTTTTGGAGTGGTTTTTATCTCAGGAGAAAGAGTGCCAAGGCTTTTCTAAAGCTGTTTTTTCAGGCCTTCCAAGCGTAGTATTTGCAGAAGTGATTAAGGATTTTGTGCTGCCAAATCCAGATTTACGGGGTTTGTATCATGTATCTGCAGATTCTATAAACAAATTTGAGCTTTTAGAGCTTATTGCCAGCAATTACGGTAAAAAAATTGTAATTAAGCAAGATCGAGAATTTACAATTGATAGGTCTCTGAGTTATCAGAAGTTTAAATTAGCAACTGGATATACCCCGGCTTCATGGCCAAATTTAATTGAGTCTATGTATAACAATAAAAGCAGATACTAAAAATGTTTAAAGACAAAATCTTGTTGATTACTGGCGGTACAGGATCGTTTGGGAATACTGTGTTGAAGCGATTTGTGAATACTGAAGTCAAGGAGATCCGTGTTTTTAGTAGAGATGAAAAAAAGCAAGAGGAAATGAGAATTGCCCTAGGCAATCCAAAATTGAAATTTTATATCGGCGATGTTCGTAACTACGATAGCATCTCCCAGGCTATGAAAGGCGTTGATTATGTATTTCATGCGGCCGCTCTAAAACAGGTTCCATCTTGTGAGTTTTATCCGATGGAGGCCGTAAGAACAAATGTATTGGGGACTCAAAATGTCCTGGATGGGGCGACTGCAAACGGCGTTAAGCGAGTAGTCGTTTTGAGTACAGATAAAGCAGTATACCCAATTAATGCCATGGGCATTTCGAAGGCAATGGCCGAGAAATTAATGATTGCAAAATCGAGAACCCAAGCCTCCACTGAAGCCATTCTGTGTGCAACTCGTTATGGTAACGTGATGGCATCTAGAGGCTCTGTCATTCCTCTTTTTGTGTCCCAAATTAAAGCGGGCAATCCATTGACTGTCACCGATCCAGAGATGACTCGATTTTTGATGTCGTTAGAGGACTCGGTAGATTTGGTTCAGTATGCTTTTGAGCATGCAAACCAAGGAGATCTTTTTGTGCAAAAGGCCCCAGCTTCAACTGTGGCTGATCTGGCGCAGGCATTAAAAGAACTCTTTAATAGTAGTGTTCAGATTAATATCATTGGAACTCGACATGGTGAGAAGCTCTTTGAATCATTGATTTCTCGCGAAGAGATGGCAAAAGCTGAGGATATGGGTAATTATTTTAGAGTGCCAGCCGATAACCGTGACCTAAACTACGCTCAGTATTTTACTGAGGGCGAAGAAAAAATTGCCAGTTTTGAAGATTACACGTCACACAATACCCAGCGCCTAAGCGTGCCTCAAATTAAAGAATTGTTACTTAAGTTAGATTTTATTCGGGAAGAGCTACATGTTTAAAGTAATGACAATCGTTGGAACCCGTCCAGAGCTGATCAAAATGAGTCGAGTTATTGCTGAGCTTGATCAACATGTTGATCATTTACTTGTACATACCGGTCAAAATTACGATTACGAGCTTAATGGATTATTTTTCGAGGATTTAGGTATTCGAAAGCCAAATTACTTTTTAGAAGCTAATGGTGAAAATGCAGCGCAAACCATTGCCAGGGTAATAGAAAAATCAGATGCCATTTTAGAAAAGGAAAAGCCGGATGCCGTGCTTTTGTACGGCGATACTAACTCATGCCTAGCAGTCATTGCAGCCAAAAGAAGAAAAATTCCTGTATTCCACATGGAGGCTGGCAATCGTTGCTTTGATCAGCGGGTTCCAGAGGAATTAAACCGCAAGGTATTGGATCACTTAAGCGATATCAATCTGGTGCTGACTGAGCACGCCCGCCGTTATTTGATCGCTGAAGGTATTCGCCCAGAAACTATCATCACAAGCAGAAGCAAATTGG
>Ga0247722_10001405_pt1 | contig 13309 bp, 17 predicted proteins | sample MSEWelMarce3H_FC_FD_189094 | JGI IMG/M metagenome (GOLD analysis project Ga0247722, IMG submission 189094) | Subsurface sediment microbial communities from gas well in West Virginia, United States - MSEEL Well Study Marcellus 3H_FC | ecosystem: Environmental > Terrestrial > Deep subsurface >... | reverse complement strand
GATAGAGGCTGTGGGGGCCGCAGATGAGCCGTAGCACTTGTATAGTAGGTAGGCCATGACAATGTCGTTGGCGCTGACATTGCCATCCTTGCGAACGCGACCGTCTGTGTTCGCATCTAGAACGGCAGAGCTGTAGTTTAGTCCATTTGTAACACCATCAACATCAGTATATACACGTGATAATGAGGCAATCATCATATCATCGAACTTTAGATTCGCCGCGGTTGACGCAACGAAGTGGCCGACGGCACGGTCAGAACCAGCAGGGCGATCCCATACAAAAAAAGAATTCATATCATCAACAGACATCGGGATTTGAACGCGGTGTCCCATTGTGCCGGACTCGGCTAAATTCACCGCCTGATTGGCAAGATCAGTCGTTACAAGCTTTCTGTACCGTAAAACCGATGCCGACATCTTATATATTCATCCTTTAGATATTTTTCTTAAAGTAAGGAAAATATCTGAAAAAATTGCTTCAGCAGACTTACATAATTAAATTCACCTGCCGAGGGGCAATATCAACACTCACGCTTAGACCTGTACCCTTAAAACCCTTCTGTTCCATAACAATCTTAACAATATCGAGAACTGCCACCATACTTGTGAGAATTGCTGTCAAATTATCTAAGTCTTTTGATTGATTCTGACCAAATGGATCATAATCCATTCTTTACTCTTTACATTTTTTTCTTTTTAGCTTGAATATCTGCAATAACATGGTTAAAATAGCCAATGATTTGCTGAACATCTTCTACATTTTTAACATTAGCCTTTGTATATGTATTAAGGTTAATTTCACTTAAGTAATTTGAGACTACTGTAGTTGCGAGACCTGCTCCTCCTAACATAGACTTTCCTCCATTATTTCTGGGTGGCATTCTCTTAAAGGTTTAGAAATCTTATAACCAGATGGAGACATTTGAAGAAATACAAAGTTGGGGTGTAACTCATTATACTATTGAAAAGGGTTCGCATATATCTGTAAAGACTGATAAGGCAGAAATTGATATCTTTACAAATCCCTATTTTGGCCGTATGCTATTTATCGACGGAGTTCTCCAAAGCTCTGAAAAAGATGAAAAGCTATATCATCAAACTCTTGTTGAATATTGTAAACCAACGGGCCGTGTGTTGATTGCGGGAGGGGCAGAAGGAGCAACGGCAAGAGAAGTATTAACGAGGCCTGTGTTAAAGGTGGATATGGTGGATTGGGACAAGGAATTGGTGAATCTGATGCGCCGTGAAGTTTTCTGTGAAGGGGTGTTTGACAATCCCTCGCTTGAGATTGTACACGAAGATATTATGAAATATCTGACTAGTTCATGTAATTTCTATGATTCTATTATAATTGATTTACTCGATCCACATACAGAAGATGAGATAAAATGGCTCTCTGCTGTATGTGTTTTAGCTACTACAAGACTTACATCGGGCGGAACACTTGTTCTCAATGCTGGTGGTAATTATGATATAATGGTTCGCCTCGTGCATGTCTTAGAGGAGAAGTGTCTTTGTAGAACAGAATATAAAACGATCTTTATTCCCAGCTTTCAAGAATTGTGGTATTTAATAAAGATTTGTAAAGTATAAACATGTCAGTGGTCTATTGTCTCGCAACTGTTAATCAGCCCACTTTAACTTATATTGGGGCCACTATTGATGCTGATAGACGCCTACAGCAACACAATGGTATTCTATCTGGCGGCGCAAGAGCTACTTCTAAACGGCCCAATGATTGGTATAGAGTATGTCATGTGACTGGATTTCCTACTTGGAATTCGGCTCTTTCATTTGAATGGCACTGGAAGCATTTCAGCCGTAAGCTAAAGGGTGCTCCGCTAGAAAGAAGGCAACTCGGTCTAGACAAATGTATGGTCTGGGCCGAGTCAAAGGGTCTTGAACTTGAGATAGTATATTCTTAACTTCTCTCGATGACTTCGTGTCTCAGACCACTTCGTGTCTCAGACCACTTCGTGTCTCAGACCACTTCGTGTCTCAACAATTATAATTTACTAATCTCCCCTCTATATCTGAAAATGAGTTATATTGATAACCCATATTCGGCGCAAAGGCATATCTTTTGATATTCAACTCATTCCAATATACATCTATGGCATACTGTGATCTAAATTTAGATTGTTCTAAGAGTTGAGCAGATAATCTGAAATTCTCATATACCTCTTTAACGGAATCCTTGTGAATACAATATCCACTTGTTGTTTGAGAATATGTAACTAATTCTACAGAATCAATATGAGTTTTTTTAGAAGGTTTTCCTACCTGATTCGAAGATAATAACAACATTCCCCAGTCTGTAAAATTATAGAAAAATGTTTTAATAAGCTCATTATTATTCTTGAAACTTGTGTCATAGAATGTAAAGTCATCTTCAAAGACTATACATGTATCCCAGGACGGATTTGCCATAAAAAGATCTAGCGCTTTTATATGACTTTTTGTACATCCAAGCGCACCATTCGAATGCTTGACAGCATCTATACGTATAATCTTACATTCATCTATACATAGTTTTTTTATCTCATTTAAGAAATGTTCTTTTCTATCAGTACGGGATTCTAAATTTATATAAAAAATAACATCTACTTGTTCCATCTAAAATGCTAGAGATTTTATCATTAGAATGCTGTGGATAGATAATTTTCTGTTTAACGGGGAAGAAGCTGGGGTTTATAGAGTAAAGTACTTATACGAGGCTGTGGATAAGTTTTACATTTGTGAAAAAAAGTATACACACCAGGGCGCTGAGAAGAAACTTTACATTGATTCTATGCGTAAATTATTTGAACCCTATTTATCTAAGATTGAGTTCGCCGTTGATTATTCCAAGCCAGTGACTCCCTTGGACGACGAGGCCGCCCACAGAAATTTCTGTGCGCCTAAGATTCTGGCAGACTATCCTGAGACCCAGTTTATTCTTACAGTATGTAACGCAGATGAGATTCCTGATCTAGAGGTTATGAAGTCTGTGAAAGAGGGGTTATATAATAAGTGCGCAGAAGGTTGTATTTATATGGAAACGAAGACATTCTATTACAATCTGAATTGGCTTTTTGAGAATAAACTGCCCCAGTCAATGCCCTTTGTTGTCAATGATATTCTTCTCAAAGCCCGTGAAAATCTTCAGGACTTTCGTGATGAAAAGGGGCCTATCTTTGGCACATTTGAATGTGGCTGGACCTTTGCCTATTTTATGTCAGTGCCTGAGATAATACGCAAGATAGAAAGCTCTTCTCATTTGGAGTTTAATCAGCCAGATCATAAGAATCCAGATATTATCATGGATTCAATCATTAATGGAGATGATTTCTTACGGCGAAATTATGTGACTGTTAGTAAAAATGAAGAAAATAAGTCCAAGTATCCAAAGGAAATCTTGGAGTTAAATAGGGCGGCGATGAAGGCGGCGTTTGGTATATAAGGCTTTTTAAAACTCGCATTGATCTTTACAATAAGAACAATATGAGTTTGATGGTTAATCAATTAATAAATATAAGCAACCAAACTGGGTAAGTAAGGTTATTAGTTGCTGTAAGCAAGGCCACCCATGCCAGACATCACGCGGAGCACATTGTAGTTCGTCGCGTAGACACGGACAACTGAGCTCGTCGCCGTGCCAACCGCGTTGTTGGACACCGTGAGGAGGAGCGTTGTGTTATCAATGCGTGACAAGTTGCATGTGCCTGAGGGCTGGTGCTGCTCAGGTGAGAGCGCGAATGAGTAGACGTTAACGCCAACCGCGGGGACGTTCGTGTGGTGCTGGTAAGGCTGGACCTCGTTGAAATAGCGGCCCTCGCGAACCGTGAATCTGTCGTGGCCGTTGAGCTGGAGGAGCGCCGTGACGACGGGGTTCTTGCCCGCCATGCCCTCAACACGCGTGACTGAGTAGCCTGACTCGAGCGCGGAGCGGTCCCACCAGTCAGAGTAGTTGAAGGGCTGCTGGCCCTTCCAGGGGTTGATGACGGCGTCATCGCATGAGACATATGAATCACGCTGGACAACCCAGACAAGCTCCTTACAGGGGTGGTTGAAGTTGAGCTTGATCTTGTTGGATGAGGAGTTGATTGACTCCTGGCCCGTGAACTGGAGCGTCTCGATGAGGTACTCGTGGGAGACCTGCGCGAACTTGCGGCGCTCGTCCGTGTCGAGGTAGATGTAGTCAACATAGAGTGACGCCGCGACAAGGTTCGCCGCGTTGACACGGTCACGGACCGCGTGCGTGTTCGCCGCAAGGGGCGCGAAGTCCCACATGAGGTTCTGGAGGTCGTTGAACTGGAGGTTGATGCGGACCTCGTGGTACTGGAGCGCGATCAAGGGGAGCGCGAGGCCAGGGTTGCGGCAGAACCAGAACTGGAGGGGAACATAGAGCGTGTACTCGGGCGTGCAGCCGAGGAGCTCGCCTGATGAGTTGGGCTCACCGCCGGCGCAGTCATTGTCGCAGTCCTCACCGCCCTGGACGATCAAGTTCGTGAGCTGGGGGACATTGCCAACCATCTTGGCATAGCCCGCCTGCTTGCCCGCCTCCTGCGTGAGCTCGTTCCAGATGTGGAGCCAGTCACCGTAGTGCTTGTCGATGCGCTGGCCACCGATCTGGAGCTCAACGTAGTCGACGAGGTTGTGACCGACCCAGTTGAGCCAGCGGAACTGGGCGCCTGAGCCGTCTGAGGCCGCAAGCTTAACTGAGGGGAGTGTCGCCTGGAGGTAGATGCGGTGGATCAAGTCGCCGTTGCGCTGGATCGTGCATGTAACCTGGTTGCCAAAACGAGGGTTGCCGTTGAAAGGGTTCTCGATTGACTCCATGGCGAAGTTCGTGTGGCGACGGTAGATCGCCTTGAAGAAAGTGATTTGGGGGTTGCCCGTTAAATAGACATCCTGCGCACCGTAAGCAACGAGCTGCATTAAACCTCCACCTGTCATCTTATATTTGTATCATAAGAAAAAAAATTTTCAAAACTGTGTTATTTCGCATTTTTGAGAATTCAAACCGGAGAGTTTGTTTCTTAATATACTGGCCCAAATTAATAAACCTTCGTTTCGACTTTAAGATCAATATCATTATAAACCCATATTTCATACATATAACCTGTATTATGGTCATTAATGACTTATTTCCTCATATAGGGGTCTCAATTGATTTGTCTATTCATGTGTAATTTTTATAGTGAAATCTGGAGAATATGCCGCTTTTATATCATTAATTCAATATTATAGGATAGATTCTTATTCTTTAGTCTATCTCATATCACTGAATTATTTATTATTTTTACAGGTTGATATACGACTTCTTGTTTTGTCCGTGGAGTCATTTCAATACCATATATATGATGCTCAAATTGTTTTATTATCTGGGGATCAGTTATAGGTTTAGAAGTCGAAGTCGGCATAGGAGAAGTCCATTTTGAAAACCACCCACCCATTCTAAGGAAGAGGTCTAAACTTGTATACAAGGGATTTCTAGAATGGCAGATAAACCTACTAAAAAAATAGATTCTAGAACAACTCTTGATAACTTACATCAAATTCAAATAGGGAGCCTCCAAAAGGACAGGGATGATATATCAGAGCTAGAATCTAAAATTCAAAGACTATGCGATGAATCAGAAAAGGCAGTTGACATAGTTGTTAGAAGTCAACTAGATGAATCTATCCAACAACTTCAGAAGAAGAAGGATGATTTAGAATCAAATAAGCCAGTATATGATTATTTTTTTGAGACTGGAGAAATATTATACAATTATTATGATCTTCAGGATAAAATACAAAGTGGTCGGCAAATGACTACTTCTAAACTTGTTAAGGCCAAGCCTGGAAGTGTATTAGCTGCCTTACAAGAAGGTGATGTAAGTGAGGCTAACAAAGGGAAAGGGCAAGGACAAGGACCTGTCGAAGAGGGTCGTGAAGTTCTATTGGAAAAGTATTTGCTCAAAGTTAATCCTGAACATGCCAAGAATATTGTAACATCATTTGAAGATCCTCATGGAATGTGTGAGGTTTGTGATAAAGAAATGACATTTAGTGCCAATGAGGCCTTATTCTTCTGTGATACATGTGGTCACCAAGAATTTGTTCTTATTGATAGTGATAAGCCGAGTTATAAGGATCCTCCTCGTGAAGTAACTTATTATGCCTATAAGAGAATTAATCATTTCAATGAATGGCTAGCCCAATTTCAGGCGAAGGAAAGCACGGAAATTCCTGAGGATATTTTCCAGGCTATTCTTGAGGAGTTGAAAAAGGAGCGGATCACAAACCCAGAAAATATCAAGCCGACTAAGGTGCGTGAGATTCTTAAGAAGCTGAAGTGTACAAATTTCTACGAACATGTCCCCTATATTCTAAATCGTATAAATGGAAAGACGGCTCCTGTTATGTCTCGTGAGATTGAAGAAAAGCTTCGTTTTATGTTCAAGGAGATCCAAAGTTCTTTCGTCAAGCATTGTCCAAAGAACCGCAGTAATTTCCTTTCATATTCCTATGTTCTCTACAAGTTCTGTGAGCTTCTAGAGTTAGATGATTACCTACAATGTTTTCCGCTTCTCAAGAACCGTGATAAGTTATATAATCAAGATAAGATTTGGCAGTTAATCTGTAAGGATTTGTCATGGGAGTTTATTAGATCTATCTAGCCTATGCTAGATTGATTAGAGAATCCATTTGAAAAATCAAGAATAATGAGATTCAGTATCTCTTAAAAGAGTATTTATGCTCTCTGTCCCTGTTAAATCTGTAGCCTTCAGGGGCACCTCAGAGCGCTTCCCAAAAACCCAGCCACGATCATGAGACTTATATGCCACAGCATCCGTAAGAATTCCATCCTTAATAATTGTGTTTACAGCCTCAATAACTCCTTGAGAACCATGCTCCTCGCAATAATCATCAATCATAACCCAAGTTCCAGGACGAACATGGTTTAAGATATACCATAAGTCAATATACGGAATAGGCCGCTCGTGACCTCCATCAATAAAGACAAAATCAGGACTATACGAAGGAAATGTGTTAAAGAATGTTGGAAGCGTGTTGATTGAATTCCCTGCGATAAGATTGTTCCGCCCAGGATATGCTATATCTATGAAAATCTTTGCCCGTCGAGTATAATCAAACCAGAAAATATCAAATGATGTCACAATAATATCAGGCCTGACTGCGAGCATTGTGGCCGCACTTAGACCAACATGAAATCCCGTTTCCAGAATATGTTTCACTTCAGGATGGTTTACCAAGAACTCCTGTATGAATTGTTGCTGGGCTTGGTTGATTGATCCAACCTTAATAGGCAGAGTTGATATATTCTTATAGAACTCTTCTGCCATATTGGTATTGTATTTTTAGGTCGTATATCTTTATATCAAAAGAAATGTACGGCGTAATTAGCTATGGGCTATACAGAATTTGTAAAGCACCTAAGATATAAATCATTATATAAGGAAAATGAATTGTTTTGGGGGCTGGGCATAGAAGAAGAAACCTATTTACAATTTACAAAACCACTCTATGTGGCTGCGCCAGTTATAAGGACTTCACACGCAGCAGAAAGATATAGTGTCCGTTATTTCAAGACTTATAAGCAAAACTATACTCTGGCCTTTGAAAAACTCTTTCCTGACGCTTCAGGATTCTTTCCAATACCATACTTTGTAAATGCCCATGCTTTCAATAAGATGGACTTATCTGGAAATCACGCAACTACTTATGAGAAAGTGCCAAAGCCTAATTTACGCTTCAATGGTAAGACATTTTTTCAAGAACTCTACGAATTTGTGCCTGAATACTTTTGTTGTAGGCCAAGAACATTTGCGAAAGTTTTTGATGCATCCTGTATATTTGACGGTGATTCTATAGAATTTATGACACAGAATTTTTACAAAGCAAGAGTTTCTGGTGTAATAGGTGAGCTTTGTATTTCAAAAGAGCGACTGCTAGGCACAATAAATACCTTTCTTATTGAACGGAATTTACACAGAGAAAAGGGGCTTTTAGCATTTCCAACTGAAAATCCTGGATTTGTAGTTAATTATACAAATCCAAAGAATATTTCCATGTTCAATAATGGAACCTACCATATTAATATTACACTTCCTACACAACTGGGAGCCAGGGATAAGAATCGTCTTCCTCAGCTTGTTGATTTTAAGAAATTCAAGGCCGATCACAAAAAATATATACGATTTATTCAATGGCTAGAGCCCTTTATAATAGGAGTATTTGGAACAAGTGATCCTCTTTCAGCTGTTTCGCCATTATACTCAAAGGGGTCTCAAAGATGCGCAGTTTCTCGTTATATTGGCCTATGTACTTACGATACGAATGCGATGCCTCCTGGAAAGATTGTTACTATTCCAGTCGAACAAATCCGTGGAAGTGATAAACCCTTTTGGTGGTATAGGCAATATCATTCAGATTCTGGATATGTGATGTTAGACGAATTGGGTATGGACATCAGTTACAGGAAACACTACAATCACGGTGTAGAAATCCGATTTCTCGATTGGTTCCCAGAGACTATGTTAAAGGGTGTTCTGGAATTCTATGTATATTTGGCAGATTTGTCCCTAGATCCTATGATACCAATGCCAGATGAGGCAATTATGAATGAAGAATACAATAATCTTATTGTTGGTATGTTAAAACATGGCAAGCTCTACACTTTGCCTCTTGCCACGATTCAGCTTTATGAAAGACTTTTAGGTATTTCCATAGGGACAAGTTTAAGTATAAATAGTGTATATGAAGCGATTTTCAAGACAATCCGCAATAAATATAAGGATGGGTTGTGCGCAGGGCTAATGCTTTGATGGCTTAAGATTACTTACATCCTTCTTAATACTACGAACATTTCTAGCAACACTACTATTATCCATTCCACTTGAAACCATCTCACCCTTTACCTTCTTATAAATTCTATATTCATTCAATTCCTCTTTTGATTCCATTACATCATCATAATCCCACTCATCCATAAATACTTTATTGGAATGCCAATTACTAAATATCTTTATAATATCGCTGTCTAATGTATCATCATGGTCATATGGTTCTTTACCAATGTAATGATTATCCATATAATCTATAACCGCTTCTTTATACTTTTCTAATGGTAGAAGTTTCGCCTTTTCTTTCTCTAAAGCGGCATTATTTTTCTTTAATTGTTTTAATTCTGCTTGTAACTTTTTGTTTTCCTCTTCAAGCCTCTCCTCTTTCCCCTTAAATTCTTCAATACAATGGGTATTCTCAATAATGGTTTGACGCATTGTATCTAAATCAAGTGTTGCATGAGCTGTCATATGTGGTTTCCATTTACCAGCAAACAGATAGAACTCCTTAAGGACTTCCTGTAGAGAAATAGTTGTATCAAATGCTAACTTGTTTAAAGATTCTCCAGAGGGGTATACACTTTGTGAATTAGAGCAAGTGTACCCCCCTCCCATAAAGGTAAGTAGTGATTTATTTAATTTTGTAAAAGTATTATAAAACCAAGTGGGAAATTTATATGGTAGTATGTTTAATATTTCTATTTTAGTTAAATCAGTAGGACTACCATCAACTATGTTACTATCAAATGGACCTCTTGAAGATGTAATAGGTATTGTATTTATTAATCTTCCATAATTTGTTAGAACAATACAATAATACCCGTTTCCATGCTGTGGGTGACTTGATATTGCGTAATGATGTCTAAAAGTATGTATTACATATTCATCTTTAGGAAGTTTCACATGAGCATAGTTAGATCTACCTTCTGGTCCTGAAATACTGAGACATGGTTCATATATAACACCCTCAAGGGGTTGTATAGTATACATATCTTCAATTCCCTCTAAAGAAGTATTATTTCGTTGTTCTCGCATTTTATTAAATAATTCTGCCATTTCCATCATTAATTTCTTTTCAGTATCTTCTAAGTAATTAACTACTGATTCCATTGCGATGATTATATTATATAATCAAGCTATGTCAATTTTATGCCAATACTATAATTTGTATGCTTTAAACATTACAGTAAATATACTAGTATGGAATTCGTATATGTATTTACGGTTGACGGAGCAGAATGGGAAGATCTTGTTATTTATCTTTCAGAGGAAGAGGCGATTGCGAAATCAAAGAAACATCCCAAGGTCAGACTAGATCTATTCAAAAAGTCTGAGGATGGATATCGCCCAACCTACACTTATTTCTTGAATGGCGTTTTAGTAAAAAGTTGAGTATGGATTTCCATGTATAAAAAGGTCCCATCATGCATCTAGAACTCATCATCGGTCCCATGTTCGCAGGAAAGTCGTCGGCAATTCTTCAAAGAATTCGCCGAGCGAAAGTAATCGGTCGAAATGTATTCATCATAACAAGTGTCTTAGATACTCGTTACGATGTAAGTGGTGCCTCGGTAAAGACGCATGATCAGGAAGGCACCGTGGCCACAGGCCTGGGTGTAAATGACCTACAGGATATTCTAAAGCTTGCTTCCTTTCAGCGATGTGACACGATTATTATCGAGGAGGCACAATTCTTCAATGGTCTGTATGATATGGTTAAGAGGATAGTTGAAGTATACAAGAAAGATGTAATTGTGGTTGGCCTTGATGGAGATTCAGATAGAAAGCCGTTTGGAGATATTCTACAGCTAATTCCTTTGGCTGACTCTGTGACGAAACTTGCGGCATTGTGTAAGAGGTGTTCTGATGGAACGGAAGGGCATTTCACTGCGCTTGTTGCTGATAAGGAGGGTAAAACCCAGCAGATATATGTTGGCGGGGCCGACAAATATCTACCGATGTGCAGAAGGCATTACTTGGAGAATCTAAATCTCTAGTCCTTAGGGACTGCTTAGCGTGCCATGGGGAAGCCAACGAGGTTCGCGCCGATACCGAAGCCCGCACCCTGGCGGGCCGTCACGCCGATTGAGGGTGAGAAGATGTCAAGGACCGCGAAAACCGCCGCGGCCGCGATCGTGACTGTTAGGATCTCATCCATGGGGAGTGACTTCCGGGGGATGAAGACAAGGGCAAGCGCAACGGCAACGCCCTCTACGACATACTTGATTACACGGGTTAGAAGATCGTTCATGTCCATCTTATCTATATTCGTTCTATAGATTTTTTACTGGCGTGCGGATTATTCTTCCGTTTAAAGTTACTCGTTAATTCAGAATTAGAAATGAGCAAGCCAGAGGAGGATTTCTTATCTGAAGATCCTGAGATTTCAAGCCAAAAGATTGTTTTACTCAGTTTTTTGAGCCCTGAGAAGATCCTTGCCACAAAGGACATTTTCTTCTTTCAGAGATTCTTGGCCGATTATGAGCTTCAGTGGAAGACCTCCAAGCTTGAGGCTTGGATGGCTGATCAGCTCCAGGCAGTGAATACCCGCCTTGAGGGAATTGCCGGTAAGTTACAGGATCTCAGCGGTGCCTTAGTTGGGGAGGTTCGTGATTCCTTCCTCCGTGTCGACAAGTTCGTTGAGGGGTTCCAGGCTCACTGCCGCAAGAATCTTCATGAGCTAAGCGAGCAGAAGCTCAAGACAGAGTTTGAGGATTTCATGTTCAAGAACGGAACGGCACTCGAGGATGAGTTCCATGCGCAGAACAATTTCACAACAACGATTCGTGGAATCAAGGTCCGGGGTGTTTTTGGGTCAGATGTAGAGGCCTCTGCTCGTGCGAAGAAGCTTCAACGCTCTGACCCCAATTTCAATATCTATATGGGCTCTGTCGGTAAGTGGATGGCGTGGGAGCCTGATGCCAGCAAGGTTGGCGAGCAGGAGTATGCCAACGAGCAACTAAATACTTTGATGAAGAAGTATCGTGAAAATGAGGATGCTCGTGACAGCTTTTACACGGAGCAGAAGGCCAAGCGCATCGGAACTGCCCGCACAAAGGATAGTGAGGAGAGTGTCGCAGCCGAGTCAGATGCTAAGGTGTCCGTTTCCGCCTCCATGGGAGGTGCCTACGATGCGATGTTCTCAGGCCCTGCCGATCTTGCAATCCAGCGCAAGATGGAAAAGGAGAACCAGTAATAAAATACAATATAAGCTACAATATAATCGATGATTTATTAAATCATTGATTAATTTGTTAAATATAAATTTACCGTGGAGTGCCGAATTTAGGCACTCCACTCTGATGGCTAGAGCGATAAGTTAAGGACTTCCCAATGTAATAAGCCGACAAAGTCGGCTTATACTTGGGAGTTCTTAACTTAAGCACTAGACGTTACTCATTACCTTCGGGAACCGCATCCGCATAACGAGTCGCCACCTTGTTACACTTGTTCCCCTGGCAGAACTCACCCTCTCCACATGTAAGTCCCTGACAGTCCAAGTCACGGAAACCTTCGGGGAAATACTCTGGCGCTGACGCCTTCAATAAGGGCAGAAGGGCGACTGCCACGAGTAATCCGATAATAGCATACCAGGTTACAGCCTTTAGTCCAAATCTCTTCATCTCTCTACCGTGTAGTGTTAAAAATATGGTGCGGGTTCTCCAGGGGCCAACATATCAACTGGCTGCTTTTCCTCAATAAGCACACGATCCGTCTTAGCACAGAAACCATTAATACATTTTAATTGGCCAGGGCAGGGAGTATCAACATCACATATAGGCGGGCCGCCCTCAAAACCCTCTGAAACATATGGTGTTATGAGAAGAAGCAAAAGTCCTAAGAAAAAGATAAGTCCTAGAGCATATCCTATGTCTTTTAGATTCACCGGAACCATTTCTATTAGTTCATAGGATATTTACGAACTTGAATCATCGGGCCCTTCAAGCGTTTGGCGGCCGTGGCATCATATTCATTATTATCATCTCCATCCTTGTCCTTAGTATTGTTCGCAGCGTGATTCCAGAACTCCTGGGCTCCAATACGGAACTCGCCATGCATATCAGCCTTATACCAAAACACGGTATCCTCCAATTTATTACTCTGTGAATTGTTGTTCATAACAATACATTCATAATTCTGCGTACACTGGTCCATGACTTGACAGAAGAACTCGAAACTGGGGAAGGCACTACCGAAATTCTCAAAAATGCGCTTTCTGTTTGTCACATATGGCTCTCTCAAAATAAAGCAATAATCAACATTTGTTCTCAACATTGGAGGAATACCGAGAGGATACTGCATAGTAATCAAGAAGAAGACCTTGAGCCAACGACCGTTCAAGAAAAGATACCGGATATTTCTATCGTGTAGCCAACTGTCATCATATAGACAATCGTCCATAATCAAGAAACTGCGAGGATCCGTGCGACCCTCGCCGCCGTAAGCCTCAATCTCCTTCTGTACTTTCGCCATGA
>Ga0247722_10001404_pt1 | contig 13313 bp, 15 predicted proteins | sample MSEWelMarce3H_FC_FD_189094 | JGI IMG/M metagenome (GOLD analysis project Ga0247722, IMG submission 189094) | Subsurface sediment microbial communities from gas well in West Virginia, United States - MSEEL Well Study Marcellus 3H_FC | ecosystem: Environmental > Terrestrial > Deep subsurface >... | reverse complement strand
GTGGATAGGAACTTGCGCTCCTATCTGTTGTGAGTGGATAAGAACTCGCGTTCCTATCTGTTGTGAGTGGATAAGAACTCGCGTTCCTATCTGTAGGTAAAGATAAACCAACGGGATGAACTTGCTGAAAAGCCGCCTTCGGCGGCCACTGTACATCCGACTTATTCACATATGTCTTATTTGGCGGCTTTTGTACCGTTTGTTTTTTTTGTTCGTTCTCTTGTATCAACATTGACATACTTCGTTCAATGCCGTCCTCCATTATATAAAAACAATTGCCCCATTGTTTTTATATTGAATGTTTTTTATAAACATTACACCCTAAGAAAAGAAAAATGAGACGTTTTTCGTCTCATTTTTATATTTATGGGTGGTAAACACCGAAAAGAAAATGAGATTTGTCTCATTTTTCTTTTTGGTCGGTGTATTTATTTAGATAACCAGTCTACTTGGTCTCACCCATAATCTGCTGGAAAAACAGATTGACCTGAGTAGTATCGGCCCCCGTGACAGTAAAATCCGGAATGACATCCAAATTGCCTTTGCGAAAACAAAGAAGCGCAGGAATGCCATTGACTTGGCGTTTGGTTTTGAAAGTGGCATAGAGTTCAAAGGACTCGTCGATATCGATTTTGTAGCAGGCCACGGAATCGGGGCAATGGTTGAACCATTGAACAATGAGAGGCTCGATTTTTTTACAGGGCCCGCACCATTCGGCGCCGAGTTTGAGCACAACATGCCCGGGATTTAATGATAAGATTTGTTTGAAGTCCTGGACGGTCATTGCTTCTAAATCTTGGGATTTTGTTTTTGCGGCGTTGGATGAGAATTGCATATATATGGGGGGAATATTTGAGGAAAGGGGATTGGGCGCATCATCGGAGGAGCAAAACGCCGCACCTACTGCTACAGAATTGAAGAAACAAATGGACAAAATGCTAGAGCACTATTTAGCAAGTAATCCTTTAGCAAGTAATCCTGTAGAAAAAGTCAATTCGCAAATCAACGAGTTGGAGGTACGGTTTGGCACAAATCCCCGAAAAGGCAATTTCATCTCCAAAGCAGAATACGACAACGTAATCATGAAATTGCTCTCCTGCGGATTCCGACGCAACAACATGGAATGCACGACCATGCTCCGAATCACTCCCGAATATGTCGACAAGATCACCGGCGTCATCAAAATGTCCAATATTCGCGCGGAAATTATGGACGCCGAATTGGTCCAACAATACTGTAGGCGAACCCCAACAGACATAGATAAGTGCATGAAGAGACATTAAGTAAAAAGACAATAATGAGGTTTTATGAATTCAGTTGTTTCCGATAGAAAATATCGGAAACAAACATATAGATGTCATTAGCAAATTATCAATTGAATGGAGTTGGGTTTATTAATACAGACACGGCAACAAACAAAAAATACTATGGAAATGTTGCGACAGGTTATAGCATTGATGGAACTAATATTGGTGATATTTTTAATTTGAATACAATGTCCGTGGTTGCTGGATCAATAACTGCGAGTGGATACACAACAAACATTTTACAATATAATACGGGTTATTCCTGGACTTCCGCGGGATTGACAGAACGTGGTTATCAAAGTTGTGCAATGTCTGCATCCGGACAGTATGCCGTTGCTGGCGTTAATGATTCTACTGGCAAAATGTATTATTCAAGTGATTATGGAAAAACATGGAATGCATCAGCCATGCCAGAAGATGTAATTGGATATTTTTATATACCATCAATGTCTGCGTCCGGACAATATGCTGTTGCATGCGGTCGTATTAATTCGACAGGAAGATCTTATTATTCAAGTGATTATGGACAAACATGGACTCAGACTTCAAATGCCGGATCAAATTATATATTTTCTGTGGCAATATCCGGATCAGGACAATATAGTATTAAAGCAGATTACCCCGGTTATCTATATTACTCAAATGATTATGGTGGGACATGGAGTAATGCTAATTCAAGTTCTTCTAGTTGGCGTACAGTATCAATGTCTGCGTCCGGGCAATATGCTGTTGCTTCTGTCGCAGGCTCCGGCACTGGTACATATCTGTATTATTCAGTGGATTATGGACAAACTTGGGTTGCTTCAGGTTCGTCAGTTCAATCTTTTGTGGAAGTTTCAATGTCTTCGTCTGGACAATATTGTGTGGGGTGCAACAACGATGTTTCTACTGGTAAAATATATTATTCAAGTGATTATGGACAAACATGGAGTCAGTCTACGTCAGCACCCGGGGCATTTTGGCAATCTTGTTCAATTTCGAGCACAGGACAATATGCGCTTGCTTGTCAGAACCAGGCATCCGGTAAATTTTATTATTCAACCGATAAAGGTGTAACTTGGACGGCAATGTCATTCGCAACAACAGGAAGTTGCTTGGGAGTGGCAATATCAAAATCAGGACAATATGCTCTGGGTATTATGGGGAATCAAATATATTACTCTGCCAACACATCCACGACAACTGCATCAAAAGATTTGGCAGATGTGTTTGAACCTTTGTATAAATATAAAACGTGGGCTAACGTTAGCGGATCCGTGACCACATGGAATGGTGTGTCTTGTTCCAATGATGGAAAATATGTAGTTGGATCTACTTCAGGTTCTTCTGGAAAAATTTATTATTCAAGTAATTATGGTGGAACTTGGACTGATTCTAATGCTTCTATCAATGACATTACTAGCATAACAATGTCAAACACTGGAAAATATGCACATGCTTGCGGTTATTCATCTACTTCATATACATATACTTCAAGTACTTTTGGTGCCGCAAATTGGGCAAGTCCAGGTACTGGAAATTATTTTTTATCAATTGCGACATCAAGCAATGGACTAAATTTTATTGCCAGTCGTAACGGTGGTCCAGGAGCATTATCAACTGGTTACATGTATTATAAACATGGCAGTGCAGGCGGAGTGGCGCTATGCTCTGGCAATAATCCCCCTTGCAATTTTGTTGCCCTATCAGGCAATAGACAATATGGAATTGCTTGTCCAAACGCAAATGCTACTGTCGGTGGCATATATTGGTCAACAACTCAAGGTGTGTCATGGACACAATCTACTTCATTCGCCACAACAAGTTTTGGAGGATGTGCGATATCTGCGAATGGACAATATGCCATAGCAGGTGCTGCTTCTAATGGTGTAATATATTATTCGAATGATTTTGGTGTCACGTGGATTGCGTCAAATTCAGCATCTGCAAGTTGGCAGGACGCAGCAATGTCTGATTCCGGACAATACTGCATATTTTCAGTAGGAACTGCCAGCATTTATTATTCAAATGATTATGGTGTCAATTGGACAAGTGCAACTGCGACCCTCGCAACAGGACACACAACAAACAGCGTTGCAATATCTAAAAATGGACAATATGCATTTGTGACAACAAGTTCAGGAACCATCTTTCGATGTGTTGCCACCAATGTTTAATATAGTTCTAGAAAAATGCAAAACAATCATATTCATGCATTTACACCATTGAAGATTTACACCTTTGCACATCTGTGAATGTGCTTAGGCACTGTTACTTTGCTACTGATAAAACACCTTTTCTCATTTCAAACGCCCATTTTTAAATAAAATAATAGTATATAAATGGATGATAATGAACTAAATAAAATACTAATTTTCAAATAAATAAAATACAAATTCAGTTAAATAATAGACATAAATCAGAGAGAAATCAAATGGATTAGCAATGTTAAAATCAAAAATTATGATATTATACCAGTATATCGTGAAAATGGGCGTTTGAAATGAGAAAAGGTGTAAAAACTTGGGGGCAGTACCATTTATCTGGTATCCGGTTGCTATTATATCTTCGAGTATAGTCCCTTTGTATGTATAATAAACAGATGCTGTATAAATAAGACCACCAAAATCAACCGCGGCGAGTCTGTCTCCGACCGAGTTACTACATATTGATTCCCAACTACGCGAACCAGAATTAGTTTGTTCATTAAACACATAACTCATTTTGCGTATATACCCCGCAATTAATTGCCCCGTCCAAATCCCGCAATTATTCTCCATCCCCATATTAACCACAAATGTCCCAGCACAATTTGGATATCAACAAGTATTCTCTCGAAGAAATATTCGGACTCTTCGACTTGACCTATGATTTGACCGAGGAATCGATGCGTGCCGCAAAAAAGAAGGTACTGATGATTCATCCCGACAAGTCTCGGTTGCCTCCCACGTATTTCCATTTTTACCGAGAGGCCTACGATATTGTCCTAAATATTTACAAACAAAAAGCCCGGCAGACCGAGGGTTCAACAACCGGAAATGGTTCCGGGAAACCCGTCTACACACCATTAAACTCAGGTGATTATGAACCCGATATTTCCAAGAAAATGGCCGAGACGACAAAAGGCAATGGTGCCTTCAACAGCAAGTTTAACGAGCTCTACGACAAGAACATGGTCCGAAAAGCCGACACGAGTCGCTATGACTGGTTCCGCCAAGCCGATTCCGTCTACGACGATTTTAGCCAAAAGCAGGTGAATCCTAAGAACATGGGCTCCGAACTGGAAGCCATCAAGCAAAAGCAAGCGGCACTCCAGGTCTATCGCGGCGTCCAGGAGATGAACGCCAGCGGTCCTCGCGGAACCAGTTATTTCGAGGAAGACGACACCTCTGCCGACTATGTCAGCTGCGATGTATTTAGCAAATTGAAGTTTGACGATTTGCGCAAAGTCCACAAAGACCAGACTGTGTTTGCCGTGTCCGAGTCCGATTTGAACAAACGAGTCCAGTATAAATCGGTGGACCAGTTCGTGCGTGACCGCGACGGGGGCAATCAGGCACCTCTCTCCAAGATGGAGGCGAGCCAGGTGTTAGAACGTCAGCAGAAAGAGAAGGAACAACTGATGATGAACAAACAGCACCGCGACTTTATGCTACAGAAAGAGTATGAAGCGAAACAGAAGTCGGTGCGCGCGGCGTTTTTACAGTTGAAGTAGAGGTAACCAACAAATCCTGTATTAATATATAATGGCTCGCGGAAGAGGAGGTATTGGCGGAACCGGTATTTTCGGAGGTGTTGGTATTGGCACAGGTATCGTGTGTGATTCCAAAGACGATTCAACATATTGCTCTTTCATCAAGATTGTATCGGTTATTGTGAATCTTTTTATCGTGTGCTTGATTCTGTATTTTGTCTTCAATTGGCTAAAATCCTATATTGGTAGTGGAAGCGGTAAATCTATTTTCAGTGGGTCAAGACGATAAGACGATAAGGCGATAAGGCGATAAGGCTTTAAGTCGGCCTCTAAGTCTTCACGATTCGATATTCTTATTGCGCCACAATAAGAATATATCAAAAATATATACATTATACACGAATGTTCACCCGGAAATACGTCTATCATTATTTGTTTGCGATAACCGTCGTCGGTATCGCCAGTTATTTTAGCGACAAAATCAAACAAGGTCTGTCAAGCAATGACGCGGAAAACCAGCTCATCCGCCAATATTTATTGAACGAATCGCCCCTCTATGGATTCAATCGCCCCAAGTTGTGGATTCACAGCACCTACGAGAAGAACGCACGGCAATGGAAGGACTTTTACAGTCGCAATTCGACCGATTTGAACCAGCCTTATATCCACCTCACCATCAAATCCATCATCAACCATTGCGGCAACGATTTTAATATTTGTTTGATTGACGACGAAACATTTAGCAGACTCATTCCAACATGGGAGATTAATATGGAAACGGTGCCTGAGCCGGCTCGCGCCATGTACCGCGAATTGGGTATGATGAAACTCCTCTATTTGTATGGCGGTGTCGTGGTGCCCAATTCGTTTTTATGTTTGCGTTCGTTGGCGCCCCTTGTCGCGGAGGATTCCACCTTTTTCGCCGAAGAAGTCAACCGAACTTGTAATGTAGTGAAGAAACAGGAAAACACATGTTTCTTACCGGGGACGCGAATTATGGGCGCACCAAAGGCGAGTCCTGTTATCAAGGATTTGGTCGAGTTTTTGGAGAAACGCAACAGTTTCCCGCATTTCACTGTAGAATCCGCTTTCTTAGGAGAGGTTCAGCAGAAGATTTTATCGTTGACTCAATCATCGATAATCGACGGTACTTTGGTGGGCGTCAAAAACAATAAAAAGAAGCCAATCATGCTCGAGGATTTATTGAGTGAGAATTTCTTGGATCTCGATGAGAAGGCGTATGGCATCTACATTCCCGCCGACCAGGTTTTGACGCGACCCAAGTATCAGTGGTTCGCCTATTTGACTTCGGCAGAGGTCCTTGCCACCAATGCGGTAATCACCAAATACTTGAAGGCATCGGCCGTGAATGAGTATACGAAGGACACGCATACGATGAAAAGTGTGACGACCATTTAAGGACTTGACGAATCGCATGTAACTAATGCCTCCAATGCGTCACTTGCCGCTCGAATGGTCGCCGCCTGTGCCTCTAACGCAGCTTTCGCTTCCGCCTGGGCTTTGTGTAGCGCCTCTTTGCGCGCCGCCACTTCTCGGTGTGCCGACACCTCCTGCTCCGTCGTCTCGCCATTGTGGTAAACCATATAATCCACGTGGTATTTCGACTGGTGATATTTGATTTCCGAATCGAAACGTACATTGGATGTCCGCGCCAACTGGCGCACCACATTCGCAAACATCCGATAAGTGAGCTCGCGGTCAATGTAGAATCGCTTGGATACATGATAATGCGGCCGCAAATCCTCTCGAAACCCCACGTACAAATCGTGGAACAACAGTTTCTTGAAGGCGTTTTGGTCCAAAAAATAATATTTCTCCGTCTTTAAGCAGATTTTTTCCAGTAAATCGAACAATACATTCACTGGAACATCTTTCTTAAATACTTGTTCGCACATGGATAGATTGCCTATACAATTAAGCATCAATTTTATTATATGGTTTTTGCCAATGTGGATTTTCAAGGTGGACTAACGTCTAAGACCACCAGAGGTGGTCGACCGTTTAAGGTGCCTTAAGCCACCGTAGGTGGCAATGCCTTCGGTCGATGGCTTGGGTCGCCTTAAGCCACCGTAGGTTTGGTCGCCTACCGACTAACGTCTATGCCTTCGGTCGCCTATCGCTTGGTCAATGTTTTTTTCACATTGTTTGTGAAAAATGCAAGCTCAATAATGTCTTCATGAACCTTGTGGAAAATCGTGATACATTTACACAAATACGGCACAGTATTATATTTCTCCGTCTCATTCAGCGTGTCGGTGAACTTGATGAACATGAAGAAATAGTCCAATATATCGATGACCGAATACCCATAGTCGTGGATTTCATAGAGGATACGAATGGCACCGCTCATATCGTCGGCGCGCAAAAGCTCCACATATTTTTCAAATTGGGCGAACGATATATTGGAACACAGTCGGCTGGTCAAAGTCAAGTCAACCGGTTTGCCGTAAATGTAGATTTTCTCTAAATGATTGATAATGACTCGAATCGAGTTGTTGCTGATATTTAGCAGAAACTGGCGGCTGGCGTCATCGATGTCCAGCTTCTCGGCGGTGATGATTTTCGTCATGGTTTTTTCTAAATGCTCGCGTGTCGACGACACGATTTTGATGATGTGGAGTCGCGACTGTAAGCTCTCGTTCACTTTCTGAATATTGGTACAAACAGAGAGGAACTGGACATTCTTGCTGTATTTGTCGATACAATTGCGGAAGACTTGCTGGCTTTGTTCGTTGATGTTGTCGATGTCATCCACGACGATGGTCTTTTTTTTCCCATGAACGCTCGATTGCGATTGGCAAAATGTCTTGAGTTCATTGCGGAAAAACTGGATGCCCTGTTCTTTCAAATTGTTGATGGTCATGATGTTGTGTTCGGGGAAGATGGCGGTTTCAGAGAGGCCGTAGTATTCGCGAATAATGGCGTTGATGATCGAGGTTTTGCCGGAACACGCATTTCCCACAAGAAGAATATTGAGATCATCGATGTGGTTGAGGGTTTTGAACACGAGATGATACTGGGGGTCTAGGTAGAAGTCGCGGATAAAATAGGGGCGATATTTATTGATGAATGTGTTTGTCATAGGGTAGAATAGGAAACGTTTTTATCTGTTTTTGCGTAGTAAATGATTTAAAACTATATTGAAAACACATATATTATGTCGAAAACGCATTATGAAATATTGGGAATCTCGCGCGAAGCTACGGAAAAGGAGGTGAAGCAGGCGTTTCGGTCGCTTTCGATGAAATATCATCCGGACAAGGTGGTGACAAGTGATCCGGTGGAGAGGGAACAGGCCAACACGATGATGCAGAAAATCAATGAGGCATATGAGGTGCTGGGTGAAGAGTCGAGCAGACAACAATACAATATGGAGTTGGATGGAGTTCCTCAAGGAGGTGGATTTCATCAAGGTTTCCCTCCCGGTTTCCCTCCTGGATTTCAAGGATTTCAAGGATTTCCTGGGTTTCATCAAGGTTTCCCTGGGTTCCCCCCCGGAGGGGGGGGAGGAATCCATTTCATGAACGGCGGCGGCGACATGGGCAATATATTCGAAATGTTGTTTAGCAATAATGGCGGGGGCCCAAATATATTCTTCCATGGTGCTCATGCCCCGCCCCCCACAATTCAAAAGGCCGTCGAAATCACAATGGCCCAAGCATATACTGGATGTACTGTCTCCGTCGATGTCGAACGCTGGGTCCAGCAAGGCGATGTGAAAATCACCGAAACCGAGACAATCTCCCTGAATATTCCGGCGGGCATTGACCACAATATGGGGCTCTGTATTCGAGGCAAAGGCAATGCTTATTCGGATGCGGTTCGAGGAGATGTCAAGATAATCATACAAGTTGTGAATGATACGCATTTTCAGAGGAAGGGCAACGATTTGTATTACAAGAAACAGTTGACGCTGAAAGAGGCATTGTGTGGATTCAATTTCCAATTCACCCATCTAAATGGGAAGGCGATGGTGATGAACAATACGACGACGATTATTTTTAACGGGGCTAAAAAAAATATAAATGGACTGGGAATGACTGCTGCGGGAAGCTTGATTGTTGAGTTTGATGTAGTTTTCCCCACGGAATTGTCGAGCCAGCAGCGTGAGGCACTGATGAACATACTGTAAGCCTTTGGCTTATGCCCACCTTTGGCTTATGCCCACCTTTGGCTTATGCCCACCTTTGGCTTATGCCCACCTTTGGCTTATGCCGACGCTTTGTCTTTTTTGATTTGTTTTTGCGACGACGACGACGACGACTTCCGCCTTGTATTGGCAATTCCTCTACGGATTCCTGTTCTTCTACGGATTCCGGTTCCTCTTCGGGTTCCAGTTCCTCTTCGGGTTCCAGTTCCTCTACGGGTTCGGGTTCCGAATGTTCTACATACATTAATCCTAAACCGACAACCGATACCAATACCATTCCATATGATATTTGTTGAGTATGTGTATGAACATAATGATTGACATTGGATGGAAATCTTGTTATGCTATTTGATATTTTTTTTAAAAATGTTTGTATTGAATCCTTAATAACTTCCGCCATGATACGATTCGTATATATATAAATGCTAAAATATTATGTTATCGTATATGGATAACCCGGGTATTTTAGAAGGTATAATGAAAAAACAAGAAATACTTGAGAAAAAAATAGGAATTATTGAAAAATATTTGAAAAACATGGGAACTGAGTTGAAAGAGATTGATTCGGATGACCATGATAAAGGCTTAGATACTGCCGCAAGCTTAGACGAAAGCTTAGACCAAGACTTAGACCAAGGCTTAGACGAAAGCTTAGACCAAGGCTTAGACCAAGACTTAGACGAAAGCTTAGACCAAGACTTAGATACGGATAAAGACTTGGACGAAAGCTCACTGGATTTAACAAACTTAAAATATCCATCCGATGATTTGCCAACTGAGCTCGAGTATCTTGTAAATGGAATGGATACCGAATTAACCGTATACACCTGCGTTTTTCAAATAAATCGCGAACAGTTTGAACCCTTTGTTTTGTACGATACTGTCATAAAAGATGATAAAATTGATTTCCCATCAAAAACAATGCTACCTGCAGAGCTAGAACCGCACCGAGCGGAATCCAAAGATACCTATCGAGGATATATTCACAATGAAGATGCCCCGAATGTCATCTATTTGATATTTGAAAAGAATAGCGAGAATGACACCGCGACTGCAACAATTAACGAATTGTATAATTTGAAAATGGTCAACAACAATAAAGTCGACGATTCCATCATTCAATTTTTTGAAAAAAACGAAACCCTTGTTTTGTATATCTATGCGGATACAAAGAAAGTCGATATTCCATTTAGCGGATACTTGTGTGATGTGGATGATGCCGGAAATGTAAAAAACGTTGCTTTAGAAAATGAGGATGATATGCCATTGCTCGAAACAGATATTTTGAAAATTGGCTTAATGGGTGAATATTATTATTTGAGCTCTTTCTTGGTTGACCCAGCAATTGTTGTTCCGCGCTATGTGATTTTTGCGTCAAATCGAGTGATGTTTGGTGAAGTGGATGAGTACGATGATTACAACTCCATCTTTTACAAAACATCAAACAACTCATTTTGGGCAATCACGTCGTCGTCGCTAATAGGTAAAATATAATAAATTATTATGGTATAATTGATTATATGCTTCGCGTTGGAGGTTCACTAACAGATATACAAAATAATCTCACGCCGATGTCTAAGACGATGTCAGGCGGAGGTCTTGCCGACGACTTAATGAATGGAATAAATCAGATAACCACACCACAGAATGTGGTTCCCAAAGTCCAAATACCCGACAATTCTATCACAGAAGATTTTGTTCCAGATGCTAAAATGACTGACATAATTATTGAACAAGCGCGTAACATCGACGAATCGTCGTTTTCGGCGTCTGCCATTCTAAATATGGTCATTGCTTACACGGCAAAAGTGCTTTTTATTGGATTCGACATTGAAAACAAAATGCTCCAGAATGGGTTGCTTGCCTTTGTGTGGCTTGGTCTTGCGGCACTGATATTTGCGATTGCGATTGCTATACCCAATACAAACATCACATTTATCATGTATTGTAGTGCAATATGGATAATTGCACTGGCGATTCTATTTGTAATCTTACAGCCGTACCGAGTTGCATAAAGCGAAGCTTCGCTTATACATTGCTCGGACCATAAGTTGTCAAGAATTGCTCCAAAATATCCAAATCCACAATTTCACTCAGAGAGTCGTGTATTTCATCTCGGTCCGGATTGTACCCAGCATTCGAATTGAATAACACAATGTAGTCGTTGATCACCTTGGTATTCTCGGCATAACGTTTCTCATTCGTGGCACGAACGCGTTCCGCCTCGATTCGCGCTTCTTCTTTGCGCTGTTTAGCCATTTCTTCGGCCGCACGTTTTTCCGCTTGTTCGCGCAATCGCGTCTCATACTCTTCGCGCATTTCGGCGTTTTTACGCGTCATGTCTTCCTGTATTTGGCTAATTTTCTCGCTGACCACGGAATAGAGGAGGTCATTTGGACTCTGGTCTTCGTCCACCTTGGTCCACTGGTATTTGTCTTCATCCGCACTAATAATGATATTACAAATATCGGGTTTCTTGAGGGTCTCGAAACGCAAGGTTCGCTTCTTGAGCTCGTCGATTTTCTTCTGGCGCTGTTCGTCCGTCTTCTTACTACAACAGCTCGGCCAGCAACCCGAGTATTCACCAGAGAATGTCGCGATGAACTCGGTGATTACTTCCGGCGGAATCGATGGACTGGTTTCCATCAATCGGTCAAACTCTTCGCGATTGGTCTTCAAGAAATGACCGGCGTCCTCGGACCGGTCATCTGGGTGTTTTGCCAGTTCGATTTTGATATTTCGCGAAAACTTGTCCCACGCGATAGCCGACACGCGATGGGATTCGTTGTATTCGGAGATTTTCAAGTATTGCTGGATGGTTGTGAGAATGCCGATGAAAATGTTCACCGAACCAATTACCATGGGGGCGTAGAACTGTAGGGAGATGGGGAGACTGCCCTGGGCGAAAGAGGCGGTTCCACTGATAGTAGATAAAATAATGGCCGGAATCGTGAACCAGGCGTGGAGGACGGAGAACTTCTGGTGGGCGCGATAATGGAGCCATTTGTAGCATTTGGCAATGTCGCACCACTCGACGACGATTTTTTCGTTGGTGGGGGACCACGCGACACTTACGGTGGTCCCGGCGACGCTGGGTTCGGGGATGACCTCGTCGGATTCTTTTTTTTGAGTATTGTCGGCCATTGTGTATTATATAGTACCTCTACACCTTTTTACATTGTAAGTCCGTAACTATTATAATTGTGTAAAAAATTGAAATCTTTTTTGTACATAATTTGGAAGCATAATAAATAAACCCACCTTGTGAAAACCAGAAACGAAACCGAAAACCCCAAAACCCGAAAACTTAAGAAAATGAACGCCACCATTGACATCTTCTTGCCCAAAGTCCTCATCACCAGCTTGGATACCGTCGAGTCAATGAAACAGAAGATTGTGAAGACGATTGCCAACATGGGCGTCGGAACCATCGACCTGTTTGACTTGAACTTCTCCAAGAAACACATGAACCATTATGGATTCATCACCATCTTGTTGAGCAATACAGACGTAGCGCGACGATTTGTGAGAGACATGGAAGATAGAGGCTTTGCTAAATTGACCGACAAGGACCATTATTGGCGAGTCTGCCGATACATTGCGCTGGAGAAACGCAGAACCTTGGACACTGCATTCATTGAAGAGGATGAAGAGGAAGAAGAAGAAGATGAGGAATCGCCTGACTGGGAGGACCCGAATGAGGATAAGCCGTATGAGTATGGATTCACTCATTCTGTTGCTGATGCCTTTGAGACATCCACCTTTGAGACATCGTCCACCTTTGAGACATCCACCTTTGAGACATCCACCTACGATTCTCAAATCTTAGATTTGCTAAGCGATGACGAAGAAATTAATTCCGCCTTCGAGCCAGCACTAGAGATGCCTGTACTCGATGTGCCCAACTGTGATTATACTATATACACCAACTGGAAACACACAACAACTGATATCATCATGGCGTCGCGTATATTCCCCAATATCACATTGTTAGATGTGATTGACAAACAATGTGTGCCGATGCCAATCCCCAATTTACTGATTGGAGTCAATAGTATGTACGAAACATCACCCTCACAAAAGTGGATGGACTGGTTATAATCTTGTATAAAATCTTGTATAAATCTTGTAAAAAACCTATAATAAATCTTTATAATAATCT
>Ga0247722_10001403_pt1 | contig 13315 bp, 10 predicted proteins | sample MSEWelMarce3H_FC_FD_189094 | JGI IMG/M metagenome (GOLD analysis project Ga0247722, IMG submission 189094) | Subsurface sediment microbial communities from gas well in West Virginia, United States - MSEEL Well Study Marcellus 3H_FC | ecosystem: Environmental > Terrestrial > Deep subsurface >... | reverse complement strand
ATGGCAATTGAACTGCTTCGCCGAGCGGGGGTGAGCAACTTCGTTGCTGCAATGGAAAGACTTAATGACATCCCCGAGAAACTAAAATCTACACTTCAGCAAATACATTTTTTATGAGAAAGCCGTGATACCCCCCCACCATCACCCGATTAATCGGCAACACCATCAAGGTGCCGGGCGCTGCGCCAAAGCTGCATTGCAAGGTGGCACCACTACAAACCTGAGGGCTTCCCATGTTTTCTCCTTGTAGGTCAATATTTTCAATAACTATTGAGCGGGTGAAACCCCATACGCGCCAACCAAATTGGTTTTTCATTAGCAAACAGCGAAAAACACAATAACCACGCTCTCTGCATAGGGCTTTAAAGTCCCCTTTAAGCACGCCGAAGCGAGGAACAAGCGGGGCGGGGTTTCGGCAAGGGAGCGAGGAACGAGCCAATCCCGCCCGCCGCCGACTCGATTGTCCGCAGCTGAGGGGCCTTCGTGCTGGTCGGGGCGGCCTTCTTTGGCTTCGTTTCTTGGCCGTTCAAGAAAGGAAGGCCCCTGCGGTGGCTAACCGCTCCAAAGTCAACGTGCCGAAGGCACTAAAAAGGTCTTTTTGACTTTGCTTAGCGCACATGGGGCAAAATCCACGAGAAAAGCTGAAAAACACGCGGGCTTCACCCTCCCTATACTTCCTTATTATCGATAAATGAAAGCAAAAAGTCAGATTTAAAATAAAAAACCGCCACAAGCGTCAGCTGATGGCGGTTTTTAGTATAAGTAAAAAGCTTAATCTGCGCTTAATACACCACGGCGAATTTGATCGTCTTCGATCGATTCAAACAGCGCTTTAAAATTGCCCTCGCCAAAACCTTCATTGCCTTTACGTTGAATAATTTCAAAGAAAATTGGCCCAATCACCGTTTCGGTGAAAATTTGCAGCAGGATACCGCCGCCTTCAGTGGGCGCGCCGTCAATCAAGATACGATTCTTACGCATGCGCTCTAAATCTTCACCATGGCCTGGCAGGCGAGCGTCGGTGCGATCGTAATAGCTGTCTGGCGTATCCAAGAAGCGGGTACCGCTGGCTTTTAGTGCTTCTACTGTGGCAAAAATATCGTTACTGGCTAAGGCAATATGCTGAATACCTTCGCCTTGATACTGACGCAAGAATTCTTCAATCTGGCTTTTATCGTCAGACGATTCGTTAATTGGGATGCGAATCTTGCCACATGGGCTAGTCATAGCACGGGAAACAAGGCCCGTTAGCTTGCCTTCGATATCAAAGTAACGAATTTCACGAAAGTTTGCGATGTTTTCATAAAAGCCCGACCACAGATCCATATTGCCGCGCATGACATTGTGCGTTAAATGGTCTACCTCAAATAAACCCACGCCTACCGGATGCTGATCCACACCTGCGAGTGGCACGAAATCAACCTCATAGATGTTTTGGTCTTGACCATAGCGGTCTACAAAATACAGTGCCGAGCCACCAATCCCCTCAACAGCAGGGATGTTTAACTCCATAAAACCAATTGGGCGGCTAAACGGTTTAGCACCATGCTCAATGGCATACTGGTAAGCACGATCAGCATCGGCCACACGCCAAGCCATAGCACAAGCGGATGGGCCGTGAGCGGCCGCAAACTCATGGGCTGGCTGGGTTGATTCGCCGTTCACAATAAAATTGATTTCACCTTGGCGGAACAAACTGGCGTTTTTGCTGCGATGGCGAGCAATTTCTACAAAGCCTAAAGACGTAAAAAGCGTCTTCAGGCTGTTTAATCCTTCCTGACTAATAGCGGTGTATTCAACAAACTCGAAACCGTTTGTTGCAAGTGGGTTGATGCTCGGTTTTTCCATTTTCATCTATCTCTCCAGTAGGTGATCCCATACAACCATGCACAGCGTAAAAATATCGTTATGGCATTTTTAGTATTGGATTAATTTAAACCGTGCTTAACGGTCCATTGTAAAAACTCTTTTTCTAAGGCATCAAAACTTTCAATCACAAACAAGTCTTCCTGCATATGCCAAATGTCATATGTCGTTGCTGCTACACGCTCAATATCAAAGGCATGCTTACGCGTTTGATCAGACAAGCTGAACATCACTTCTTTAGGCGACGAGGCAATCCCCGCACCAAAAATATGCAGGCCATCGTTTTCTTGAATCAGGCCAAACTCTACCGTGTACCAATACAAGCGAGCCAGCCACACTTTTGCAGGGTGGTCTAACTCAAACGCACGTACACCTGCACGGCCAAAAGCTTCAAAAAAATCAGCAAAACGCGGATTCACCAATAAAGGAACATGGCCCATTAAATCGTGGAACATATCGGGAGCAGGCGTGTAACCTATTTCATCAGGCTTACGGATAAAATCAGTTGATGGAAAAATACGCTGTGCTAGTAATTTAAAAAAATCTTCATCAGGAACAATTCCCGCAACACGTGTTAGCTTCCAACCAGAAAGCGCTTCCACTTTATCGCTGATTTCCAGCAAACTAGGAATGCGATCACAAGGGAACCCAACCTGCTCAATCCCATCTAAAAAAGCTTGGCAAAGCCGACCCGGCAAAACTGCTTTTTGATTAGCCAACAAGATGGCCCATGTTTGATGTTCTACGTCAGTGTACTGTGGGATAGGGTAGGAACGGAGCTCTAAAACTGCGTCCGGTGTGGACATTTGCATGTCTGGCCTGAGGGTTGCTGCTTCATCGGTATACACAAGACTTCTCCTAGTGGTATTTTTCACAGCAACTGTTCTACACTAGCTTTCCATTCTACAAAAAGTGTAGAGCAATTTTATTTCTAAAATGCCAATAAAATAAATATTTATGCAATTTAACGCCAATTAAACATAAAACAAGGGGAGAAAACACCATGGAACTAGATAGGACTGATATTAAAATTCTTAACGAGCTTCAGTTACATGGCCGTTTGAGCAATGTAGAACTCGCTGAAATCATCGCTTTATCACCTTCACCTTGTTTGCGCAGGCTCAAACAGCTCGAAGATAGTGGCGTGATTCGCAAATATGTTGCACTTTTGGATCCACTTTTAATTGGCCTCGGTTTGCAGGCATTTATTCGCGTTTCTTTAGAAAAACGCGGCCATAGCCATCTGCAAGAATTTGTGGCTGCCATTCAAGATTGGCCAGAAGTCGTAAATTGCTACGCCATGACTGGCGAAATGGATTATTTGCTGCAGGTTTACTTTGAAGACATGACGCATTTCTCTAAATTTGTGATGGGCCAGCTACTCCAGCACCCCGGCATTGCCGATATCAAATCGAGCTTTGTTCTCAAAGAGTTCAAAAACACCACCAACCTACCTTTAAGTCACCTAAATCCATAACAGATCTTAGACGGCGGCCTCTACGTTTAGCAGAAAAACTCAGGGGGCGCGGCGAGCTGCCGCTGCCACCTGAGACCATTTTGGCTAATTGACAATGCAGGCATACCTCTTTTACACCCCACTTCACATCACCTCGTCATATTCCTTACGCATACTACAAAGCTCAACGTAATAAAAAAGCAAAAAACTGTCTGTTTTCCATAAAAGAACTGATGGAATACTTCCTTGCTGCTTGCCAGAGCCTAGGTATTTCAGCTATACCGAATCACTTATTCATATCAATAAGATAAGGCGTGATGAGTTTACAAACACTCTGGCTAATTGCTGCATTACTGCTTGCCGGATTTGAAATGCTGACTGGCACTTTTTACTTACTCGCAATCGCCCTTGGCCTGCTCAGCGCAGCAGGAATGGCTTTTTTTGGGCTTACTTTCACCATACAGGCCATTACGGCGGCGCTAGTAAGCTTACTTGCCGTTGCCGTACTGACACACTGGCAAAGTACACGCACGCCACCGCCCGAGGAAATCAGCAGCGATATTGGTCAACATGTAACAATTGTGGAATGGCAAGGAGAGCGTCGTGCTCGCGTTCGCTATCGTGGCACACTGTGGGACGCCGAGCTGGCCGCAGATACGCCAACTGGCTTAGATGAGTACATTATCATTGCAACACATGGCAACTCTCTCACACTTAACCATTCACCTCTGAGGCACCCCTAATGGAATTCGGTTTTCCTGTTATCTTTTTATTTATTGCAGTCATTTTTGTCGCTAAAACTTTCAAAGTAGTGCCGCAGCAGCACGCGATGATTGTGGAGCGGCTGGGTAAGTTTCATGCTGTTTTGCAACCAGGTTTAAGTTTTATCGTGCCATTTGTGGATCGAATTGCTTACAATTTATCGTTAAAAGAGATTCCACTCGATGTGCCATCACAAATTTGCATTACACGGGACAACACCCAGCTGCAAGTTGATGGCCTACTTTACTACCAAGTAACCGATCCTAAGCTGGCCTCTTATGGCACATCCGATTACGTCATGGCCATTATGCAATTGGCCCAAACCACACTGCGCTCTGTGATTGGTAAGCTAGAACTGGATAAAACCTTTGAAGAGCGTGATGACATTAATGCGGCAGTCGTCAGCGCCTTAGATGAGGCTGCCCGCAGCTGGGGCGTTAAAGTCTTACGTTACGAAATCAAAGACTTAACCCCACCTAAAGAAATTTTGCACTCCATGCAGCAGCAAATTACCGCCGAGCGTGAAAAACGTGGCCGCATTGCACAATCTGAAGGGGTAAAGCAAGAGCAGATCAATCTTGCCACAGGCCAGCGTGAAGCCTCTATCCAACGCTCAGAAGGTGAGCGCCAAGCCGCCATCAATGCGTCTGAAGGCCAAAAACAATCGGCGATCAATCAGGCAGAAGGTGAGGCCGAAGCACTTCGTCTAGTAGCGAAAGCCACTGCAGAAGCCATTCATATGGTGGCGCAAACCATCCGCCAGCCCGGTGGGCATGAAGCTGTTAATTTAAAAGTAGCTGAGCAATACGTAGCGGCCTTTGCCAATATTGCAAAAGAAGGCAATACCATGTTGATTCCTACCAATGCCAGCGATATTGCGAGCGTGGTAGCAACAGCAATGTCGGTCATTAAACAACCGTCTTAATCCCCGAAGGAAATAGCACCATGTCAGAACAAAAATACCGCCTCGTTACCCGCAGCGATTTTGATGGTCTTGTCTGCGCGGTGCTACTTACTGAATTAGAGATGATCGACGATATTTTATTTGTGCACCCTAAAGATATGCAGGATGGCAAGATCGCGGTCACTGCCCACGATATCACCACTAATTTACCCTATGTGCCTGGTGCTTTTTTATCGTTTGATCATCACCTTTCCGAAACAATTCGCACCGTGGGCGAAAAAGCAAACCATATTATCGACCCTAAGGCACCTTCCGCTGCCCGTGTGGTTTATGACTATTACGGCGGGAAAAGTGTTTTCCCCAATATTAGTGATGAAATGATGCTTGCCGTAGATAAAGCTGACTCAGCTGAATTTACCCGCGAAGAAATTCTTACGCCCAGAAATTGGGTGCTCCTCAATTACTTAATGGATGCTCGCACGGGGCTGGGCCGCTTTAAAAGCTTTAGAATTTCCAACTATCAACTCATGATGGATTTAATTAAATACTGCGGCAGCCACGGCATTGAAGATATTTTAGCGTTGCCTGATGTTCAGGAAAGAATTGAAGTTTATTTTGAACACGCCCCACAAGCCAAAGAGCAGCTCACTAGTTGCAGCCGTATTTACGATAATTTAGTGGTGCTTGATTTAAGAAATGAAGAAACTATTTTTGCCACCAATCGCTTTATGATTTATGCGCTTTATCCGCAATGCAATATTTCCATTCATATGCTGTGGGGCTTGCATCAACAAAATACGGTATATGCCACCGGGAAATCGATTATTAATCGTAGCTCACAAACCAATATTGGAGAGCTGATGTTGGAGTATGGCGGCGGCGGCCACGAAAATGCCGGCACCTGCCAAGTAGCCAATGAAGACGCCAACCGTGTACTACGCGAATTAGTACTAAAAATCACCGCAGATGGTTGAGACACACAAGCTAGCAGCCTGTCGGACTTAGACGGTCGAAGCGAAAAATCGCATGGTCGAGACCAGATTTTGCCGGATTTGCAGCGCCAATAACGAGTTATTGGCCAAAAATCTGGTGAAATATAGACCGATCAGGTGATTTTGCAGCTGACTGATGCTAAGCCCGACAGGCTGCTAGCAGCCTGTCGGGCTTACGCGATCGTAGCGAGGGAAAGACCGGTTTGAGACAGATTTCGCTGGTTTTTGAGGCGAATAGCTGGCTATTCAACGAGAAAATGCGTGAAATATGGCAAAATCCGGCTTTTCCGTAGTAGATCAGTCTTAAGTCCGACAGGCTGCTAGGGCCTTTATTAATGACGACAAAACTGCGCCCTAAATCTATTCGTAAGGCATTTTTTTGCAACGAGTACCGCTCTTCAAGGATGATTATTTTTCCCTAGGGCACGAGTTTATCCGCCCTAGGAAATTCAATTTCTACGATATCCGTAGAATATAACGCACACAGGCTTTGGGACACTCACCCAACACAAGATCACATTGATCTAAATATTTTTCGCTTGGAGTAAGAGTGAACATCCCTGGCTACAGTCTAAAGAGCACGCTTTATCAAGACAAGACAGGCAGTATGCATCGCGGCGCTCGTAGTGATGGCACGCCATGTCTTTTACGTATTCAAGCCCTACCCCGAGCGAGCATCGCCCTCACGGTTGAACGTGAATTACTCGAACAAATTCACACCAAACATACCCCACAAGTATTCGATCTATTCAAGCACGGCGCATCCATGGTGTTGGTACTAGAGTATTGCCCTGGCCGCACCCTTGAAGACTTAATGAATGAAGCAGGACATAGCCCCAGCACCACCTTACAATTAGCCATTACGCTCGCCAGAAAGCTGCAACGTACTACCGCCATAGCCCAAGCGCTCGCCGCTCTGCACGCTTGTGGCAAACCCCACGGCAGGCTTTGGCCAGACCACATCATTATTGCGCCCGACCATACCGTACACTTTGTTGGCATGGCCGATGGCGGCGAAGCCGACCCACAAATACATCGCGCAGCATATTTCTCTCCCGAACAAACGGGGCGTTTACGCTCAGACGTTAATCCACGCAGTGATCTCTACACATTGGGCGTTATTTGCTACCGCATGTTTACCGGCCAGCTGCCTTTTAATAGCAACGACACGCTGTCGTTAATCCATGCACACCTAGCCAAAATACCGACCTCACCCAGCGAAATATCGGATACCCCGCCCGCCCTGTCCGCCATCATTATGAAGCTACTCGAAAAAATCCCCGAGAAGCGTTATTACACCGCAGCAGGGTTAGCTAATGACTTACAACGCTGCACCGAGCGGCTAAGCAATGGCCAAACCGCACTTTTTCCACTTGGAGAAGATGATGAGCCAGGCGTACTGCACCCCTCCAACACCCTTTATGGCCGCGACCAGCAGCGGCTTAGTCTTTTAGATGCCTTTTCCCGCAGCCGCACACAAGCTACGGAAGTGGTGCTAATCGCTGGATATTCAGGCATAGGTAAGAGCGCGCTGGTTCAGTCACTACGCCCTGACATTATTATGTCGGATGGTTTTTTTATCGAAGGCAAGTTCGATCAATTCCAGCGCAGCATTCCCTATGCAGCACTATCTAGCGCCTTTGATAAATTAGTGAGGCAATGGCTGGCCGAGCCAAATCCAGAGCAATGGCAACGCCGCGTTTTAGAATCTGTTGGTAGCAATGCCCAAATTCTGATTGATGCCATTCCCGCTCTGCAATGGCTGCTTGGCCCTCAGCCGCCCGTGGCTGAGCTTGGCCCCGCGGAATTACGCCATCGCTATAACAAAACCCTAGTAAATTTTATCCAAGGCATTTGCCAAGCTAAATCACCCTTAGTATTGTTTTTAGACGATTTACAATGGGCCGATCCTGCCAGCTTAGATTTAATGGGCCAATTACTCACCAATAGCCATAATAAAAATTTATTATTAATTGGGGCCTATAGAAACACTGAAGTTAACCAAGGCCATGCTTTACTATTGGCACAGGCAGAATGGCGTACTCAAAATGTACGCTGCACCTTTATTGAGCTTGCACCGCTCACTGTCGAGCAAGTCAATAATCTGCTTAATGATGTGTTGCACTTAGCAGATCACACCATGCCATTAGCCAGCCTTATCCATAGAAAAACCGGTGGCAATCCCTTTTTCATTGGCAAATTGCTACGCACATTAGTCGATGAAGAGCTGATTTGCTGGGATCGGAGCACTCGCCTATGGGCCTGGGACATCCCCCTACTGGCCACCTTTAATGTGGCAGAAAACGTCGTTGAGCTGGTGATTGAACAGCTCCACCGTCTACCCAACCATGTGCAGCAATTAGTCAGCTCGGCAGCCTGCTTTGGCAATACCTGCCACCTAGCCGATTTATCCAACATCACAGGGCTTAGCAGCAGCGTCACGCAAGACAGCTTAACGATTTTACGCCAAGCCGAACTCATGACAGAAATCCCCAATGATGCAGGCAAGCCCAAGCAAATTCGTTTTATGCACGATCGTGTACAGCAAGCCGCCTATTCCATTCTCAATAAAACCGAGCAAGAAGACACACACCTACGCATCGCCTATCACCTAATGAGCCAGCACGAAGGCTCCGCCTTACAAGAGCATTTGTTTATTATCGTGCAGCAATTGAGTGCGGGCTTAAATGCGGTACTCCTCGCGCAAAACCCTGAACAAAATCGTATTTTGGCGCATTTGTTTTTACAGGCAGCCGACAAAGCCATCGGCTTAGCTGCCCATGCCAGTGCCAAGCTCTTTACGGGCAATGCACAACGCCTACTTGATAATGAAAACTTTTGGCAAGGCGACTACCTGCTACTGGTCCGTCTAAACTACACCCAAGCCCAAGCCGCATTTTTATCCGGTGATTTAGCCACATCAGAGGCCATTATTTTAGCCACGATGCCACGCTTACATAGCGTGCTTGAAAAAGCCGAATTTCAAAACCTATTAATTATTGGCAAAACGCTGAGCGCCGATTATCAAGGCGCGATAGAGGCGGGGCGTGAGGCTTTGGAGCTACTGGGCCTCGCTTGGCCACAAGACCCAGAAGCGGCTTTCCAAAATATTTTGCAGCAAATCGAAGCCCGCATGGCCAACCGTCTTCCCAGCGATTTGCTTCAACTACCGCTATTAAGCGACCCCTGCCAACGGTTAATTCAAAAAACCCTGCTTAACTTAGATACCGCCACTTCATTTGGCAATCCTAGTTACTACCCCTTTATTATTTCCCGCATGGTGCTTACGGCCTTAGAGCACGGCAACTCCATAGAGATTTGTAAAGGTTACGGCACTTTTGGCGTTTTACTTGGCTCGCTTTTTGGCCAGCGCCAGCGTGGCTTTGAATTTGCCAGCCTAGGCTATCAGCTTATCCAGCCATTAGATGGGCTGGCACTTAAATGTAAAACCGGCTGGCCCTACGCGGTGGGTTGTTTGCCTTGGGTTAAGCCTCTGCACGATTCATTGCCGCTCATTCAAGACAGCATCAATGCGGGGCTCATGACTGGCGATCAGCAATTCATCGGCTACCTATATTGCGCCGATGTACTGCACCGTTTTATCAGCGGTCTGCCACTGGCAAAATTAAACGAGCGCATCGAGCAAACCCTACAAACATGCATTGCCAATAAAAACCAATGGGCTATCGATACACTACAGGCATTACGCATCTCAGTGACGGCTTTTACTACAGAGGATTGGGATAGTCACAGCCTTACAGATAGGCAATTTGTGCAGGAGTGTGAGCAAGGAGACAAGCGCTCATCGCTGTGCTTTTATCACATCTACCATGCACAGCGGATGCTGTTTGCTGGCCGCTATGAGGAAGTGATTCATCATGCCCGCCAAGGCTTGGTTCTTTGCCGTTACATCATGGGGTTTATTTCTAATTTTGATGCACATTGGCTACTCGCCATGGGCTTAAGTGCCAATGCACCCAATGCTAAGCAAACTCAAGAAATTCAGGCATTACGTGAGCAACTCGCATTATGGAGCCTAGATTGCCCTGCCAACTTCGCCCACAAACTCTTGATGCTCGATGCGCAAATCGCACTCTTGCAAGGGCAGCACGAAATAGCACTACGTCATTGCCACCAAGCCACCGCAGCCGCCCGCAACCAAGGCTTTATCCAAGATGTGGCACTAGGTGAAATTCAAACCTGTAAATTATGGATTACTAAGCGTTTAGAAAGAAATGTCATTTAGAGGTAAATGAGTTCACCTAAAATGCAGTTGAAAAATGGCTACAAATATAGCGTCAATTCACATCAACATCGCTTTACTTTCTAAACTGTTAGTAACCATGGGTTTCCTATTTACGCCACTCATCATTTAAGAGAGGCAACCCTCAGCCTGCAACACTGGGGAGCCAAAGGCTTAGCCAAATCTCTAAGGCATGAATTTAGCAGCGTTTGGCAACTCATCCCCCCCGAAGAGGATACGCTTAGTGGCAGAGCGCTCTCTTCCGCTGGAGTATTAAAAGCCACGCAAGCCATTGCCAGCGAAATTGCACTTGACCCACTACTGCTAAGACTAACCGAATTAATGATTGAGAGCGCTGGCGCCACGATGGGTGCGTTGATCTTGGCAGAAGATGCACAACCACGACTCAAAACAGTGGGGATTATCGAAAATGACACCATTATTGTTCGGCATAAAAATAGCCGCAGCCTACCGGTAGCAGCCTCCATTTTACAATATGTATGGCGAACACAAGAAACGGTGGCCCTCGACGATGCGGGTTTAGATGAGCGCTTCCAGCGCGACCCCTATGTGCATAGCACCCGCGTAAAGTCCTTACTCAGTGGTCCTATCATTAAGCAAGGGGTGTTATTAGGTGTTTACTACTTAGAAAACCCATTGGCTGCGGGCACCTTTACCCCTGCTCGACAAGAAGTCATCCTTGCCCTTGCCACTCAGGCGGCCATTTCAATAGAAAACGCACGCCTTTATGATGAGCTAGAAAACCGCGTCACTATTCGCACCCAAGAGCTCAGCACCGTAAACCAAGATTTAGAAAACGAACTGGCAGAAAGAAACCGCATCGAAAAAGCCCTCAGAGAAAGCGAATCACGCTTTAGGGCCATCGTGGAAAGCATGCTCACTGGCTATTTAAAAACTGAGCTAGTAAGCGGGAAAATTCTCGCCATCAATACCGCTATGCTCAATATCCTTGGTGCTGATAGCTCTGAAGATGTATTAGGCGAGCCCTCGCTTAACTTTTTTTCCAACCCACAAGAGCGTAACCAACTCCAAGAGATGGTGTTAAAGCACGGAAGAGTGACCCGCTACGCCATTAAAATTCGCCACCGCAACGGGAAAATTCTGGATGCGCTCACCACCAGCCGCCTACTTTACAACACCGATGGCGAGCCCAGCCATATCGAAACCACCATGATGGATGTGACCGAGCTTAATAGCGCCAGAGAAGCCGCCGAAGCCGCCACGCGTGCCAAAAGCGCATTTTTAGCCAATATGTCGCATGAAATTCGCACACCGATGAATGCCATTCACGGCATTGCACACCTACTTAAGCACACCGAGCTGAATGAAAAACAACAAGATTACCTGCTAAAGCTTACCCAATCCACTAATACACTGATTGCATTGATTGACGATATTCTCGATTTTTCTAAAATTGAAGCAGATCGTCTAGAGCTAGAAAACGAGGTTTTTTCTTGCCGCCGTATCATGAACCAAGTGATGTCGCTTTTACAATTTAGAGCGGAAGAAAAAGGGCTGCTGCTTAAATTGAATATCCCTGCGCAATTATTAGAATGGCGCAAAGGTGATGCCTTACGTTTAACGCAGGTATTAATTAATTTACTCGGCAATGCCATTAAATTCACCCAACAAGGCGAAGTACATTTAGAGCTCTATAGTAATAATACCCAGCTCACTTTTGCCGTCAGAGATCAAGGAATTGGCATGACTACGGAGCAAATCCAGCGCCTATTTCAGCCTTTTAGCCAAGCAGACAACTCCACGACTCGCCGCTTTGGCGGCACAGGGCTTGGGTTATCCATCAGTAAAAAACTGGTGGCACTCATGGGGGGCGATATTACAGTCAAAAGCCAGCTTGGCATTGGTAGCCAATTTAGTTTCACCCTAAATTTACCTCTCGCACCTGACCAAATGCACACATCTGCCAACTCAAGCGACGCGGAACAAACCCTCACCTTTGCTGGCAAACATGTGCTGGTTGTCGATGATGTCGCCATTAACCGCTTAGTGGCCCGAGAGCTACTATCACTGGTAAAAATAACGTGTGATGAGGCAAATAACGGTGAGGAAGCTCTGAATAAGCTGCTTAGCCACCACTATGATTTAGTACTCATGGATTTGCAAATGCCGATATTAGATGGCCTAGAAGCTACTCGGCAAATGCGCGCCAGGGGCGATAGCACACCCGTAATTGCTCTCACGGCCGATGCGTTAGAATCACACAAAAAAACCTGTATAGACGTCGGCATGAATGACCATCTTGCCAAGCCCATCATCCCTTTGCAGCTGCACAGCATGCTAAAAAAATGGCTGATAGACCAAGTTTAAACCCCTGCTAGGGGTTCTATCCAATCAGCCAATTAATGCCCGCATCGCTCTGGCAAGCTGCGAATCGCATCGGCATTGGATGGAGAAAACACCATTTCAGCCGCTTGTATCCAACCCACCCATTTAAACCGCCGGTGTTCGCTAGTAGCAAGAGCAATATCCAGTGTGAATGGCACTTCTAGGCTAAAAACGTGTTCGGTATTATGCGTTGTGCCTGGTGCATAGCGATGACGCCAGATTTCAAAAATTTCGAAATCGTGACTTTGCTGCCAATCGCGTAATTTATACAGCTGCGTATCTATCCCTGTTTCTTCAAACACTTCACGGCGCGCCGTTTGCCCCAGTAGCTCTTCCCCCTCTCGGCTTCCTGTAACCGACTGCCAAGCTTCATTAAAATCAGTCCGCTCCAAGAGCAATACCTGTAGATCAGGTGTATGAATCACAATCAGTGCGGACACGGCTTGTTTATAGAGAGGAGCAGCAGAAAAGGAAGTGGTCATAGGAGATTTGCGAAAAGAGATGGGCAAAGAGCAAAGCTTAAACCATGCGTATGCAGACTCACAACTTTAGTGATAAAAAACACTCAGTGGGTTGAATTTAAAAAATGGCCGCTCCAAGTGAGCCTGTAACTAAAATTGTGTAAATGCCTTTGGCCGATTAACCTCTTCCCGAGGATATTTCATGTCAGGCATCACAATGGACCGTCAAAAATTACAGGCTCTGGCCGCCGAACTCGCTAAAGA
>Ga0247722_10001402_pt1 | contig 13316 bp, 15 predicted proteins | sample MSEWelMarce3H_FC_FD_189094 | JGI IMG/M metagenome (GOLD analysis project Ga0247722, IMG submission 189094) | Subsurface sediment microbial communities from gas well in West Virginia, United States - MSEEL Well Study Marcellus 3H_FC | ecosystem: Environmental > Terrestrial > Deep subsurface >... | reverse complement strand
CGATATATGCTCTAAAAAATGATAAAAATAATATTACGGGAAAATCTCCTAGCGAAATTGCGCGCCAAAATGTCGGGATTATTTATGCGGATGTGGTCAAAACGATGAAACTTGTTTTCCGGAAATGAGTTTTGCCGTTTACGGGACATCCGACATAATAATGTTCGGAAATGCCATTTGATAATGGAACATGTTTTTATGATGCAATTTTGAATTGATACACGAACTCATAAAAAAATAAAAATACATAATATAACTAAAAATATTTAATAGGATTTAGGAATGAATTTCCGAGCTAGTGGCGATCGAGCTGCACGCGAAGCCCTTGCCCTGAATCGGGTGCAAAGTTCCATGATCCCGCTGCCGTTAGATGAGGAGGAAAGAAAGAGGGAGGAACGGGCGAAGGATGAACTCCTCTCCAATTGCCCCATTGGGGTTCGTAAGATGTCCTCGGACTTTTTACGGGCAATGGGAGTGTGGCCAAATTCATCGTGGACGCAAAAACTTGACATGTGCGACTTTTTTGCGGAATCAGAAACAGGCGAAGCGCTGCTATCAGTTTTGGGCAACCCCAATGTGAAAATTGATTGTCAACTGCATTTTTATCTCAAGCCAGGTGGAAGAGAAAAACGGTCCGGATTTTTGAAGTTTACTGTAAATGGTAGGGAAATTATTTTAAGATTCGACAAACTAGATAATGTAGTAAACAAAGATTCAATGAAGAACATCTATATAATAATGAAGCCAACGTTGTATCATCAAACATTGTATGATGTGTATGAATATTGGAAGCACTCGGATTCGGTTCCCCCCCAGGATGGCAAAGAAAACACTACTACAGAAGGAACCCTGGTGTATCAAACCGACAACCAATCAGATTTTGATAATATTGTGAAAAACGCCACAGATCAGATGGATGGCGCAGGCCGTGCGGTAAGACACACATATGGACGAAGAAGTCGCAAGTCCCGTAAAAACCACAAGAAAACCAAACACGTGAAACGCACTAATTCAGCGAAAAGATTCGCACATCGCAATAAAAAGCATGCTAGTATACGATGAAGAGTCAGATGCAAAATATGATTCATAAATACAAAAAATTGAAAGCATTTGAACTCATCGTGTCACTTTAAACGAGATTTAAGTGATGACGATTACGACAACTTACAAAGGATTCAATATCAAGACTAATTGTAACGACGCTGGAAAATTGGCTTATTTGAAGAAGACAGTTGACGATTATGAAACAGAATGCAGCCCAAACCAAGTACCCACCCAGGTTGATGCCGCAAGAATTGCGATGTCGCATAGGGTTGCATGCCGAATGTTGAAGCCCATGTCGGCCGACCAACACATGTGGTTGAAGCGAGTTACGCTTGGTTTAAATGTTGGACCAATTGATTCTGCATTGATGCCCAATCGTATTGAAATCAGGCACGTCACGCGGAGCAGTCGTGTACGGAACTTGATGCATGGCGGCATACTGGGTTTACTAGCCCGGCAGTTTATGCACGACACCAGCCAATCAAAGACCCGTTCATGTGCATTCAATGCGCTGTGCATCATTCGGCGTGTCAATAATCAAGCCGGGTGTGAACATGTGAAATGGAGCATTCCCGATTTTCAGTGCAGACACAATATTGGCGTGAAATACTTCAAACGTAGTCACAATCCAGTTGAAAAGATGAACCACGATGAAATGCTTGTGCAACTCAACCTGATAGACACGCTTGAAAATCGCCAAATATTCATAGAAAAATGCAAATCCGTGGCGAATGCACCGAATCAGTCACGCGTCAAATACGGTGTTGTTGCCGATGCGGATGCTGATGCTGAATCAAAATATTGGAACTGGCGTCCGATGGTTTTGAATGACGACTGGATTACACATTTCATCACCGTATTTTCCAAGTTGTGTTCACACAAAATGTCAAAAGTGAGCGACAGTTCAGCGAGTAAAATCAATCGTTGCATGAGTCTGGTTGAAGTGTTCCGTTTCATCTCAAGCCGCATGGATTGGATTCTCACCGATCCGAATTTGAGACAGATCACCAAATTGCATGCGTTTTGGGAGAAGTACATGGGCCGAATCAGTTACATGGCTGGCGAAGGCATAGAGCATTCGGCATACATGGTTGGAAGATACTTTCCAGAGATGATGACACCCGAACTGCACGTTGTTGTCAATCCAGTTGTTGACGTGTATCGCGTGCCTGAAATGCAGATTGCGGACGATGATGCGTTGTTCGGTCCAATGAAGGCCATATACGAAGCTCTATTGCCCGCACCCATGCGAGTATCCAGTCGTGATCGCATTTATTCTGACTCTTATGATGATTATAATAATGATTATAATGATGATTACAGTGATGATTACAGTGATGATTACAGTGATGATTACAGTGATGATGCCAATGGGTAAAATTGGTTACATATGCACATGCAAACAAAACAAAAACAAACAAACATTTTTTAATGAAAAAGAACCTAAACGATGCATGATGTATGGTTATTATTGTGCAATATCTCTCTTTCGCAATGTCTAGATTTGATGCAAACGATGCAAATGTGCCTGACTGTCAGGATTGGACGCCTGTCACGTTCAATAAACGGCCTAGCACAACCAGTGCAACCCATAAACCCGCGACCACAACTTCACTTGCAAACGTGGGAGTGTACAAGGCAGCATCCGATGAAGATGTGAAAAAGACGAAATACGTGAGCAAGGTCACGTCGGATGCAGTGCGTGCGGCCCGGTGTGAAAAGAAGCTCACACAAAAAGAGCTGGCCCAAAAATGCAACATGGATGCTGCGATTGTGAACGAGGTGGAACGCGGCGGTGGTGTGTACAATGCAGCGCACATCAACAAAATGCAAAGCGCGTTAGGGGTAAAAATCCCGAGATAACTGGATAACGTAGTTTCCCGATTACCACAAGTACTTCCAGCTAAAGTAGCCGCTGCTGAATTTGCGCTTGTTCTCTCCATGATGCCGTGTGCGATAGTTGCGGCGGCGTTTCGGGTCGCCGTGATTGACCCGCGTGTAAAACCCTTTTCCAGTGGAGTCGCGATACTGCTCGTATCCCACGGCGCCAAACGGCACACGACGCACAACGGGTTTTTGCCCTTTGCGCGTTGTGTTCTTCTTGTTGCGCAGAATGGCGTCGTATTTTTTGCCCCGGACGCGGGAGCGCTCAAATCCGACCAGCTGGTAGTTTTCCGGATCTTCAATGATCATTTATGGTGCGTTGTCCGACGAATCGTGTAAATGGTTGGGTATATATATGCATTTACATGATTTTTTTTCAACAGTGGGTGAGTGATTCATTTGGATGGACACTTCAAATAATCGGGCGGCAAGAGCCCTTGGGCTTGCGCTTGTTGCCACGTGACGGGATTTATGTTGCAACTCAAATGGTTGTGGCACAACATCATGGGGTAGGGCTGGATGCAGGCCGGGGTGGGCAAACAGTTGTTGCGCGCGACACCGCCGGCCGTGATGTAAACGCTCTGGGACTGCACCTTGGCGGTATTCGTCCATTTGGTGTACGGGTAGTACAATAATTTCTTCTTGCCGCCGATCCAGTAATAGCACTTGTTCTTGCAGCGCCACACGTTTGCCGGATCGGCATTGGCCGCCTTCTCAAAATTGCACGCACCCGATGCCCACGTCTTGGCCGCCGTGAGCTGACCCTGTGTCTTTGTCTCGCGACCCGAATTGTCGTCGTCCTTGACCCAATAGCGGGGGTATTGGCTCTTGGTCCATTTGTACTTCTCATCCAATAACCCCGCCGTTGTGAGGGAGGAGTGCTTAATGATGGCGTCGTCGTTGGCGCAGCAGCTGCCTGAATTGGACGGGACCTTGTAATACTCGCCGTTAAAACCGCCATGACCCATGGGCTGCGTGCCGCGAAAGGGTGTGCGAGTGACGTTGGACACCATTCTAAATTGTCCAACAGCACCGATATTGCGATAGCCGCCGTTCAGGGAAAACCCATTGGCGCCGATGCCGGACACGGGGTCCAGTCGCGGATTGCCTCCTCGCATGGCCTTGCGCTTCAGTGTTGCAATGGACATTTGTGATTTTATTTTTATTACAAGTTGTCTTATATTTGTATACTATAATTATAAAAATATAATACATTCCAATGTGCACTTGTTTTGCAATTGATTCAATGTCCTAAACCTTTCCATTGGTATAACGCAATATTGCATCAACATTGCATGCAATGTTGCATGCATGATGCATGATTATTTTTTGCTTGCATCCGTGTGATATGCCCGGATTGGATCAATCTCCAATTTCCACAATCCTTCCAAATTCATTGGAGTCTTCCAATTTGCATGCAAATTCTTAAAATGCGAAATCCCGTATTTGGCGATGTGGTGCAAATGGTGCATGAGCCAGACAAACACTGGCTTTGTTTTCCACGTCACATCGTAATTGAACGATGTCTGTGAATTCATGTGACGCTGGATTGCATCAAACGTGGGGTCACTGCCTTCGTTTACGTTGGTCACATCAATGTTTGCCATCCATTCCCATGAAGCCACGTCCAATAACGCATGCATGGCCCGGTTCAGCAATCGTTCGGTTATAAAATGTCTAACAACCTGAAATAAATTCAAGGAATCAATGTCTTCGTGGGTCATGGGGCGGTCCGGTCCCTGTGCATTTTGCGATTCTAGTTGAGACATGTATTGCATGTGTTTATGTATGGGATTTTATACTATGTCTTTACATTTATTTTTGACCAAATGTTGATTCCTGAAATATGTTCAAATACATGAATCCATCCTCGTCCTTTTGATCTTGATACAAATTCCCCAGGATTGAAGTGATTGGGTACATCTTGTTGTTTATAAACACAAAAATGGCGTAGGTTGGATCCAGCTTCATGTGTTTCCTTATTATAAAAATGAACTGCGAAAGCGTCAAATCAAATGGAACAATGAATTTATTTTTCTTCAACGGATGCACGCTCTGCAATTGTTCGCTGCATTCCACCACCACCGGAATTCGGTCCGAATGCTGTTTCAAAATCAACGCGGATTTCAATTTGCGCTCATCAAACGGGACGTTTTTACGATAATTCCCCATCGGAATGATTGACATCGTTGTTATTATATATGTGTATTATATATATGAACACGACTTGTATTTATATGTTGTGTGATGTATTATTGTAAATGCAAATAACAATACTTAAAAAAAAATATGTAAATATAATGTATAACTTACAACAATATACAAATGCAACAAATGCAACAACCGCAACAACCGCAACAACCGCAACAACCGCAACACTTTATTCCGATTCAGAGTGAAAGTGTAATTGGCCCCAGTGGTGGAGTCATGATTCGCCATGCTGCTGCTCCCAACAATAATATAAGAACGAATGCAGTGCTTGGCATTTCCATTCCTGCTGCACGCAATAGTATGGTTGCGCCTGTCAATGCTGCGCCTGTCAATGCTGCGCCTGTCAATGCTGCGCCTGAGCCATCAGTTACCATAACAGACATCATTGCAACCAATGAACCCAGCTCAACTGTCAATCCATTGATCGGCATGGTGCAGGACGTGATTTTCGCCATGATTCTAAATGTGCCCGCCCTGCGGACAAAGCTGCAGGTCATTTTGGACAATCCGTCGCTGATCGGCGCTGAAATAAGCAAAGTGCATGACGAATTGAAGGCCAAGCTCACGCCGCAAGAACTGGAGCAGCTGAATTCGTACGCGGCTCAAGACAGCAGCCGGCGCACCATTGGCTCCGTAATGCAAACCGCATTTTCCAACATCATGGCTGACGGTAAGATTGACATGAGCGACGCGCCGCACTTCCTCACGCTGATTCACGACTGCATCACACTTTTTTCGGCCGATGCGACAAGCAACTCTGTTGCACTAAACAGCAACACGGTCATCACGTTTCTGCACTTTGTGCTGAAATGCATTCTCATTCTGACACTGGATGAACCCGAGGAAACCGCAGCGCTCGTCATGTTGGACGGCAGCTTCAAGCTGGTCAAACTGACCGTGATGCCTTTGATTGCGAGCAAGAAGTGGTGTGCGTGTTTTGCATAAGTCCGAGATATAATTATATCGTGGTATGTATAATTGTACAATTGCAAATGAATGCACCCGTGGTGAATGTCTACATGAAATCGGATCAAACTGCATTTGTAAAACAAAGTTACAAAACGAATGCCGGCATTCCATTTGAATGCGTGGAATTTGTGCGCCGGTATTTCATGCAAACGCACGGCCTCACATTCCCATCCGTCGTGGATGCCACCGACATGTTTTATCGGATTCACGAACTGGTGCCTTTAGAAACGGGTTCAGCGGTGTCCTTGCAGACGCACATTTACCCGTATGTTAGGAATGCATTGTATTATTTGCGCCCGGGCACCATGCTATTCTGGGAACCCAATCACACAGACGATCTGAAATACGGGCATGTGGCACTGGTCGTGGAAGCCGATGCGGATCACGTGGTCGTTGCCCAGCAGAACCGAATGCCGCCGATTCAGTCACACGATACGCGCGAATTGTTCAATGCCATCAACGCGTTTAATTCGGCATATTTAGGGATTAAAATCGCATCATAATGATTAACATTGTGATTCACACATTGTGAATCACACATGATTACTATTTTAGTATTTCATCTTACGATGCATACGAATTATCCATTAAGGATTGATGCTATGTTCACTGAACGTGGGTCGTGTTCTTCTATTAAAGTCATTATTATATACCTTTGAAATCCATCAAAAGTTATATCATCATGATAGAATCCTGTATCACGTAATAAGGTTCTAACACTGACCGCACTGACCAAAGTATGTTTTTCACTCACCCTATATGGTGTGCAGGGAAGTGACAAAATTTCTTCTTCATGTTCAACTGCAGAATAATGCGATATGTATCGCGCGCTGGTCTCTTCATTGATAAGAATTCTCAGTAGAATTAAATGTCTTTTATCAGGAGTTGGTTGTGTAAATGGTCCGACATTATTAGGATTCAGATGTAATGAAAAACTCTGAAAACAATAAAATGTTACAATAGAATCTATATCATACTGTGCATAATGTTCATATACTAATTGGGGCACCGGCAAGAAACGATGCAAATATTTTAGTGGTGGCAGCCCCAATGGCCCCAATGGTGGTGGCGGCAACAAACCACGACTAAATATTTTACCAATCGGTGGGCATTTTTTAAGCGCACTATAAAATATTACTATAAAAAACTGAGAAAGTATATTAATACAATACATTTGTCCCGTCAAATCTTTGGCTGTATTATAACACATACTTGAACGCAACATGCTATAGGTTGAAAACGACCTGCCTCCGTGTGCAGTGTCAGGTTGGGTAAAGAATAAAATTGCTGCGAATTCGCAAAATGTTAAATGCGTATCCTCACTAGCAAATATGCTTGGAATCGACGAGTAATTACAACTTACTTTTTTTTTATTAAGTTCTCTTCTCACAATGTGAGTTAATTCTTGGATTATTATGTCATTTGGTTCCATAGGCGGTTGCATAGGAATATGTACAGCATCCGAATAAGACTTAACTACAGTACAAAAGAATTTCATAGCCGGCTGAAGATCGTATAAATCTGGTACATTAATTGCATGTCTCTCAGCAAAAATTCTTCCTTGTGGCCATTGCCATTGACTCTGTGTACTTTCATATTCAGACAACATAACCGGCATAATTTTATGCCACCAAAACGGTGCATGAACGGTTAATGGTTGACTACCGTATAATTGAACCAATCTGGTCCCGTCGGCAAGAGTGCGGACACTGCTTTGGTCTTCTACAATAGAAGGAGGAATAACAGGAGCAGGAGCAGGAGCAGGAGCAGGAGCAGGAGCAGGAGCAGGAGCAGCTGCGGCAGCACCAGGAGCAACGGGGAATTCAGTGCTCCAAATATCGTCTTCTTCATGATAGTAAAGCACGCCACCGGGCCCGTGTATGCGCCGCCATCCAGGAGGCAGCGGTCTTTCATCTTCTGGCAGTTGAGAGGCCGCAGGAGGAACAACGGGAGTGGCATTTGCCACTGCCTTCATCTCCAGGAGCACACTGATGATACGATTCTTCAGACGACCCCTCGGATGATCCCTTTCCTTTTCCATGAAATAAAATATAAGACTTAAATCCTGCATAAGACCGTCTAACGTCCAATCATTATTATAATTCCGGCCCATGATCGCAGCTTCCATCACAGCATTGACGCACCTAGTAAACTCATTCGGAATATCCAGCAATAAACCCCTTGATTTATCTGTTACAAATTGGGCGATATCCATCTGCGACATGTTCTGCAGCGTTTCGCGCGTTATTCTTGAAGTCGACGGATTGGCATTTGCCGCTGCCTTCATCTCCAGGAGCACACTGATGATACGATTCATCAGAAGAGGCTTTCCCTGGAAATACGGTACATCACTTAAATCCTGCATAAGACCGTCTAACGTCCAATCATCATCATAATTCCTGCCCATGATCGCAGCTTCTATCACAGCCTGGACGCAACTCTCCATCTCATCAACCGGCATTACGTCCCCTACCCGCACTGTCACATATTCGGCGATCTGCCTCGGCTGCATGGCCTGCAGCGCTTTGCGCGTTATTATTAAAACGGGAGCGGCACCACGAATCGGCCTCCGTAATAAAACATTACATTTAATATCCATGCCATCGACGCCGCCCTCCCTATTACGGGTAAGACACAACATGCTACCTCGCCACACGAACCCTAGCACTTTAGTTGGTTCTTTTCTGTTATAGTACCGATCTCTAAAGACAACACGATTCTTATCCATAAAGTTCCTAGTGCCGGTTATAGTAGAGTCGCTAAATACTATGAATTCTGCTCCCCAGCGAAGTTCGTTCGCAACATGTATATCATTAAGTTCTCCGGGAGCAATTACATACCCTTCAGGGATATCATACTGAAGGGATTCCCTTGTCGTATCCATTGGCTTATCAGGTGAATTACCGTCGGCATAATTGAGAGCCCTATAGGTGTAGCCCATGTATTCTATTACCCTGGCACCACCTTTCTGATTTTTTTTTCTTGAACCGGACCGACCTTTTCTGGAACCGGAGCCACCTTTTTTATTGCTGCGTTCATAACTATCAACATAAGGTATTAGTAAATCTCCTGCCAATTCGTAATCTTTACTATCTATTCTAGCGATTACATAATCTAATTTGCGTACTTGGGGGTTCAATGACGAGCTGTGCCGTGCATGTTCATAATATGTTTTTCTTCTTAAATTACTCTGATTTGGTTTCCGGCTTGGTTGCCTTACAGAAAACAGTGTTTGTCGCCGTCTTGTAGAAGATCGTGTTCGTCGCCGCCTTGTAGAAGAAGTATTCATATCAACCTTGTTTAACAATATACTTTAGAATAACAAAATAAAAATATTATTTTGGATTTGTATATATGTATATAATTAATATAATATATCGGTAATTTACATAAACCACAGTTTGAATCATTTGAATCATTTGAACCAATCATTAAAATGAAACTTTTTTTAAAGTTTTTTTATAAGTCATTGATGACTGCAATCATGTTCACCAGTTTATTTTTGTTCATGAATACGATTGATGCAATATTGGTAAAAAAAGGCATAATTGGTGCAAATAAACTGTACATATTGGCTCCAATCCAATTTTTACTGGTAATATTCATTTACATGGCGATGATGTACACAATTCATTGGTTTAAATTGATGTGAAAATGAAAAAGTGTTAGTAAATGAAGCACACATTTTTATAATTTTAGTTTTGTTGTTTGTTGTTTTTATAAGTGGACCTGCGCATTTGTGCCAAATGCCTCGCTGTATGTGCGAAACAATTCAATGCCTTTCCGCATGTCGTCTTCGGGCAATGGGTGTTTCTTTTTGATGAGACGGAGTAGAATATCGCACTTGATTGATGGTTTGAGCTCTGTGAGCATGTCTTGTATTTGATCTGGTGCACACTTATCCTGATATGATTTGATCATGTCGTCCATCGTTTTGTCAAATGTCGCTTGGTGTTCGCCAGAATTTCGCCAATGGTGTATGATATTCTCACCCGTTGCACGAGTGATTCGTTGATGCACTGATGGCCCAACTTCGCGGACTGAGTCTGGGACAAGGTTTGGAAGAGCCTGATCCTGCACTTCTGCTTCCTGAACAACGGGTTCCTCCTGAACAATGGGTTCCTCTTGAACAATGGGTTCCTCTTGAACAACGGGTTCCTCTTGAACAATGGGTTCCTCTTGAACAATGGGTTCCTCTTGAACAATGGGTTCCTCTTGAACAACGGGTTCCTCTTGAACAACGGGTTCCTGCACTTCTGCTTCTTGAACAGGTGCAGGTTGAGCCTGTTGCGCCTGTTGCGCCTGTTGCGCCTGTTGCGCCGCCTGTTGTAGTAGCAGTAGATCACGACGTTCCTTGTGGTATGTTGACAATTTTCTCAGACTGCAGGTCATAATTTCACCGTCGTTCATTGCATCCAAATAACGCTGACACAATTGTTGATTTTTGGAAGTGGATGTGTTTGAATTCAAATTTGAATTGTTGTCATCAATGATTTCACGAATCATGCATGTCAAATCATTTTGAATGTTCATTTGCAACTGTTTGTTGTATGTGATCCCAAGTTCTTTTCCAATTTGTTTTGACTTCAGTTCTATCTTGTGACAACTGTAATTGCAATTTCCATCATTGCGATGTTCAAATGTGTACGAACCATATTTGCGATCATCTTTGTGAACATGCACATGATTCAATGGTGCTTCAGGTGGATTCTCGCCATCAAAATCATCCGAATACAACACAATGGTGGACTTGATTTCAATCGCATGCATGTCGCTTGATTTCAATGGATGCGAAAATCTGTATCCTTGTGCCAGCAATTGATCCAGTTCTTTTTTGTCAGATTTTTTCAAACGTTTTTGACTTTTTGATTTTGTGTCACCCTTTGGAGTTGTGTCATACTTTTTGTATGTCTGGTTTTTGTCGGTCCGGACGGCAATGAAGACCCGGGGTGAATTGGCCTTTTCCAAGATCAATATTTTTGTATTGATGGTGAATAATTTGCAGGTTTCGTCCGAAAACCAATCCCGTTCTTCTTCAACAACAACACCATTCACGCGGATAATCAATCCATTGCGGATGTAATTGCTGTAAGCATCTGAAATGGCCTCCGAAAACTCTTTTTGAATTTGCGCCTGAGAAGTGATCTCGTGCAATCTTGGATGCAATTCACTGAGCACGATGGTTGACCCACGCGGAAATGGATGAATTGCGCTGTATTCCTCCACGTCAATGACCTTGTGTTTTGGCATGTATGATTCATTGACATCTGGTTCGCGTTCCATCTCGTCAAAATTGCACACAACCCTGTGGCAAATGCCACTGACATTTGTGTACACCGTGAACAAGTTTCCGGCTGCAACCGCGGCTGCCTTCATTCCAACACCAAATTCACTTAGTTCTTCATCATCATCCTGTCCAGGCCGCATGTGTGCAAAGTTGAATGGATTTTTGTATCCAGTTTCATTGATGTTTACGAAACCTTTTTCGCAATCATCGCTGAACGTGATGCTTTCAATCATTCCTGAAGACGGCGACACTGTGACTTGGACATCAATATGTTCTGCGATTTTTCCAGCATTGTCAATATATTCATTCACAATCATGAGCAACGTGTAACCTGAATTTTTGTACCTACGTCTCTCTCCTTTGAAGTGCGGAGCTCCCGTCATCAATCTGTCTTGCCCAGTTTGATACCACCCAAGCCCATTGTGGTTTGACGCATCAAATGATGCCGAAATCGCCGAAATTGTTTGTACTGCTGTTGACATTTGTTTGCAATAAACGCTGTCTAAAAAAAGAGCCAACCGATCATTGAATCAATTTTTTTTCAAACGTATGCATTTTGAGGATGACATCGGATTGAAATGCTTTTTGGGCAAACAGTAAACTTCTTTCCATTTATTGCATTTAAATCTCGGTCCCTTTGTCAAATGCCGCGTTGATGTACTCAATCATTTGGACGCGTGACTGTGGTTTTACCACGCGTTGCGTTCCTTGGAGACCATTCGCGTGCCAGTCAAATGTGACCCAGTCGCACCACGGGATCACGCACATGGGACATGACAGCATGAGCACGTTGCGATCATGTTGTCCCACATTGTTGCTCCAAGACGGCAGCCGATGCGATGGATCTTGCACGGCTTCCACGCGATGCATTTCCACGCAGTCGCCGCCCTTGTAAAATCCGAACACGTCGCCCACTTGAGTATTGTTGTGCTTGTCGTCGTCCCAGCACATGGGCTGGCCGCGCATGAATCGCACGCATTGCTCGTTGTAGTCGCGACGAGAGTCGGGTGATCCCGCTTTTTTTGATTTGATCACCTTTGCAACAGGGGTGATCAAAATGCCGGTTGTATCTACTGCAAACATGGAATCGTTGATTGTTTGTGCATGTGTTGTATGTTCCGTGTCAAGCGCCCGATTCAATTTTTTTTTTGCATTTATTCTACTTACATGGGTTTCAATACCTTTTTTTGCACATGGATTTGCGACGCATTTTACGCATGGATTTTTTGTGACCGCGGACAACCCATCGGTTGGGACGACGACCACGTTTATTGGAACGCGATCGTTTGCCACCATGTTTTCCCATTTCTTTTATTTCTTGTTGAAGTTGCCTAGCAGCCCTAACAGTAATACCTCTCGGCATTGGGGCAACATGTCCTAGTACAGGTTCGGCCTCATATTGCTGTGGATACTGCTGTTGCTGTTGTGGTTGTTGTTGTTGCATTTGTTGTTGCTGCATTTGTTGTTGCTGCATTTGTTGTTGTTGATATTGTTGTTGTGGCTGTTGTTGCTGTGGCTGTTGTTGCTGTGGCTGTTGCACAAATGCCCGAATCTGCGTAACAAAATTAACCCATAAATCTGGATTCAACCCTGGTACAGTTACAGCAAATGCTCTTTCAGTGGCTTCAAAAGTAGCAGTAGCAAACAATCCCATGCTATTAAAAAAAGGAGGTTGTTGTTGCATGCGCATGTTAATTAGAGTTACTATGTCATTCGGATTAGGAGTATTCAATGTGCGCATTGCATGTTGAGTTTCAGCCGAATTTGGATTTTGAAATTGGGCAATTAAATTGGCAAATGCTTGTTGCATTTTTACAAGCTTGTGATAAATATTTTACAAGATTATACATTATGTGTATAAAATATTTATTATACATGAAGATGGGTCCAAAGGAGGGGGTCCAAGTGGGGGGTCCAAGGG
>Ga0247722_10001401_pt1 | contig 13319 bp, 10 predicted proteins | sample MSEWelMarce3H_FC_FD_189094 | JGI IMG/M metagenome (GOLD analysis project Ga0247722, IMG submission 189094) | Subsurface sediment microbial communities from gas well in West Virginia, United States - MSEEL Well Study Marcellus 3H_FC | ecosystem: Environmental > Terrestrial > Deep subsurface >... | reverse complement strand
AAGCATGTTCATGGTTTCATACAAACTATAACAAACGATTTGATACGATTTCATCAATTACTGTCAATCCGCAAAAGCCTCTGTCTCATACTTGGATGTATCGTGAAATGATGGGTTCAGGCGGATGTATGCCTTATGGAGAAAATGTGATTGTAGCCTTTACGACGTATGGTGGTCACAATCAAGAAGATTCAATGATCATCAATGAGAACAGTTTGAAACGTGGAATGTTCCGAACTCATTATTTTCATTCGTATGATGTTCGTGAAACCATTCTGGATCCATCGGTAGTTCCACCAGTTCGCACAATGTTTGCAAATCCTGTTACCAATCCTAAGTATTCAGATGCGGTAAAGCGCAAAGAGGATGTATCGTATGAAATGTTAGATGCTGATGGAATCATCAAACTGAACTCAATCGTGGATGATAAAACGGTCTTAGTAGGAATCGTGACACCCATTACAGATTCAGAAGGAACTGAAAAGGGATTTCGTGATGCTTCACAACTTCCTAAACGCGGACAACATGGACGAGTGGATGGTATTTATCGATATTCAATGCAAGATGGAAGTAATGGAGTCAAGATTCGTATTGTTGAAGAACGATCCCCAGTTCCAGGTGATAAGATGGCCTCACGTCATTCACAGAAGGGAACTGTAGGACAACTTATTCCTGAAGAAAATATGCCTTTTACTGAACGTGGATTAAGACCCGATATTGTATTTAATCCTCATGGTCTTCCAACTCGTATGACCATTGGTCAGTTAATTGAGGCTATGAGCAACAAACTTGGTATTCAACTAGGAACCTTTATTGATGCAACACCCTTTACAGTTTCAAATCGTATTTCAGACTTGAAGACTGAAATGGTTCTTCGTGGATTTGAGCCACATGGACATGAAATCCTGTATAATGGAGAAACAGGTGAAATGATGGAAGCCGATGTCTTTATGGGACCTATCTATTACCAACGTCTCAAGCACATGGTCGAAGACAAGATCAACTATCGTGCAACTGGACCTAAGACTTTATTAACACATCAACCTCTGCATGGTCGTTCTAAAGGTGGAGGTCTTGCGATTGGTGAAATGGAACGTGATGGCATGGTGGCTCACGGAATGTCCAAGTTCCTTCATGAAAGTTTTATGGACCGATCGGATGGAGGTGAAGTTCAGATTGATCGTTCAACGGGAACTTTGGATACAAGTCCTGATACAATGCCAATGCCGTATGCAATGAGTCTATTTGTAAAAGAGTTGGAATCATCTCATATACAGATAAAGTTGATTACATAAATAAATGCAGTTAAGTATTTTAATACCAGCGATTCCTGAACGTTGGGCTATTGGACAACGTTTATTCACAAAACTATTGAAAATGTGTGAAGGTAAGGATATTGAGATTCTCTATTTCATGGACAACAAAAAGAGAACCTGTGGTGAAAAGATGGAATCCTTAAAGAACATTTCAAATGGAAAATACTTTATGTTTTGTCATGACGATGATGATATTTTGAGAATTGATGAAGTTTATCAAGCAACTTTTCAAGATGTAGATGTGATTACTTTTAAGCAATTATGCGATAGTCCAAATGAAGCAAAAACACCTTATGTAGTTACATTCGGACTTGGAAATCCAGTTGAGTTTTTTGATGGTCCAGTTCCAGGATCTTTTGGAGATTGTCGTCGTCCTCCTTGGACTGTCTGTGCTTGGAATAAAAAGTTCAAATCAATTCCATACAATACTATGCGTGGAGAAGATGGTGATTGGGTTGAAAGAGCACTAGTAGAAGCTAAAACTGAAGTTTTCTTAGATGTGATTGTTTGTAAATATTGTTTTGATCCATACATAACTACAGATCTAAAAAACAAGAGGGAAAGACCTTCAGGACGTCCTGAACTTCAAACACCTTTCTCTTTTATTCGACGCAATTAAGTAGAATGTTACGATGGCTTTTAATAGTCTTCTTTATAGACTCCGTTCAACAAGTTTGTTCTAAACCTCTTGCATTAAAAACTCAAGGCCCGCTTTTCAACTTGTGTGTACAATTTGAAAAACGATTAGGATCGTCCAAAATGGATCTCTAGTTTTCTAAAGCAATAGATAGTACCTCAGTGATAAAATGTCTTCAGTAAACTATCTCGCTTCTAAACGATACCCCGGTAACATCAACATGCAAAATAAGTATATCGCAGCACTCATTGAGTGCCAAGTCTCTCCAGCCTATCACGTTCTAACTCCATTTGGAGATTTCCCTTGTCCTTCTGAACCTCTAATGGAGGACGACACTAAAGGATGGGAAGTCGTAAAACGTAAGGTCTGGGTAAAGAAAGTCAAGACCAATCAACAGCTAGCCGAAGAGGCTAAGCTTGAAAACTGGGAGGATGTAGAACACTACGGTCAAGCGACCTACTTCACACCCTCTGCGTATGAACACAACGGAGCACTCTTCGACATTGGCTCTCGCTTTTGAAATCTCAATCATTAAGTAATGCCTGCACCACCTCAAATTGTTGGAGTTCCTGGTTCAATGAATCCATTAGAAGAACGTATGGCTGTTGCGTATGCAATGGGTGCTAGAACTCCAGAAGAAATGGCTACTCAAATGGTGAAAACAGAAATTTATACAATCATTTTTCTTGTAATTGTTCTTGCAATTGTCTTTATCGTTTTTTGGTTTCTGGGTAAAGAAGTTCCTATCACACATGAACCCTTCACGGAGAAACCACGGGATGAAAGCCCCGACCACCACCCCTTTTTTTGAATAGTGCTTAAAGGTAAGGATGGAGGATATAGTAGTGAGCATGTATGATCATATGTATGTAACAAAGCGTAATGGTGACCGAGTCCCCGTTTCATTTAATGAAGTCTCAACACGCATTCAACGTTTAGCAGAAGGTCTGCCACATGTCAATCCTGATTTGGTCTCTCAAAAGGTCTGCTCTCAAATCCATGACGGAATTAAAACGTCTGAGTTAGATGAGTTTGCTGCTGAAACATGTGCGATGATGCAGGCTCGTTATCACCCTAATTATGGTAAGCTTGCCGCACGTATTATTATTGATAATCACCAGAAACTCAATCCTGAGCTTCCACCCTTGGATAATCCAATCTATTCAGATACGTATCGTTCAATCTTTAATCAACATGCTTCTGAGATCATGAGTATGTTTAGGTGGGAACGTGATTTTATGTTTGACTACTTTGGATTCAAAACACTTCAAAAAGGGTACATGCTTCCAGGAGAACGCCCTCAACATATGTGGATGAGAGTTTCTCTTCAGCTTCATGGAACTAACTTTTCCAGAGTTCGAGAGACTTATGATGCATTATCTCTTGGATATTTCATTCACGCAACTCCTACTTTGTTTAATGCTGGAACACCTCGTCCTCAGTTGAGTTCTTGTTTTTTAGTTCATATGCAAGATGACTCTATCAAGGGTATCTACGATACATTAGGCGAATGTGCTCAGATTTCAAAATGGGCAGGTGGAATTGGATTATCTGTTCATAATGTTCGTGCAAGAGATTCAACCATTCACGGAACCAATGGAAAGTCTACTGGATTGACACCAATGCTCAAGGTCTTCAATGATACAGCAAAGTATGTAAATCAAGGTGGAAAGCGTAATGGATCCTTTGCAATCTATTTGGAACCTTGGCATGCAGATATTGAAGAGTTTTTGCGTCTCAAGTTAAATACTGGAAATGATGAAGAAAGAGCTCGTGATTTATTTTATGGTCTCTGGATCCCAGATTTGTTTATGAAGAGAGTTGAAGAGGATGGTGTTTGGTGCTTGATGACTCCTGATGAATGTCCAGGTTTATCCGATTCTTGGGGCGATGAGTTCAATAGTCTTTATAATAAATATGAAAGCGAACAAAAATATGTTAAAAAGGTCTCAGCTAAGAAGTTGTGGCAGATGATTGTAGATTCTCAGATTCAAACAGGCACACCCTATTTGCTCTACAAAGACGCATGTAACTCAAAGTCCAATCAACAACATTTGGGAACGATTAAGTCATCCAACTTATGCACTGAAATCATTGAGTACACATCTCCGGAAGAAACAGCAGTCTGTAACTTAGGATCTCTTGCACTTCCAAAGTTTGTTAGAAATGGTGTGTTTGATTTCAAATTGCTTCGTTCATATACATCCGTTCTCACACGAAACTTGGACATTGTGATTGATAAGACTTACTATCCAACTGAAAAGTGTAAGCTTTCAAATATGAGACATCGTCCAATCGGAATTGGTGTTCAAGGTCTAGCAGATGTATTTGCAATGCTGAGAATTCCATGGACTTCTCCAGAAGCTGCAAAGTTGAATCGCGAAATCTTTGAGAACATCTACTATGCTTCGGCAAAGACGAGTATGTGTTTAGCTGGTAAGGACGATGATTGGCGTGTTCCAGTTGAACCAACAAATATATATCCATCATTTCTTGGATCTCCTATGAGTGAAGGAAAGATGCAGTTTGACTTGTGGGGTGAAGAACCTAGAGAAACATCCTATCTAGATTGGGGAACATTGAAGATATTTTGCAAGGGTGGAATGCGAAATTCATTATTGGTTGCTCCGATGCCGACTGCTTCCACTTCTCAGATTTTAGGTAATAATGAATGCTTTGAACCATTCACTTCAAACTTGTATTCTCGTCGTGTATTGTCAGGTGAGTTTATGGTTGTAAATAAGTACTTGGTTGAAGATTTGGTTGCAAGAGGATTATGGACTTCAGAAGTTCGAACTCAAATCATAGCAAATAATGGCTCCATTCAAGGTATGACTGAATTGCCTGAAGATATACGAGAGCTGTACAAGACCGTCTGGGAGATTCCAATGAAGACATTGATTAACTTAGCTCGTGATCGTGCTCCATTTATTTGCCAGTCGCAATCACTCAATTTATTCCTCGCCGAGCCCACTCCATCCAAAGTATCGTCCATGCACTTTTATGCATGGAAGTCAGGATTAAAGACAGGATGTTATTATTTGCGAACTAAAGCAGCTGCCAAGGCTCAACAATTTACTGTCGAACCCCCTTCTTGCGTTTCTTGCTCGGCTTAAGAAATTGTGTTGATGTTAGAACAAACAAATGTCGAATCCTTCTGCAACTGTTGTAACTCCCGATGGCAAACATGCCGCTACAGCCACTCCTATGTCAGGAGGTGGTCTTGCCCTAAGCCCACTCCCTCTCTCTGGCGGACGAAAGCGCAGAATGACCAAGAAGATGAAGAAGATGCTCAAGACTCTCAAGAAACTCAAGGGTGGTGAAATGGAAGAAGCCGTTGAGGCAGCTGAGGACGGTGCCGAAGCTCCTGTTGAAGGTGCTCGCAGACGCCGCCGTGGATCCCGCAGAAGCCGACGTGGATCTAAGAGACACGGTCGCCCAGGTCTCTTCTATTAAACACCTGCTACACGTTTGATTTCTTTCATTAAGTAACCGTGTTGAAACTCCGAACTGAATACGATTCTTGCAAACTCCATAGCGTTTTCAGAAATCTTTTTTGCTTCAGCATCGTTATTAACTAACCAATCAATCTTCTCTTTAAGGTCAGAAAGATCATATTTTATAGGCACATAGTGAAACCCAGGTTTCAAATACTTCTTAAACCAATACTCGTTGTCTGGATGTGTAACCATTAATGGGACAGATCCAGAAGCAAAGACCCATTGATGTGCAGATGCAATGCAGTTGCCATCTACAATAAAGATGTATTTATGTTTAACATGTTCATCCAACCCCTTTTCATCATCATAAAAACGTGTATCTTCTGAAAAAAGAAGACGTCCTTGATGAAGTGGATCTAGATTACGAGCTCTTGTTAGTTTTACATCTGCAAATGGATAATCATAAAGATCCCAAACAAGACTAGTTCTTGGAGTAGGCGCATGACCTCCTGAGAGACAGCCTCTCCAATATGCAACCGATTTTCGTTCTTCCCAAGGAGGAAGAGAACATCTTTTTGAAACTACATTTATGAGTCCATGTTCAAACGTTTCATCATCCAATGGCATTAAAAATGCACGTGGATCTGTAAAGTTTCGTGTGCACAAAAGACCTACAATTGTATCAGGATTAGTGATATTACTTTCAAACTCTTCACGTGATTTACGTGCAATTCCTTGATTAGGATCTGAAGAATAACCATCTGACATTGGAACTACTAATGTAATTGGTTTTTCAAAACTATTGATAATCTCTTTTACAGTATTCACAATGATGCCTTTTGAATGACACATTGAGAATTGTCCTGCCCATGCCCAATCATGAACATCTGTATGTCTTGCAAATTTAAACTCTTGAAGAGGCATTATTATTAAATAGACTCACCGATCTCTGTAACTAACGTAAATAGATCGTCTGAGAATCCGTAGTGACATCCATTCGGTTCAGCCATTGGAGGTGCCTTTCTAGCCGATGTATTCTTCTTATGAACTAAACTAACAATTACATCTTGAGGTGACATCTCACGACATTGTTGCTCACGTCCTTTTATAAATCCACCTCCTTCTGCAATTTGTTGATCAGGAAACTTTCCTGCTTCCCAAAAAGCCCGTGTAAAGCATAATGTTGCTTCAGACACACGATCGCACATAGGAAGTTTGATAGGAGGAATGTTCATAAACGACTTCTTCTCATGAATGTTGTAGCATGGAATGACAGTTGAGAATAAGCATTCTTTTTTGGGGGTTGCAAGTAGATGGGCAACACGTGACAATAAACTATTGCTTGGATACACATCATCGTCATCCATGGTTACAAAAATATCATGTTTTGCATGTTCTATTGCTAAATTACGCTTTGCTCCAATAGTGAGTGGAGTATCTGAGAGAACATATTTCAAATTCTTCATATCTGAAATTAAATCAATAATCTGATCAGCACCATCATCTACAACCACCCATTCAATTTTCTCTGCTGGATAAGTTTGAGCAATCAATCCATACTTAACCAACGGAATAAACGGACGACGATCGCGAGTAATTGTGATCACTGAAATAAATGGAAGGTCTTCTTCCTTTGGAAGTGTCTTTTCAACTGAATACTCTTCCAACCCTTCTGCCACACTTTGAATGGCTTTTTCAATGGTCTTTAAGAACTTCTGATGACGACTTTCATACCGATCACGATTGGCCCGACTTTCAGAACGCTTCTCATGATGTGACATATTCACATACAAAGTTAAACATTCAACCAATGACCCAACGTCTACATCTTCTAACACACCCAAACATTCTGGATGAGAAACTGATCGAGCACTAGTTGACCAAATCGCATTGTTTGTGATTTCTGAGAATGGCTTAATTGAACTGAGAATAAGCATACACTCTGCAGACATACCTTCATTCACTGCATGACAGAACCCTTCAGCAGCAGAGGTGCAGATCATTAATCCACAATCAGCCATCAACTGATCATAGTCTTTTTCAGACATACGATCATTATGAACCACAAATTTTGAAGAAATTGCGTCAGGAATCTTAGGAACCTGAAGATCATAATATACAAGTTCTATCACTGGAAGACGTTGAAATAATTCAGGATTTGTTTGATGAATTCGCATATAGGCTTGAACAATAGGTTTTGGGTGACGCCAAATATTCTTACCAACGGGAACTATTGCACGACCATAGTCTTTTGTAATTGGAACTGTCTTATCTACTGAAGTCCAGTTAATATACCGAACCTTTCCCCAAGTTTCAAACAACTTTGCGGCTTCATGAGTCTTTACCCAAATCTCATCAACCATATGTCCATAAGGCTCCCAAGACTTTTGTGTCCATTCTGGATTAGCAATCCATATGTTCTTTGCTGCTGAATGAAAAAGTGATGGATTAATGGATTCAACAAAGAAGTTGATGTCTGCTTCTTCACATTGAGGATGAAAATGAGGAACATGACGGATAACTGTTCCTTCTCCCAACGTATTGAAGACCATACCATGTAAGATATGAATATCTTGGGCTAATCCAATTGAGTTTGTATTTCCAATAATATTCACACGCATTCTTCTATTCTTAAAGGTTGCGTTTTGTAAATTTGTTTGTTGAACGACGCTTACAAGTTCTTGCTCGTCCTTGAGTCATTCGTTTCCAAGAGGCTACATCACGTGATGCTGAATGAGTAAAGTTCACAGGGCGATCGCGAAACCATTGTGGACTTCCAATTGAAAGATAGGAAGCGATGGGTGTAGATTCAATACGAGATTCATAGGTCTTACTGAGTTCAATACACTTTGCAAGGGTTTCTGATGTTCCAAATCCATATGTTTTTTCAAGTGGGTCTGTTCGGTATTTGTGATCATCCACAATCCATGAACTTCCATTCCACGCAAATCCATCAATGGGTCTAAATAGACCGATTGCTGAATCCCAAATATACCATTGTCCTTTTTGTAGAAAAATACGATCCATGAAGCGAACCAACATTACTTACTTAAAAGAAGCTCTTCAGCTCACCTGTCCGCGTTCCATAGATATTCGCTTGTGTAGGTCGTTCAATGGGTGCTGGAAAGTCTTTAATGTCCTTGAGGTAATACTTATAGGCTTCAATCTCTACCATAATATTGTTTGCACACCATCCAATCACTCGGTTGTTAAGTAATTCAAGTTCTTCGGAAACTCGTTCTGGGTCATTCTGTGCATATTGAAGGTAATAAGATCGCATCACAGTCTTCAAGTCTGCATCGCTTTGACGACCAATAACATACTGCTTAGCTCCGCTCATACTGAGAACGGCTGCTGCAATTTCAGTCTGAAGATTTTCCAAGTTTGCCTCGCTAAAGAAAACAGTATTCAAAGGAGTAGACTCGTGACGATACTGCATCTTCTCAGCTACTCTAGAGGGAATAACATAGGGTTCTTGAGCAGTCAATGTATAGGGAGGCAATGTCGATTTTTCTTCATCACCGCTAAGTGGTAGGCGTCCAGTATGCTTAGGAGCATTAGGAATTGCTGTTTGTGTATAAAACTCAGACAGTGATTCAATAGTTAAATCGGCAATAGAACTCATTGCTTTGTTATAAGACAATCTTTCCACCGATCGCACCTGTATCCGGTTGAAGAATGTCTAGTTCGAGTGTATAGACTGGTTGTAGCGATGCATTCATAAACTCAAGATTGGAACCTACTAATGAATCTGCTTCAAGAATTGTATACGTTATAGGATCAATTGATCCAGGATATTGCGGAACAACATTTCCGTTATCAACGATTGTAAAAAAGTTAGGAATCATAAATCCATTATACGAAGCAATATAGGGGAGTGTTCGAGGATTATTTGATGAAGATCTTGGTTGAAAAATACCGTCTTCTGACTGAACGTAATCTAATAGTTGTAAGACTGGAAAGGTTCCTGTTAAAAGTGATTCAATAAATCGTTTCTTATCTGGATTTTGAACAGATAAATAGACAGACTTTAACATATTTGAGATTGTGCCTGGATAGAATATAATACGATCACCAATACGTAGTTCATTTTGACTAAAATATTGAAACTGAGGTGTGAAGCACTTAATAAACATTCCATCTGCATCTGTCTGCATGAGTGAGATTGAAAGGTTATCATTGTGAATAAATATATTTCCGATCGGATCTGAAATACTAATTTGAAGCCTTTGTAAGTTTGTAATTGGACTTTGAAGACGGAGAGCTTCTTCTCCCCATGGTTCATAGTCAAACTGCTGAACACCAACCGATGTGTTGAAAACCTGTTGCTGACGTTGTTTCTGAGTCATCACAGAAAATGAACGACGTGTAGGTTCATTACCTCCTACATACTGACCAAAGTATTCATTAAGATAAATCATCAAATAGGGATAAGTTGAAAAAGTAGAGAACGTAGTATTAGCAAGTAATGATGTGATTGAAGATGATAAAGTTGCATTCGAGCCACTTGGAATAATCGGTAAATCTAGGAATTGACGCTGAGGCATGACTGCACGAACTAGACGAACTGCAGCCACATTACAAGGTGTAAAGACACTTCCAAATCCTGAACCAGAAGGAGTTAATGAATACCCTGTATCGTATCCAATAAAGTTACCATTTGGAATACTGGAGTTATAAGCTGGATAGGATACGTTTGATAAAGTCCATCCAAGTGTATTTGGAATACCTGGAATAGGTAATGGAAGTGCTTGTTGTTCCTGTGCAAATGTAGGCACAAATGGGTTATTTGAATAGACTGGTGGGTTAGTTACATTAGAGTTCTGAGTTCCAAATGTAAAGACTAAATTTGAAAAAGGATTTGGTTGCTTTACCCAATCTCTCTGTGATGTATCAATCACTACATATCGTTTTGCAACAGTTGTCTTAGGGGACTCTTGAACGATCGATATATCTGAATGTGATCCTACTTGTTCATTCGTATATGAAACTTCAGGGGCAGTTATTGGACCTCCAGTTGAAAAAGGTTCTACACTCGTGTATCCACGAGTAGTTTGCATCATAATACGTGGATCAAAAGAGTATGTATTTTGTGCTGCTCGGTCTTGTTGAACTAATAAATCAAGATAACTCATTCTTATTTATACTACTTCTAAATCTGCAAGCCACATCTCACGCCAAGTTGTCTTCTCCAAGTCCTCCTGTTGAACCTTCAAGTTAATTCTGTCATCTTCATGCTTCTTGATCTTCTCTAGTGTAAAGGCTGACACTGGAAGATTTAGAATGTAGTTGTAGCTGTCATCGATTAACTCATACTGATTCTGTTTCAAGATGTCATCACACTCTTTTAGTGACTTCTTCTTGAGAACTACCTTAGGCTTGTCTGAGATCTGATCCTTGATGAATCGGACTACATTATCGTGATAGGGTAACTTAGCAGCAATGACTCCAAGTTGATGCCTTCTACGATCATCATATAACCCACGGCGTACTTGAACAAACTCCTCCAAAATGTCATTCAGTGTGGCATACTTAGTGATGATACCCTTGTGATTGAAAGCGTGCATATTGGTTGTCTTGACCTTCTCAGTCAGAGACTTCACAAGAACCTTCTCATCAATACCCTTGATCACAATGTTAATCTGCTGATCTGTGGATGTGTCTGTAAAGTCCTTGATATTACCTTCAGCAAGTTCCTTCTCCAACCACTCACGATAATCAGCTGTCCATGTTCCTGGTGGAAGCTCAGTGACTACGTAGTCATCCTTAATCTTCTTGAAAGCACCCATGACTCCTTCTTCTGTATACGTTCCCTTGAATCCTTCAAAGTAGGGTGTCAGTGGTTTCGCAGAGAGTGATGTATTGTTCTTCAAATGATCTACAATCATTTCCTTGATCACCTTGGGATTACACTGTGGAATGTAGGTCGAATATCCAGTTCCAATACCACGAGCACCATTAACCAGAAGCATTGGTAAGACTGGAGCATACCACTCTGGTTCTACTGGCAAACCATCGTCATCACGATACTTGAGAATCGGGAAGTCCTCTTCACACACAATCTTTCGAATTCGTGGCTGGAGATAGGTGTGAATATAACGGGGAGATGCTGCATCCTTTCCACCTTGAATACGAGTTCCAAATTGTCCTTGAGGAACTAGCCATGGAATATTGTTTGCACCCATAAAGTCTTGAGCCATACCGATGATGGTCTCATTCAATGATGCCTCACCGTGATGGTAGCCAGTGTGCTCTGAAACGTATCCTGCAAACTGAGCAACACGAATCTCTTGAGTAAGATTTCTTTTGAAGGCCGCATACAGAATCTTACGCTGCGAGGTCTTGAGTCCATCCATCACATTTGGAATGGATCTTTCCAAGTTATAATAACTAAAGTGGATCAAATCCTTGTGAATGAAATCTTCGTAAGGAAGATGATTTCCTGATGGAATTAGACTTGTTCTGTCATATCCTTTGAGCCATGTCTTTCGATCGTCCGCTCGTTGTTTGTTGAATGCTAGTTCAATAGATTCATCTGACTTGTCATCATAGTCAAATCTCACTGCATTGACCTTGCTGAAGTAATCTTTGGCTTCGTCTCGTGTAGAGGTACCTAGTCCTTTGTAATACTTCACCTTCCAACCCTTAGAACCTTCACCTTCTCTCCATTGTTCGTATTCGTATTGAGAGTAGAAGACTCTTGATTCCTTGCCCTTGTTTGCTTTGACAATTGGAGTTGCCATGTAGGTTATGAATCCTGGAATCGCAATCAACTCATGCCAGAGTTCATGAAACAGATTGATCAGTAGACCTCGAATATGGCTACCATCCAAATCTTGATCGGTCATGATCATAATGGATCCATAGCGAAGATCTTTGACATCCGTATACTTCTTGCCTGAAGTCAGACCTAGAATCTTCTTGAGTTCTGCAATCTCTTTAGTTTGTTCGACCTTTGCATCACTTGTATCTTTGACGTTGAGCACCTTACCCTTGAGTGGATAGACACCAAAGAACTTTCGTTGTTCTTGGCTGAGACCTGAGAGTGCCATTGCCTTAGCTGAATCTCCTTCAGTCAGAATCAGAGTGCACTTAGCTGAGTCTTTGGTTCCAGCACTGATTGCATCGTCTAGCTTTGGAATGCCTGTGATTCTGGACTGTTTCTTTCCATCCGTCTTGGAGTTATCTTTTGCATCCTTCGCAGACTGGGCTTCCAATAGCTTTGGAACAATTCCTAGTTTGGACACAACTTTCTTCAAGAACTCTTCACTCAACTTTGGGCTGGAACCAAAAGCACTGGATTTAGTTGTGAGCGTCTCTTTGGTTTGTGAAGTAAAGCTTGGGTTCTCAATCATTGAAGTGATGAAGATTGCTAGATGATCTTTTACAAGACTGGGCTTGACTTTCACTTTCTTCTTAGTTTCCAAGTAGTCTACGATATGTCCTACCACTTGATTTGTCACTGAGTCTACATGCGTTCCACCTTTAGAGGTCCAAATGCCGTTAACAAAGGACATACTGAAGAACTTGTCTACAGGGCTTTCTGCAACCGCAATATGCCATCGTTCGTTTGGTGTTTCATAGAGGACTGGATCACAGTCGAACGCCTTGGCATACTCTGTAAGGTTCTTGCATTTCACAGCTGTTCCATTCCAAGTCACCTTAACTTCCTTTCCAAGCGTCATCGCCAAATCCCATACACGACGCTCAATCAATCGCATCATTCCATCATCAATGCTCTCCATCCCAAATCGCTTGAAGTCAGGCGTCCAAATCACCTGAACACTTGACTTGCCTTTGTTTGGTATTACAATTGGCTTCTCTACTTCCGTCATATTCTTCTTGAACGTTTGCTTATACTTCAATCCTCGTGGCTGATCCACTACTGTAACAACCATCTCCTGTGCAAAGATGTTCACTAGTTTC
>Ga0247722_10001399_pt1 | contig 13335 bp, 14 predicted proteins | sample MSEWelMarce3H_FC_FD_189094 | JGI IMG/M metagenome (GOLD analysis project Ga0247722, IMG submission 189094) | Subsurface sediment microbial communities from gas well in West Virginia, United States - MSEEL Well Study Marcellus 3H_FC | ecosystem: Environmental > Terrestrial > Deep subsurface >... | reverse complement strand
TCAATCTCTTCTGGTGAAATTGGAGAAAGATTAGCTAACCTTTCTTCTAATTCTGCATCTTCATTAACATCATAAGCGGTAATGCAATCATCAACATATGATTTCATTTCCATCTTAGCCATTTGAGATTGTTGCATTACTTCATCACGTAATGCATTCATCCAGCCAATAGGAGGAGAAGAAACTGGAGCTGGATCAATGATAGCAGTTCGTAGCTTCATTAAATCATCAACTTCTTGCTTTAATGAAAAAGCCAAAGTTTCAACAACAGTATTAAGCATTTCAACTGTTACTACATCACCAGACTTATTTTCTTCAACAATCTTCTGAATTAAATCAAGTCTAGTATTTGTAATTCCAACAAATTGATCAATTTGACTGAAAATCTTATCTGTATGAGTTTTATTATCATGCACTAAAGCTGTTAGATCTTGAATCAAAACAGCTAAATCATTATATGCTTTATCAAACTCATAATTAGAAACTGTGTCTGCTACAACTGTCTCTTCAACAATCATGACATCTTTTTTATCAAACCAGCCAAAAATACCCATTGTGAATTACCTCTAGTAATAATTATACCTATTTCAATCCACATCTGTTTTTAAACAAATGAAAAGCTATTAAAAGTTACGACCACCACCAAAGCCACCAGCTCCGCCATTCATTCCACCTTGATATCTTTTAAATTGATTGATTATAAGAATATTCCCAAATACTGACATTAAATCTACAGGGTCAATAAATGTTAATGGTATTCTTTCCCAGCTTGTATTATTTTTTAAATCAGCGATTGGATCAGGCCCACCAGTTTGAGGTGTTGGTGTGACAATTCTTTGCTTTACAATCCATACATCATTTTCTTTAGTATATGTAAGTGCAGGAAAAGAATTTCTAATTACAATCTTTAAAGAATTTTCAAACTCAAGGTCTGTTAACTTCATTGTTATAAAACCAGACACAGAATTATCAATGACATAATTTTTAATTCCAGCTTGCTTAAACATCATCTCAAGTGTTGTTCTCACTGGAGCATCTTTTAAATCAACTGAGATATTTTGTGCATAAGATGAGGAACAAAACAATGCGAAAACAAAAGCAATAATTAATTTTTTCATTTCTTCTTTACCATATAATAAGATTTCTTTTCATCTGTATCAAATTGAACGTTTAAAAACTTCTCTAAAAGATATTTTGTTTCATCAAAGTTCTTTTCCCAGATTTGAAACTTAGGAATCTTTATCTTATTAATTTCCTCTTTGTTATATGAATATGTTGTGATTTTTGCAGCTCTGAAAAAATCATCAATAATAGTTGAGGTTAAAACATATTTCGTGCTAATAACTGTGTATACTGGCTCTTTTTTTGCTTTCTCTTCAACTTGTACGATTGGTTGAATTGGCTGAGAAAAACTATTTAAAGGCAAAGAAAAAATACACAAGCATCCAATAATAGCAACAAAATTATTCATATTCATATCCTCTTATTCAATGTGTCTTGTACAAACACTTATATAGGACACCAACGCATATGAAACCCTTCGATTTGATTTCCAATGACAATGATGAGAACGATGTCATTAGTGCATTTGAAAAAAGATTAGAGTTTGTTTTATCCTTAAATGCACAAGAACTTTTAGAAAGAATCCAATATAACTTTGATTCTTCTGACGTTATCATTGAGGGATATTCTTTAAGCGACAATCTTACAACTTCTGATTCAATTGCTTACGCCACAATTGTAAGGCTAAGAGAAGCACTAAACGAAAGCACTCTCTGGTTAAAGAATGAGTTCAAATTGCATGAATATAATGATGAAGATGAAACTGACCTTTGATGAATTACAACCAGAACTAAAAGAAAAACTAACTGACCTTATTCCTAATTTAGAACATGAAAAGTTGTTTGTCACTAAAGCGCATAAACAAGTTTTTTATAGAAAAGATGTTGGTTTTGATTTCTTAGGATGTGAGTTTTGTATTTTGAATAAGGTGAAGCAAAACGAAATAGGGGATTTTATTATAGAAAATAAAAACCTACTCAACTTTTTTCAATTACAAGAAGATTCAGAAATGCCACAAGAATTAGGTTTAAATCTTTGGTACTGCCCTATATGCTTCAAACAGCTAATCAATTTAAACGAGAAATAAATGTCTGCTTATAAAAAAATTAAATGCAATATTGTTGATAAAGACACATTGGTCAAAGCACTTAAAACAATTGGATTCGAACCTTTAATTCATGATTTACCACAGCACTTAAGAGGATACAGGAACGACATTAGAAAAGATCTTGCTAACATTATAGTGCCAAAAGAACAAATCAATTCTCTCTTTACTGGTTCTTCTAATGATCTTGGTTTTTTATGGAATGAGGAAGAAGCAAAATACGAAATTATCTGTTCTGAATATGATAGCAAGTTTAATATTGATCAAAGAATAGTTCAGGCATATACAAAAGTAGTGATTGAAGAAGCATTAGAAAAACAAGGATACAAAATCAAAGTAAATATTGTTGATGAAGATTTACAAAAAAGAAAACAAATGCAAATTGATATTGTTGCTAGGAAAATAATCTAATGTCCAAAGAGATTGAATTAAACATTGAAATAGATGAGAAAGGCAATGTCAAAGTTACCCCCAAAGGAACTGTAGGCAAAGAATGTTTAGATATTTTAAAGTTTCTTGATAAATTAGATGGTGTAGAAGTAGAAGAAACTGTGGCAAATGAAGATATGAATAAAACAAAAATATCTAATCCAAATATACAAGGAGTGAAAAATGAATAATTTAGAAAAGTGGTTTTGGAGTATATTATCAACAAAAGGATCAGATTTTAGTGCGTTAGCTGTTAAACAACCTGGTCCTGTTAGTGTTCAAGCAGCAGAAGACGCAGATACAGAAGAAGTTTTGTCAGTGAGAGAAGATGGTAGTAATTCTGGTAAATATGTTTCTGAATACTTAAAGGCTGTTGATTTAGGTCCTGGAAATCCTTGGTGTATGGCTTTTGTTGTTTTTAGAATTATCAAAGCAGCACATAAATTAATTGTTAACATTCCCCTTCATATGCCTAGAACTGGATCTGTAGCAGTGTATGGTAAATGGGCTCAAAGTCAAGGTCATTTCATTAGAAGAGCAGATTTAGAATTAGGCAAAGCTGTACCAATGAAAGGCGATATTGTAGTTTATTGGTTTGCATCTAAGGGGAGACTTGCTCACACTGGTATTGTTGTTCAAGGTGGGAAAAACTTCTTAATTGTAGAAGGCAATACATCTGGCGGCATTGATACTGGTGTTGATAGAGATGGCCAAGGAACCTATAAGAAATCAAGAAAATACAGTCATTTAGGAATCTTTGGTGGAATTATTAGACTTCCATACTAATAGTTAAAAATTGCTCATTAAAAGTGGAGTTTGATTGGTCTACAACATTACCATTCTCATCTACTATTTGAGAATTGCCTTGAAAAAATAAACCTGGAAAAATAAATCCACAACAGTAAGGCCGTATTATTGCAATTGAGTGATCTTTAGCTCTTTGCAATTGCGGTCTTTCTGTTTTTTCATCAAAGGGATAATTTGGCCAAGGTCTCCATCCACTAGAAGGAGCCACAATATAATCAGCTCCTTTCTCTTTCATTTCTTTGATTATATAGTCGTGGTTTAAATCATAACAAATTACCACACCTATATTTCCTTTTGATGTTTGTATTGGCTCAGAATCAGTGTTAGATTTCACTCCCCATGATTTTTCTAATGGCACTAATTCTTGTTTTAAATATTCACCAACAAACTCTCCACAATCAAATACTAAAGATGAATTATATATGTCGCCATTTCTTTGAACATATATAGAACCAGCAACCACCACCACATTGTATTTTTTAGATAATGTGGAAAATGTTCTTCTTATTATTCTTTCAATTTTATTTTGAGCAAGCCATTTACCCATCTTATTTAATTTTATTTTTGATAATAAAATGTCTGATAATTTCTCTAAAAAAGATTTGAAAGAGTTTTGTTTAATTGGGACAGATTCTTTTACCCAAGCAAGACAAAAGCTGATGTCCTCTGGAAAAATGAGGACATCAGCTTTGTGTTTAAACGAGTTTATCCTGAATATTCTTTCGATAAAATTAAAGAAAGTTTTTTCAGTGAAACATTGAGCCATATTTAATTGTATAGCTGCAATTTTTACTAGTTGTTTCTTATCCAATTTGCGAGATCCGATGCAATGGCTTCAGCATCAACCTTAGCCTGTTCATTTGCTTCTCTGGATGCTTTTTCAATAAGATATGTTTTTGTAACATCTAATATAAAATAAGCAATACAATCCTCTACATAGTTTTCTTTTGTAATTGGATTGTCTATTTCATTACCAGCATTATCAACAACTTTATCTGCTGGAACTGAAGCACTGTAAGGTCTTTTATTTACAAAAGCCTGAATGACATTTTGTGCATCAGTGTCTCTAATCGGTATTGTTACTAAAAAATCGATTACCATCTTATTCTCCTGTTACATTGATGATTATAGTTGCTGGGTCACTATAATATGTTCCATCAAATGCCTTATAAGTAAGTTCGTCTTGACCAACGAAACCTGTGTTTGGTACATAAGTTTGAGTGTTGGAATCGTTTTGGAAAATTGTTCCATAAGAAGGCAATGACTCAACTGCATATGTCAACGAATCATTATCAGGATCTGAACCACTTAAATCAATTACTAAAGTACCATCTTTTTCAATAGACAATGTCATATCTGAAACAACTGGAGAGTGACTTATAACATCAACAATTATATTTGTTATTTGGCTATATTTTGTACCATTGAATGCTTTCACACCAATAATTACTTGGCCATGAAAACTTGATTCAGGTGTATACACTAATTCATCACCAGAAATTAAAACAGTTCCATTTGAAGGCTGATTAATCACTTCGTATGTTAATGGCAAATTGTCTGGATCAACACCTAACAATTGGATTTCAGCAACATCTCCCTTTGTGATTGATGCGCTTGTTTCAGTTAAAGTTGGGAAGTTTTCAAATGGATTGACAGGTAGAGATTCGATTCTAGCAATGTCAAATAATGAAATATTTTCTTGAGCTCTTTCTGTAGCAGCAGCAATAGCTTCATTTCTTGCTTGTGCTTCAGCTGATTCAACAGTGTAAGCTTTTAAAATAGAAAGCAAAAATTGAGTACAGCAGCTAGTGACAAATTGCTCTTTAGAAACTGGATTAGGTTCTAGAATGCCATTACCTAAATCAATTGTCTCTCTGTAACCATAAGCTGAAGCAAATGCATTTTTAACATCTGCAGAGTCTACATCCCTAATTGGAACATTAATTGTAAAACCTAACATTTTATTATCCTCTTTTATTTATATTCTAATAATGTCTATCTGTACGCCTTCTAGCTTCATTTGCATTATCAGTGTTTTCAAAAGCTAATATCCAGCCTTTTCTAGCAGTGGCATTAGCAAGTGTATAGTTTAAAGTAAATCCTGGTCTAGTGTCAAAATCAACAAGGCTTGCTTCTACTAAATCTGAAGGAACATCTCCACTAGATCTTGCTAATGATATCAATTTACTTGACATTTGTGAAAAGACAAATGAATTAGCAGTATTTCCATCTTCATCACCAAATGAAATACAATGTTGCCCTTGATCTGAGTAAACAAAGGTTGATCCAGCAGAAGCATTAATTGCAGCATTAGCGGTTAGTGTAATTGATGTTTGTGAGCCTACTGTACTAATAGTGCCTATAAGTGAATTAGTATGATTATATAGTTTAAATCCAGGAGCATATCTATAAAATGAAGTTCCTGTACCTGTCACTGTTGCGCTGGCAGTACTTGCAGAAATTGTTCCTACACCATCAAAATACAGGGAGTCATTACTTCTATTTCCACCAAAAAATTGAATTGAATCAGCTGCTGGAGAAGTGTTGTTTCTAGTGTCATCAGTAGTTGCATTAACAGCACCACCAATTAAAGTTTTAGGAACAAAACCTGTGGAACCTAAACCAGTAAATACTTCTCCAGTAGCAGTTGCAGTGCTTAGATCTCTTAAAGCAAAGTGTGTTGGACTAGCTCCTTTTATTGCTAAAAATATAAAATTATTATTAGCACCACTAGCTGCATCACTTGAAGTTAAAGTAAATCCACCAGTAGTTATGCCTGAAACAGTATGTGTATATGGGCCTACACCTGTACTAGTCGAGTATGTGACTAAACTAGTTGGAGCATTTACAGACATACAATCAACTGGATCTTGTCCATTTTCATAATGCCAATATACTGATTTTTGCAACAATGGTGATCTAGTTGCTGCACCAAAAGATATTCTACAGTCGTCAGTGAGGCCTGCGTTTAATGCACTTATAACTGAAGCGCCAATAATTACATCTGGCTGAAAGTTTAAATCTGAGTATGTCCTTGTACCGCCTGCTGTAGTTGCCATTGGTACTGTTCCGATACCCACTGTAACATCATCTCCGCCAAAAAATGTTATGATTGCTTCTAAATGTCCATTAGTTTGGGGAGTTTGGTTTGTGAAAGTGAAATCAGCAAAATCAGTACCAAATGCAACAGTTGTGCATTCATAATAAAAAGTTCCACCACTAGTATTTGTAGCAAACAGTACTCTTGTGTTAGAATTTTGCCTCCTACCTGCTGTCGGGCTTTGATTGTCTTCAATAGATATGTAAGCACAATGCTCTAAAATTGTTGCAACTCCATCTCCTCTAGGTCCAGCAAATCCAATTCCTAAGTTTCGTTGTGCAAGAGCGGTATTAAATGCGTCTGTAGCAGCATTTACTTCTGCATACATGATCATACAGGCTTTAGGAGTGCCAAAGCCAGGTTCGGTTTGTACTCTTACAGTTTGGTTATCTGCCTCTAAAGCCCAAAATCTTCTTCTTACTACACAAGTTTTCATTAGAACTCTTCAAGCTCCAAAGTTACTGAAAAGTTTGCATGAGTAGCGTTAAGAGCAGTAAAGTTAATTCTCATTTTGTCACCTGATGTCAATGCAAGCCCTGCAGCAGCAAAAACTGAAGACTGAACTTCATATACTGCACCACCTGTAATACTTAAAGATGTGATAGCAGTTCCAGAAAAAGCAGATGTACCAGTGTATTTCTCTAATTGGATTGTTGAGGTGCCTGCAGATGGAGTTTCTACCCTAATGTGAAACTCTCTTGGAATATAAGTCAAAGCAGTTGTTCCATCAGTAGGGCTGTCAGGTATTCTAATAATGTTAGTGTCGGCACCAGATGCAGTTGGAGTATAACCTGTACAGAAACTGATAACTAATGGTCTTTTAGCCCTTATCGTACCTGTTGTAGTTATTGTAGTACCGGTGGAAAAAGTGATACCAGAACCAGCTGTTAAAGTTGTTACTGTTCCTGAACCACCACCAGAAGCGATCCAAGACATAATTCCAGAAGTGTCAGAAGCTAAAACAGATGTACCGGAGCCTGGAAAAGCAGTAGGCAAAGTATAGGTAGTGTTAGCAGATGGGGCGCCTGCTTGTAAACCTGTGTAGAATGTGTTTGCTGAATTCCAAAGCCTCAATGCCCCAACAGAACCAGATTTGAAGATATTAATATTATCTCCAACAAAAATTGTTTTAGCAAAACCCGCTCCACCAGAAACAATCAAGGCACCAGTGGAAAGAGATGTAGAGTTTACTGTACTTAGAGCATAAATTGTTTCACCAATACTTGCAGCTTTTGCAACACCTAAACCACCAGCACTAACTAATGCTCCAGTTGAAGACGAAGTTGATTGTGTAGTTTGGGCACTTCTGAACCATCCATTAGAAGTATTAAAGTTTGCAATAGTAGAACCGGCAGAATCTAATATATTTATATTATTTCCACCTTGGCCAATTTGAATATTATTTAAAAACACTGTGCTTGTAAAACTAGCACCAGCACCTGATATTTGACCAGAAGCACCAATACCGCCATGAACAAGGAGAGCACCAGACGAATTGTTATTAGAAGCTGTAGTATTTGTTATCGTTACAGAAGTAGTATTATATGTAAAGTTTGCAGCTCCAGATACCGAAGCGCCAGTAGCAGCGTAGACAGCAACTTGGTTTGCAGTGCCAGAAGCAACAGTACCCGCTCCGCCACCACCCGCTGACACAGTAGTCCAACCTAAGCCACCAGAGCCATTTGTAAATAAGACTTGTAAGTTAGAACCATCAGCTGCAGGGAGAGTGTAGTTTACGTTAGCAGAGTTAGCGCCACCCTTTAAAGAAGAATAGAATGTATTACCAGAATTGTAAAACCTTATAGTGTTTGCTCTGTTGATTTCTAAAAAGTTTGAACCAGAAGCTACATTTCCAGAAAAGAAGAATTGTTGGTTTGCATCAGAAGTTGTACCAAAAGCAGTGTTACCTTTAACTTGCAATTTGTTGGTTGCTGTAGGTGTTGATTCACCAATTCCTACTACTCCACCAAACTCTGCAATACCAATAGTAGCCCCAGCAGAAGCTCTTAATAATGGAGTTCCAGATACATCATTTACAGACCAAATTGTTCCTACTGTTAAATTGTTGTCTAGTGAAAAAACTTGTCCCTCATTGCTATAAAATGATATTGAGTTATCATTTAGTACTTCCATTGTAATAACAGAAGTACCAGCTGCAGAGCCAGTAAAAACAATTTTCGGTGTAGTTGCTTTATTTCTGCTGGGGGTAATTTTTATATTCTTATCTATATCTGGCATATCATTTACCTATTAGTCATATCTACCTTTCATAGCGTTATAGTTTTTTGTAATTTCTCTCTCTGATAATGCTTTTTTATAAACCTTAGCTTGAGATATATATCCATTTAATCTTAAAGTTCTAGCAGGGTTAGTACCAAGATAAAATGGTGAATCAGTAGTATTTATACTTGCTGTAGAAGCGTTGTATCTTAAAACACCATTAATATACAATTTTGATGTGATAGAATTACTAGTTAAAAATTCACCAACATATGCAACGTGATACCAAACATTGGCATCATATGTTAATGTTGTCGCAGTTCCAGAGTTTCCAATGCTCAAGTTCCAAACAGTAGATGAAGTTTCAAGCCCAAATCCTGTACCCGCTCCATTCGCACCAACAGACATCACTGACTGCACAGCTTTAGAAGTGAATTTGACCCAAGCGGATAAAGTTCTTGAATTTGCTCCAGTTATGCCTGTATTTGAAAAAGATGTTACAATTCCAGCACCGCCAAATGAAATATAACTTGCACCACTTGAGTTGACAATACTTATACCTGTAGAGATTGCAGTGTTTCCAGACAAGGTGTTTTTGATTGTAGAACCACTTACAGATCTAATGTTTGCAGCATCAATAGATCCGAATAGTGAATCAAATCCTTCTATTTTTGGTCCGTTTCCTACTCCCATTATTGCGGTACCTCTAATCCTCCAGCACCAGAAGTGCTGTATCTTCCTTTAAATACATCATAATTGTTTAAAATCTCTGCAGCAGTTAAAGCGCTTCTATAAAGCCTGACAACTGAAATATTTCCTGCAAAAGTATTTGTTGCACCAGAATTATTACCAATGAAATCTGAGCCAGTATAAGATGATGGTGATGTTATACTACTAGATCCTATAGAAGCTCCATTTACATAAAATGTAGCAGTTCCTGAACTAAATGAAAGTGCAACTTGTTGCCATACATTTAAAGTTATGCAGTTTCCAATTCTTGCAGAAAAACCTGAAATTGCATAAGTATTTAATTGGATGCCAGATGTAACGTTAGTGTTATCCAATGAAAAAATAAATCCAGTTAATGAACCAGATGAATGTTGAAATATTCTTCCAGAGCTTCCTTCTCCAAAACCTGTCGGATATATCCATGCTTCAACTGTCCATGCTGTAGTAACATTTCCGCCGTTTGTTGTTCCTAGATTCACTAAACTTGTTGTGCCATCAAAAGTAAATGCAGTAGTGCCGCCAGATCCTGTTAAAGTGCATGATGTCAATGCTCCTGTATTATTAAAATTAGAAACATCAAACCAGTTGCTTCCAGAACCAGGATATGATCTTACATTTGCAACATCCATATTTAGGCACATTGTTTCAAATGAGGAAATATATGGATTATAATATTGTCCCATTTTCATACTCCACTACAAGTTTAGGAATGTCAATTCTTTCAGCCCAAACTGTAAAGAAACAATTTATAGGATTATTATTGAAATCATTGATATATACTTTATAATCTTCAATTTTTTCTACATACAAAATAGAATCTGATTTACCAATTGGAGTTAAAGTTACAGTGAATGAATCAGGGTTTACTAATCCTGCCCAATAATCTGGAGCTTCAATCACATATTCATTCTTTAAAATACCTCTTACATATACGCCGTTTTCTGGGCCTTCTAAAGAACCATATCTCAGCTTCCAATTGTTTCTAAGAGGGTGGTTAATTACGAACGATTTATTTGTAGCAGAGATTTCACCTTCAATTTCAAGTTCATATGCTGGGTTTGTTACACCAATACCAACTCTTATTTGTGAAGTACCAATTCCATTAACAATAAAGAATGTATTACCAATTGCAGACCCACCAAACACTCTAACAGTATTAGTTGTGCCAGATGTTGAATATTCAAATCCTGTAGCATCTTTTACGGAAGAACCAGTTCCAGGGTAATAAGCTACAAGGTTTGAAGCGCTTGGCGCAGCAACTGTACCAGCACCACCGCTGCCAGTAGCATCAACTTGCCATGAAGGAGCAGTACCAGCACCATTAGATTTCAACACTGATCCTGCAGTACCAGCAGCAAGTCTAGTTAAAGCAGTGGAAGATGATGCATAAAGAATATCACCAATTGCGTAGGTGTTTTGTCCAGTACCGCCATTTACAGCTGATATCGCAGTTCCAGCCCATGCACCTGAAAGAATTGCACCGTTGAGATGAGTGACACCAGATATTGAAGAAAGGTTAGCTGCAGCAGTCCACAAGCTTCCTCCTATACCTACGCCTCCAGTTACTACAAGAGCTCCATTACCTGTACCTGTCGAAGTTGTTGCACCAGTTACATTAACACCTGTAGCAGAAAGTGTGTCACCTAAAGCGCTTACGCCTGAAAGGACATAAGCTGCAGTTGCTCCAATAGAAGCATTACTTCTAGAACCAGTTAAGAAAATTGTTGATGTAGTATCTAAAACTACATTAATATTAGCTGAATTATTAGCTGTTCCAGCAGACCCTGCTGTTACCGATGTACCCGCAGAACCAGCATTAGTGGCTGTCCCTGCTGTGCCAGCAGAGGTAGCAGTTGTAGCTGCTCCAGCAAAACCAGCGTTGGTAGCAGTGGTTGCTGAACCTGCTGTTACTGAGGTTCCTGCGGAACCAGCGTTAGTGGCTGTGCCTGCTGTTCCAGCAGATGTAGCAGTAGTGGCTGCGCCAGCAAAACCAGCATTAGTGGCTGTGCCTGCTGTTCCAGCAGAAGTGGCTGTGGTTGCTGATCCTGCACTACCAGCATTAGTAGCAGTACCTGCTGTACCAGCAGATGTAGCAGTAGTGGCTGAACCAGCATTACCTGTAATGCTTCCTGATATTGTTGAAGAGAATGTTTTAGTACCGGCTATTGTCTGAGCATTTGTTGTGATAAGACCTGTGGAAGCAGCACCAGCATAAGGAATATTAAATGTGTGAGTAGACGTTCCTGAAGATATATTAAAATCAGAACCAGATGTCCCAACTGCAAATGTTTGAGTTGATGCAGTAAGGCCGTTCAATGATGTTAAACCAGAAGCTCCAGACCCAACAAGTAAATTAGTACCCACACTGTTTGAACATGAAGTGAAATCAATGTATGCACCTCTGTTAGCTCCACCAGACTCAAATATTCTCAATCTGTTTTGATAAATATCCATTGTAATGGTGGTTGTTAATGCAGTACCAGAAGATGGAATACTAAATGTAATTTCACCACCTTCATTTACTTGAGAGTTAGTAAGAGCTAAATTAGGAGTACTTAATAATTGAGTTGATGGAACATATGTTAAACTTGATGTAGCACCAAATGCTCCGCCTTGATTAAATTGTAATTGAGTGCTTGAGCCTGCAGCTGAACCCGATGGTGTTGTCCAAGCAAGACCAGCAGAGCCATTAGTATATAAAACTTGACCGTTAGAACCATCACCAGCTGGCAATGTATATGTCACTGTTCCAGAAGAGTTAGCCCTAAAACCAGTGTAAGATGAGTTATTTTGATGAATTAATCTAATTTCATGTGTAGCATTATTTCCAGTAAATTCAGTTCTATTGGAATCTGCATGATAATTTAATCTTTGATTATTGGCTCCGTCTTGGATGTTAAAGGTGTAAGAAGAGGACGCATTGATAGTAAACCCATTTTGTGCTCTACTATTTAAGAATTGAACACCAGAAATTGAGGATAATGATGCTGAGTTGGTCCATAAACTACCGCCAATTCCAACACCACCAGAAACAGTTAAAGCACCAGTAGTTGTAGAACCAGATGCAGTGGTCCCTTGAATAAATACAGATTGGCCAAAATAGGAAGTTTTAGCAATTCCAGCACCGCCAGAGACAGTTAATGCTCCACTAGTTGAAGATGTGGAAACTGTATCCTGCAATATTGAAACTCCATTTCCACCAGAAAACATGTGAGACTTGGTAGTCCCCCCACCTGCTTGATAACTAATTTCTCCTGGAGCGATTATTTCAAAAGTATTATAATAAACCCCATAATCACCATCATTCCAGAATCTTATTCTCGCCTGGCGGGATTTGTCATCCACAAAGAGTAATTGACTATTGGACAAAGTACTACTGCTAGTATTTTGTATGAGTACTGTTACACCATCTGTTTCAAACGGGACGCTATTAGCAAAACTTGCTACTACATTATATGGGGTATAACTAGTCGAAGCGATTCCAACATTCAAAGTTCCACCAATTCCAACACCACCAGTAACAACCAAAGCGCCTGTGGTTTGATTAGTAGACGCAGTAGAACCTTGAATCTTTACATCTTGAGCAAAATAAGATGTCTTTGCAATTCCAGCACCACCAGATACAACTAAAGCTCCAGTAGTTGAAGATGTGGATGCTGTGGTAGAAGAAGTGGAAATAGCTCCAGTAAAGTTTCCACCAGTGCCATAAAAGTTCCATCTTAATGAAGTGGAACCTAAATCATAAGCATTGGTACCTGGAGTAAATGTAGATGTGGCAGAATCATTAAAAGTGGCAAGAATCTGAGTTCCTAAACCACCACCACCAGGACTGAAAAAGTTTGAATAACCAACAACATTAATAGCGTTAGTAGCATTACCAGAT
>Ga0247722_10001398_pt1 | contig 13336 bp, 18 predicted proteins | sample MSEWelMarce3H_FC_FD_189094 | JGI IMG/M metagenome (GOLD analysis project Ga0247722, IMG submission 189094) | Subsurface sediment microbial communities from gas well in West Virginia, United States - MSEEL Well Study Marcellus 3H_FC | ecosystem: Environmental > Terrestrial > Deep subsurface >... | reverse complement strand
CTTCCAGTCTCGTCTGCGTTAGAACATTACGTTGAATCCTTTGGCGGACAGGCGGTCTTTTTGTATGCGGTATTTATCTTCATGGAAACATTGGACGACAAACTCATCTGGCTGTTCCGAGAAATTTTCCGGGAGGTAAAGTAAAATGTGGATGTACTTGCTGACAACGGCGATTCTGTTTTATGTGCTCACCCCCGGTGTGCTCCTGTCCCTCCCTCCCGGTGCTGGCTTCCAGACCCAGGCACTGACCCACGCCGTGGTGTTTGCCGTGGTCCACAAGTTCCTGCAGCACGGTGTCCTGAGGCAGTAGAGAAAACGGATTTATGAACTCTAGGGGATAAGACAGTCCCGCAGAAATGGAAGAATATATAAGACTACAACGACGAAATGATGAAATCTGGGACTTGCTGGAAGACCCTACATTACCACCTCTTGATCAGCAAGCGCTGAATGAAGAGTTGATAACGAATTCGTTTGAGATAATGATGTTTGAAGACCAGTTCGCATACGATGACGACGATTTGACAATTACGCTAGAGTCTTCAGAAACCATTGGTCCTGACGAGTATGATCGCGAAGGGTTGATTGCGAACGATGACTTTGATCTGGCGAATGAGATTTAGATGTCATTTACGGGTTCAGAACAATGTCCTTTGGTTATGTGTACGTGATGAGCAATCCTTCTATGCCTGGATTGTATAAAATCGGATTTACAACACGCCCGATGGAAGAGCGGCTCCAAGAAGCAAATCAGCCCAGCACGTGGATTCCTACACCTTTTTTATTGGAAATGTCCAAGTTTGTCGAAAACCCCCATCAGAAGGAGTTGATCCTCCACAAGATTCTGACAAAGGATCGTGTGAATCCTAATCGTGAGTTTTTTCGCACTGGGATTGAGCACGTTCAGATGCTCTTTGATTTGATGGATTCTCATGAGGCACCCGAAGTTGAACCCGATGCAGAAACCCGTTTGATTGGGCAAGAAGTCATTCGACTGTTTTTAGATCAGCATATATATCCCCCCGACCTCAACCAAGAACCCGTTCAATGGCTAAAGATTGCCGGTGTGTTTCAAACATGGAAGCGTGAACACGGCTATTCTGCCGGAGCAACTCTGAAACTTCGAGAGATGTTGGTTGAAGTCTATGGAAAGCCTACTCGTGGAGAAGGGTGGATGACATTCGGATTGAGTGCCTAAAAACGGAAATATATTCCCTATATATTCTTCTTCTTATCATGAACATCTATTCTGCTCTTCGTTCTCCCAAGCGTAAACAACTCATTCAGCGAGTGCGCAAATATATTAACGACGATGGATTCGCGGGTATCCTAGAATCCATTGACGTAGAGAGTCCAACAAGCATTCGCCGAGCGTGCCGAGAGTTGGATATGTATATGAAGGTTCCGTACATTCGTTCGCGAGTTCAGGCTTGGTTGAAAGGGTATTAAAACGGATTGTCGTCGGGTTTACGCTTAAAACTTATACAGCATGGAGACCTATTCGCAGGACTTTCTCAAAACTCTGGCAGTATATAGGCAAGGATACGAACTTGAAAAGAGAGTCGTGCAAGACGTGCTACGACAAGCATCGTCCGGGCATACACGATATGTTGTAACCGGTGATCAGTTTTACGAACGCCATAAGAAGGAACAAATAACAGAAATGTTAGTGTCACGCTTCAAGGAAAGATTTCCAGGTGTCAGTGTGGAATATCGTGAGGCGACCGACTTAAGGGGGAATGTAGAAAGAGGAATAGTTATTGACTGGTCGTAGTAATGGAAGAATGCCCCATCTGCTGTGACGAAATGTCAAGCCAAACAACCAAACTCAAGTGTGGGCACACGTTTCACAAGGAATGTATTGATAGATGGGCACAAGAACAGTGCACCTGCCCATATTGTAGGTATGTGTTTATGCCGAAACGCAAGATGAGCGACGATCAAATGTTTCAGATGATGGTCTATATTCTAGCGTACACATACTTGTTCTTCGTTATGGCGTTCACACAGTCTGTCCAACATTGATCGTGATAGTTGTTGGTCCATTGGTGTCTAATTTCTTCTCCACGGGTGCAGGTGTAGATGCGGTATTTCCCTCGGCGGGTGCAGGTGTAGATGCGGCAGTTTCCTCGGCGGGTGTAGGCTGTGTAATGGGTTGGTCGATAAAGTAAGATTTTAAGATAGGACGTATCATCCCTGGCGTCTTGTCGTCATTTGAAAGGTAGCCCTCGCCGCTGCCATCTATATATGTTTGGATATCTTGTTCGGTCATTGGTTTTCGGGACGGTTCATACGCCGACAAGTAAAATCTACGCATATGCCCCATGACCCATCTTTTAGCAAGCGTGAGATCGCGACCCCGCATATTATATACATATTCTTGTGTATCGGGTGACACCATTGACCAGACTCGATCAAGTTCACTATCTTCAACCGTAGTTACTTTAAGATCCTTAATCTTATCAGTAGGTTCGAGTCTCTCGCGGATAAGCGGAAACATGCGGGTTGCAAGGAGAACTGCTCCGAGAAGAAGGAGCACGACTAGGATCCGGTACATTGTTGATTACACATACTAAATAAATCCTATTGCAAATGGGCACATGTTTTTGCCCAGATAACATCTCTCGATAGAAAGCACGTATGGGATATAACTACCGAAATATTGGGTACATTGGCATACACCACCTTCTGGCAGCCTATGCTCTATGGACGGCTCCATCGTGGACAACCATGCTTCACGTAGTCGCGATGGCACAATGGATCGGCATGTTGGGCATTACTGCAGGTGCCCATAGATTGTGGTCGCACCGCTCCTACGTTGCGTCCCTTCCTGTACGCATTCTTCTGATGGTGGCAAACTCAGCCGCTCACCAAGGTTCGATTTATCATTGGGTTCGTGACCATCGGCTTCATCACCTGCATAGCGATACAGACAAGGATCCTCACAATATTCAGCGTGGGTTTTTCTATGCTCATGTAGGATGGTTGCTCGAATCACCTCCGCATCAGGACGAGATGCCGTGTTTAGACGACTTGAAATCAGATTGGGTTGTCATGGTGCAAAAACGCACATATCCAATCTTGTCGCACATATGTTGCTTTGGACTTCCTACTCTCTATGGCATGTGGTGGGGATATAGCGCTTGGAACTCGTACTTGTATTTTGGAGTGCTTCGATGGATTCTCCTACTTCATGCAACATGGTGTGTGAATAGTGTCGCACATATGTGGGGAATGCGACCCTACAAGGATATCCCACCTTCCGAGAACCTCTTCACAACGATAGTTGCGATGGGAGAGGGGTGGCACAATTTCCATCATACCTACCCATATGATTACCGTGCGAGTGAGGTTGGACGGTGGAATCCAACCACAGTATGGATTGATATGCTCGGATCGATAGGTCTTGTGTGGGGGCGGAAAACAGCACCAGCAAAACGAACGAACGTCCACCGTAATTAAAAACGGAATTATAAGCACTATATTTCAGTGACCCTCTCTCTACAGAATATATATAAAATGGGCGTTCGAGACGTTCGAGGTTTCTACTCAAAACAAGTTAATAGAATGTCGAGAGGATCCATATCGCTTCGTTCCGGAGTTGCATGGGAGAAGTTATGTTCTGAAAAAATGAAACAACTCCTTTACAACGGTTGTGCAATCTCTGTCGGGAGTACTGCGGGTGGTGGCAGAGGACAAGATATCCCTACTTTGATTTCAAACATGCAAATCGGTTGGGAAGCAAAGAACAAGGGAGCGTTTGAGGGTGGGGGTACGACCCTGTATGAAGTTGATGGGCGATTAACTGTACCCAATAAATACCCGTTACTTCAGTCACTGTTTGGCAACCATGTTCCATGGGGACGTGTCCCCGCAAAGGGAGAGATGATAGAAGACGATTACTTGGACGTTCCTGCTGATTCTCTAGCAAAATACTATCTGAACAAGGGAAGTACCTATGTAATTGTGGAAGACAAGGGGGTATACCATACCGGTATTGATCTTCTCAACTTGGGCGTTCCTTATATAACCGTTTGTGGAATGCGCCTTCGTACGCGAGTGACTAAACATAAAAAAAACGGAGTTCCAACTGATGTCTCTACTGCCATCGTATTTCCCAGAAGAAACCTCGAGTCGTCTAAATTCTGTCTATTCAATAGACTACCTCCGGCTCTTACAGTGGTGGGAGAATAATGATCTCAGAAGAGGGCTTCGAGGCATTCATACCATATGCCCATTTTTCATTTACGATACGACATCCTGTATAAAGGTCTCGAATATAAGGACAGTCATTGTAAGACAGAACCCAATCCTTACGAGTTTGAATATATCTTGCAAACCCAGAATGGTCAAACCCCTCGTGCATATCACCGTCTTTTCCGTAGACATACGTTGATATGTAGTAAGGTGGGTCCGCATACACTACAGTCGTGTCTGTCTCGGGATGATCGCGAAGGAATTGTATACAATCCAAGTTGGATATCGTATAGAACTCTGGGCGCTGTAAACGTTCAATTGCTGATGGATTACATCGCTTTTCAGCAGCTTCTGCTGAGAATCCTCCACAGAAAGTTGCGCCGCTAAAGGAACATCGATTCACTATAAAGTACGCCGCAGCAATCTCTAGCGGATCAGTCATCGTCATGATTGATTGACGAAGTAGTGTGAATGTTTCCTTGGTTACCGGACAATATCTTCGAACGCGTTCTCTGAGCTCTTCTGGAGTATCATGAACAGTCTTCCAGAACGTGTACAAAGGGGTAAACAAGTCGTTCACATGAACGCGAACCCCAGCGGTTACACGATCGAGTTCAAAGCTACCTCCTCCAAGGAATGGTGAAATTAAGTCTGTACGATCTGGATAATTATCATCTACATGCTTGCGAAGAATCGATACAGCCCGGGTTTTTCCACCGGGATATCGAAGCGGTGACTTCATTTGAATGCTTGCGTATTTGATAGTAGCATGTTCGTTTTTTAGATAACGTTCCAACTATACGGATGAAATAAACTCCCAATTCAGATACTCACATATCTTCTTCCAGATAATGTCATGAGCAATCAATCTGTCTCGTGACTTGAGTAATGGAAAGAACACCTTGAATTCGTCCAGTTCTAGAAGTTCAAAGAACTTGTAGAGAATGTACGAATAACTCAAAAAGTTCGTTCGGTCGTTCGGGCAGTACAGCAGAAAAGGCGCCTGAATATCCTGAAACATGGCTCGAATCTTCTCTTCAATCTCAGGTGTAATTGTAGGTGGCGGATTGCCGTTGAGTCGGGATAAGATGTGGGCGCGATGTTCATAATACTTACTCCGATTCAGCTTTTTCAATATCTGCCGTATATCTTCCTCGGATAAATCGGCAATGTTCGCAATACGTCTCTTGCGGATTTCTAGAATGACTTCATTCATAACATCGTCCGGTATAATCGTACTTTCCTTGCCCTGAAACTGATTCAAAATCTCATTGAGATGATTGATCTTTTTGTAGGCATAGTTGTTGCGTTCCTTGGGGGGGTCCCGGAAACTCGGAAAGTCTGAAACCACCAACGCATACTCTTCACTACCGCAACGTGGGCATACCAAAATACCCTCGGACGAAATCTCCTCGCGAGCGACGTTACATTGTAGACAGTGCTCTGTCATCAACTGAACGACCTCGGGTCCATTCGACAGCTTCATACGCTGCACATACTCGTCAAACATCTGCTTGCGGGACAGACCACAATCGACCGGTAATCCAGCGGTAAAAAACTTCAGAAATGTATTTGCATCTTTCGGATGTAATGTGGGTGCAGCAACAGACGAGTCCTGCTTCTTATAGTATTCGTCCAATATGTCCATGTTTTTCAAATAGTATTCTTCGACAGGATGTGAATGCTCAAGTTCCTCTTGAACTTCGCGAACACGGTGTTCATATTGGTTTGCCTTCATAATATTCGTGATATCATTGGAAACATAGAGGCGTGATATTTCCGCCCGAAGATCTTCCAATTCTTGTCGAAGGGTCTCCTGTTTGGTCTTGGAGTCCCTGAGTGTTTGGACGATTCCCTGGTGTAAAGAATCTAGCGTACCGATCGTAGTGTTGGACGAGTTGTGGTCCCTTGTTTTCCGAATCTTGAACACGTCCATTTATGAATTCTTTCACCTGGTTCATGAAGACTGGATTCTGAAGAATACACGGACGTTGCCTCTTGACAGATGCGACCAAGGGCTCGAATTCCATGGCGAGATTCTTACATGTATATGCCAATGCAAGAGATCCCGATCGATTCATACCTGCCTGGCAGTGAACGAACACAACCCCAGTTCCTTCACGTAAAAAATCCTTCATTGTGGATTCGAACTCTGAATACCAATCCAAAATGTTCGTCTGCAGTGAATCTATCGCATTCAAGACCTTATATTTGCTAGGATCGTGGTTCCTCCACCATGATGGCGAATCCTCATCAAATGCGCAATTGATCACGTGTGTAATGTCATATTTCTGAGCAAAATAAGAGGTTAGAAACGCACCCGGACCCACTAGAATTCTCGGATGAAAGAATGCGGGCGGATCGCGAAGATATGTAGGTGTGGAGAAGAGAGTTTGAAGGATAGACATTGTGTTATTCTGTCATCGTATTTGTAAGCATGTGTTATAGCGCAGAAGTATCCTTTGGGACATGGGCGTTTGGGATGGTATGTTCGTACATCCTTTCTCAACAAGGGAAGCCTTTCTTGTTTCCATTTGTCGTATCCCAGATGCAGTTAGTGGAAGGACTTCAGTGGATAGACGCAGTAGACGAGCGTGTATTGTCAATACTAGGGAAACTCGTATTGTTTGCACAGCCGGTTACCGCTTTTTATGAAGCAAAAAAGTATTCGTTTATTCTGCCGTATATTGTCATTCAATCGATAACTGAGATTCTCTATGGATCGAGAGACCTCCGGTTTGTGGTTGCAAAAGATGGGCATTTCAATTGGAAATGGAACTTTAACCCCGCGTCTCTTGAAGCACTTCCATATTGGATTGGTCTGGTGCTAGGTACGTACTTCTTATTGCCTCGTGAAGTTGGAGCACTTATGATTGCGCTTCTAGCCTATTTCTACATCTATCACAGTCAGTATGGAACATATGCGTCACTATGGTGTGTTTGGGTCAATCTCTTATGGGTCTATTACATGATACGTTAATGATCACACGCCGGAACACCGCCACCCGCGTTTCCACACCACCCTGTTAATTTTCCCGTTGCACGTCGGCATGGACAGGATTGCCCTCGTTTGTCAATGACCGCGATTCGATGTTCCTCCCACCCTCGTCTCGCGATATCATGTACAATGCGCATCGTCCATCCAAACGAAGCGCCACTGTGAACATACGTTAGAGCATTTCCAATCATAGCAATATTGATGTCTGCTGTGAACATGAATCCTTCATTTGGATGAGGTTCAAACTGACCAAACCAATCCCATAGACCCAAACGTTTGACCGTGTCATATGCGTCTTGAATCATTTCAACTTCGTGTACTTCGTAAATTGATAGCAAGTTTGGCTCCATACCTATCGGTCAAACCATAGTAGAAAATACGTTTTGTATTTACAAAAACGTATTTCCCATTTTTAGGCGAGATAACCTTCTCCATGTTTACAGTTTTATCTATTGATCGTCGTATCCAAAACTGCCGCCATCTTTTGATTCTTGCCCATAAGCACCCATATTATGATAAGGATGCTCAGGACCGTAATGTAAAACAACTCACACAAATGTTCAAGAGACTCTTAGCCCAGAAATCCCGCGAGGAAGCCATTCAAAACATTTGCAATAACTACGGCAGCAACACCGAGGACACCCGCGCCGGTAAGACTGACGACCCCCGACCCCGTATATGCATTCGGGACATACTGAAGAAGAAGATTGCGAGGTGTGGATAGAGAGATGATCACTACCGCTAAGAAGAACGATATATACAGACTTGCAGATGACGCCATCCAACGCATAGCGGGTAGCGTGGGTTTGAACGAAGGTGTCATACCCGAGTACATTGGCGCGTTATTGCTGGGCATGGGGATGATAGGAGGCGCAGACTGTGGACCCTGATTGTTCAAAAGAGCGTCCAAAGATGTCGAGTCGTCCATTGTTTATTCATTAGAGGTGTTTTCACAATTCGCATCCTCCACGCGGTATCGATAGCACTTTCCGTCAACCTTGACGACTTTTTCCGTTGCCGCTCTCAATGGAATTCCTAGTGTTCGAATTGTATCATACTGACGGTGAAACAAAATAACAGCAAACCCCAACCCGATAATGAAAGAGAAGAACGGAGACGCCCGTTCAATCGCTTCTACAATCTTGAGCATATTACTTCTTAGCCGCGAGAAGGTTCAAGGAATCGGCTTCTGCGACACACGGGACTTCGGTTGCGTCAAACCGAACACAGCCAGTGTCTGTATGATAGATACTCGAATCGTTTGGCTGTGGAACTGTAATCTTTTTCCTCGTCGGTGGAATCACAACCGTGGAAATCAGCAACCCGAATATTAATCCACCGACAAGCCATTTAAGTTGGATCATGTTACTTTACTACTGGCAGCGATAATGCTTTGTTTGTTGCTGCGTCGGCTGTATACTCTCCTACAAATGAAGGAATGGCAAACGCAAGCATCATAATTACGTACCCTGAGCCGGGAACAAGAAGAGCAAATCCACTGGCTATATACGCTACCATTCGGAAATAGTCCTTTCCAGTGTCTTTGTATCTGCGCATGAAAATGGCGTATACCGCAACTACGCTAAACACCCAGAAAAAGGTGCTGGCAATAATAGCCGTGATTTGAAGGGTTGTCTGTTGAAGAGCATCTACAGTAAGAACATCTGTAATATTTGTCGATTTACCTCCAACAATATTCTCCAATTTGAGTTTCTGACCTGCCGGAGTTATAAGTTTTCGTCGCTTTCCATTGTCAATCACATTCAATGTAAGCCGCTCTCCTTTGATAACACCTTTACTGTTATCTTCGCCTTCCTTCTCTCGTAAACGCTCTTCGGCGAGTTTTAGACGCGTCCGTTCCAAACAAGCCTGATCCGCTTCACCGCCACACGCCGCGACTGCTTGCTCTCGAATGCGTTTTTGGTCACGACTATCCAATTTGGTTTCGATAGCCGCTTCGAATGTAGGTTTTAGATCACTATTTGCTGTGACGTCCAGTACGCCTCCTACAATCTGCTTTGCCAAACTTTGGGTGATATTGGCAATAGCCTTTTCGTCGCCATAATAGGCAGACTCCAATGTAATTCCGCTCATTATTATGATGCGAAGACTAGATTGCCCAATCCCGACACGATGCGTAAGAAGTTGATGGCTTCTACATAGACCCCTACATTGTAGGTGAATGTAAAAATGATATTGTCATTGTTTTGGATCACCGTAGTTACACTTCCTGGAGGATAGAGAGGGCGTCCAGCAGCGTCTGTCAAGTTCAAGTTTGCAGCAGGGATCACTGTAGGGTTTGGACTGAAGAGAGACGAAGTCAATACGCAAACCTGGGTTGTATTCGATGCCGTGGATGAGGGAAGAGGCTGTTGAAGCGTCAGCCGCAAGATGATCTTGTTGAACATGCTTCCATTCGCGGCTCCAGAGGGTTGGTAGGAAGAATGGTCAAGTGCGAACGAATACATGAATACACCAGGAAGATCTGGGATTTGTCCGGTAGTATAGCGGTACATCTGAAGGAGTGAAAAGAAGGGAAGGGGTTTCGGCTGAATACGCTCCTTTCCATCAAATAGAATGATTCCGTCAATCAGTGCACTCCGAGGAGATACTGAGGACACCTGCTGCTGACCAGACGAATACAATCCAACAATCGTCTTTTCGGCGGATGTGAGTGTTGTATCTGTGGTATTTGTTATAGACGACCATGGGGCTCTCTTGGGGTTCGTCCAATTTGTATAGTTGTCCCAGTCGTTCAGTAGCAGGCGGTCTGAACGCTGCGATGCAAATACAATACGAGTGACCAAGTTGAACATGGGGATTTCGAGATCAGTATTTCCACCAAACTGACCCTCTTTGTTGACATATCGAACTGTCTTGACCAAAAATGTCTGATCGGCTCGAGCCAACTGGTTCATCTCGGATTCCGTGAGATAGATGAAATTCCCCTCTACATATGGATCTGGAAACCATGTTGTCAATGTCGGATTACTCGGAAGACCGGTTGACAAAGGAGGAGATAGAAATAGATTGAGTGCATTGTACGTGCTGTCTCCGGTAGGTTTCACACGCTGTCCATATGTAGGAGACAACGTGTTCATATCGACTACGGTGTAGAGATCATTAATGTTCCGCAACGATACGTTGATATAAACCTCCGAGTTCTGAAGAGACACCAGTGGCAACGCAAGACCCGGGTTCTCGCAGAACCAGAAGTGAAGAGGGATTACCAGTTGACGGCTCCGAATCGAGGGTTCGGGAATAAGTGTTTGTGGAGATGCACTCGGCAGAACAATAGGCGTAATTGCGTGGGGGTACTGTCCATTTCTGTCGTAGGCATGTGCAGGATCGTAGATTTCGGGGATATTCCCTACCATCTGATCCACAATTGCCCGCTTGTTCGCATCGTGTGTCATGTATGAATACAGCTTCAACCACTCTCCACGAAGGCGTTGGATGACTTGACCGTTCATCGTGATATCCACGTAATCAATCAGATTGTATCCGATATTCTCAATCCACTGGAACTCATATCCGACGGCTTGTGTACGTGTATCATATCCCGATGGCGGAGCTGCTCCATTCAAATACTTCATTGGAGACCAGATGTCAGGGAGAGTCACAACGAGATAGGAGTCGTGTAACAGTTGTGCGTACCGATCAACTCGACACGATATGACACGCGTTCCTGTTGCAGGGAACTCTAGATTGGACGCCGTAAACGGCATTCGGATTTGGTCCATCGCAAAATTCGTATGGCGACGATACACGGCGCGAAAGTGAGTCATAGAAGGATTTCCATTGACTAACTCGTTTTGGGCACCTACACCCACTAATTGAATCAAGCCACCAGGCATTTGTATACTTTACGATGCTTTGTTTAAGGCACTATACGCACACTCATCGGTTGGACCGAACGTCCAGTGTACGGTACAATGCTGTGGTTGGTAATCACTGTAAACACACCAAACGCGCCGACGGTACCCACGCTCAGGCAGCAATCCGAGGAGTATGTAGCGCCTCCACTCGCACCGCCCCACGCACCCTGAAACGGAGCCACAAACCGTTCGCGTTGAGTTGCACCGTTGGCGATAGCAGACAAAAATGTCGCATACGATTTCTCAGAGGGTGCCGGTGGATCTGTAGTCATACTCCGTGCAAGAATCCGCCGCTTCTTCTTTGTCAACCAGTCTTGCGCAGAGTTTACCTGCATTTATGGTTTACGTGAGAGATTCTATAATGAATCAATGAGATTCGTTCTCGTAAGCACGCATATTGATCAGACAACCGGCTACTCCAAGGTAAGTTACAATCTTACGAAACAACTGGCAACTTTGGCACCCAAGGTGAAAACCTTCCACTTTGGATTTCAACGCCATCCCAACCGCCCGACGATGCGAAAATATCCAGATGGAGTTGTACCGTATGACGCAGCCGCAAACGAGGATCCGAAGGAGGAAGGATTTGGATATAACAAAATTCACGAATACGTGGATATGGTGAATCCTGACGTCGTTATGATCTATAACGATCCGTATACGATCGCCAAGTTCATCGAGTCTATGAAACACGAGCCCGGAAAGTCTCCCTATAAACTTTGGCTGTATCTCGACCAGGTGTATACAGGTGTCGCAGCTCCTCTGATTGACATTCTACATAAACACGCCGACCGTATCTATTGTTTCACCGATATCTGGAAGAAGAAGTTCCTAGAGTACGGTCCTTTCCCAGATGTTCGAGTCTTGGGACATGCTGTAGACGCAAACGTATTCGCATGTATGCCACCCGAAACGCGCAAAGGAATTCGAACAAATATGGGTATTTCAGACGATGCCATTGTCTTTCTCAACATTAACCGAAACAGTCAACGAAAGCGTATAGATTTAACTATTGCAGGGTTTGTTGGACTCTTGAAGAAGAACCCAACGAATCCGTACTATCTTGTTATCGCATCGAATCTTCAACCGCAATCTGGGGCACACTACGATATGCAGCGTATTTTCATCGAGGAACTGAAGGAGAATGGAATGGACATTCAGTCCTATGCCCGTCGTCTTCTACTCATTGATACGTCTCCTCCAAACATATGGAGCGACGAAGCCATCAACCAACTCTACAACAGTGCAGACATTGGAATTAATACATCTGATGGCGAGGGATATGGATTGTGCCAGATCGAGCACATGTATACCGGAGCCCCACAGATTGTAACCGATGTAGGTGCGTATCGCGATTTCTTGGATTCCTCTGTAGCCGAGTTTATTCCTCCTACTGGCAAGCACTATTTCGCAGGTGGTATGCCCCATGGATTCTCCTGCCCCACATTCTTGGTTTCTGATGTTACACAAGCGATGCAAGGAATGTCAGATCGATTGGATGAGCGACGTATGCATGTCAATCTCTTCAAGTTTCCAAGTTGGTCTCGCGTGTGTGACGAGTGGTTGGAAGATATCCTCAAGCTAGCCGAAGGTCAGGCATCCATCGTATCTGTCCCGGTGACGTCATCTGTCCCAGCCTGAGCAAACGTTGACCGTCATCAAACGCAGGTCCATCAAATACCTCTTTCGTATCCGGATCAATCAAAAACACCATCTGTTTAATCTGGACCTTCTGGAGTCTGCGCTTCCTGCGTTGCATATTTCGTAAATACGATTCGTCCAAATCGTTTGTCTTTAGATCGGGCTTGAATGCCAAATCTTCACCGGTAACTGTACTGTCAAATCGCATACACGAAACTACAGGTGTTTCGCGACTATGGAGTTTTCGATGAACTTCACAGTCGACGGCAGCCTGTTTGAGCAACACACTAATCCGCTTATTCGTGACATCCTTCTCATACGTCTTCTCATAGAGATACTCGTCAGTGCTCATAAACACTTCTACGGGATCGCCTTCATACCGCTTGATTGCCATGTCGTTTCGTCGCACCAATACAACATTGTTACCCGAATCGGTTGATTTGGATTGCGACTCGGTAAAGATTGACAAGTAGAAACTCACACGAACCGTTCTTTCTTCCTGAGGAAGACCTGCGTGAGAGCAAATACGAATCGCACGACCAATGATTTGGTCATGACGAGCAGGATTCCAATGGGGTTCCATAATATGAACATGACGAACATTTGCCAATGTAATACCTTC
>Ga0247722_10001397_pt1 | contig 13341 bp, 12 predicted proteins | sample MSEWelMarce3H_FC_FD_189094 | JGI IMG/M metagenome (GOLD analysis project Ga0247722, IMG submission 189094) | Subsurface sediment microbial communities from gas well in West Virginia, United States - MSEEL Well Study Marcellus 3H_FC | ecosystem: Environmental > Terrestrial > Deep subsurface >... | reverse complement strand
CCCCTATGACCCCCTTCCTTTTTGTTATATTAAATAATATAAAATAAAAAGAAAGGCTTGCATATTAGCTTACCTTAAGGAGGGTTCATAAGGGAACCTTGGTTCCCTTAATCGGCCATCCTCGGCGCCAGGAAAAACACAATTCTCGCCTTTGTCTCCTCTTCTTCATCTTCGCCCGCAGGTTCAAGTAAATAAGTGGTCTTGAGTGGATAATTCTCGCTGACTTTAATGTTAATTCCTTCGCTCACTTTGTGAAACGCGCAAATATTGTGTAAATGGGAAAGCGAAAACGATATGTTCAAGGTCTCACCTTCATTAATGGCAAACAAGGTCAAATCGTCAATGGGAACAACAACGCTCATATTCCCGCTCTCGCTGCTTTTGGCGGTTAATCGCAATTCGTCCTCATTGCACCGAATCATAAGGTCCGCGCCAAACTGTTTGAGTTGCCCTATAATACTGGCAAAATTGGACGACGTCAATGAAAACTCGGCCTGGTAATCCACACCGGGAATTTCCATCATTTCGGAATCCAATTCCACAAGCGGAAGCTCAAAGTGTTTGTCAAACGACGATTTTGAACTGGTAAAATGCAAAAATAATTTATCCGAGTCCGAGTCATTGTATTCAATATTGATTTGCTGGCTTTCTTCGCGCGTATTCAGGATACGAAAAATAAGCTGGGTGCTTAACCCTAAAACAGTGGTAACCTCTTGCTCATACTCGTCAAACCAGCCTGATGGAATAAAGATTTCAAACACAGAAATGTGGGATGAATCCATTCCCTGAGCGTAAAGTCGCCCGGGCTCAAACATCAGGTTCACATGTTCGCAAAAGAGTTTCATATTCTGGAATATACTAGTGAAAGCCTTGGCCTTCTCTTTATTGGTAATGACAACACGCATTGAATGATATATGTGCACACAAAGGTTTAAGTTATTTGTATTTATTTGTATGCAAAGCAACCGGTAACTGGTGGTGTTTATTAAAATCGGCGAGCGCATTTATATACAAAGGATATTCATTCAGAAAAATGTTGTTCATATGCAGAACATATCCAACCGCAATATCTTCAATGATATATGGATAACCATATGTGTCATCCGATGCAAAAATATTCCACCCAATAGTTTCAAAATGAGAAATCAATGTTCTACACGATTTGTTGGATAAGTAGACGACAACACCTCCCGCGTATTTTAATTTGGGGACCTTATTGAATTGCATAATTTCATTCATATTGTATGGAATGCCGTGAAGAGGATTTTTCAAATCCTCCTGGTGTGATAAATAGTATGAAGGCATAAAATGATTTTGTTCCGCAACCATAATTGGCGAATTATTTGCAATGACACCCATATAGTCTTGTTTGTTATCCATTCTTAGAAAATGGATGAGCGAGGTTTCATTGAAAACCAGATCATCACCGCATCTCAAAACCCCTTCTTCAACCTCGTATTTTTCATAAACAAATTTGATTCCTAGAACAACTTTTTTTGCAACATGTATATACGAATCCTCACATTTTAACAGAATCGTATTCCCCACTATGAAATCTTTGTTGATTTGCGGATTTCCCAGAATGTAAAAAATTTTCCATCCATCATATTCATCTTGGGGCAATTTAAATTCTTTCAATCGGGTGTCTTTGTGTTTGTGACAACTGTAAATTAAAATGGCACCTTTGATGTGTTCTTTCATTTAATAATATAAACAAAATATATTTATATTATAATTTGTACATATATTTGTACATATATTTGTACAAGTTTGTTTATTGGTTTGCCATTTTTTCAATCAAATCATTCAAACCTTTGTCAAAATCGGTATCAATTGTCCATCCCAAGTCCTTCACTTTTTGATTACTAATATAGTATCGCTTGTCATTGAACGGTCGGTCTTCAATATACGTAATCCACGCATCATAATCGGTTGTTTTTGTTATTTTTTCAATTAGCATATGTGCAATTTGTAGAACACTGTATTCGCTATTGTCGTCACTTCCAATGTTGTAAATTTCGCCGATTTGACCATTTTCCAACACATGTTTTAATGCACAGCATACATCATTCACATGTAAAAATGCACGCACATTGGTTCCATCTCCTTGTATTGTGACTTTCTGTCCATTCATCAATTGTTCAACAAATTTGGGAATGAGTTTTTCAGGATACTGATTTGGACCATAGACATTGTTTCCGCGCGTGATTATAATCGGCATTTTAAACGAATGATAGTATGATTTTGCAATTAATTCTGCGGCAGCCTTTGTCGCGGCATAAGGATTGGATGGACATAAAACAGACCCTTCGTGTTTTTTTTCTTCATTTTCGGTTATCATTGATTCTCCATAGACTTCGTCGGTTGAAATATGAATAAATCGGGTTACGCCATTATATTTGCGACATGCTTCCAATAATGTATGGGTTCCAACAACATTATCATTTGTGTATTGAATTGCATTGTCAAACGAATTTTGAACGTGCGACTGCGCTGCAAAATGAATTACAGTATCAATTTTGTAAATATTCAGTATATTTATAATTAGGTCATACGAACACAGATTTCCTTTAATCAGATGGTATCGTCCCGAGTTGCGAACCTCGTCATCTATGTTTTCTTCCGACGCACAATAGTACATCGCATCCAAATTCACAATATTCACATTTGGGTTTTCTTTGAAGTAGTAATTGACAAAATTTGAACCAATAAATCCGCAACCACCAGTAATTAACAAATTCATTTGTATAATTGAGCGTATACACTTTATATTATTATAAAGGTCAAACAATAACAAATTAAAGAATAAATTGGTTTATTCATTATAATTATGAAGGTTTTGATAACTGGCGGAAATGGATTTGTTGGTATAAATATAATAAATGAGATTATTAATAATACCGATTGGGAAGTCGTATGTTATATTAATAAAAACTCAAATAATATACCTAATCATATTGAGAAAATTTACGATTTAAAAACTGCGGTTTCATTTGATATTATTATTCACGCAGGAGGAGACCCTTCATCAAAATCTTGCATAGATAATCCTAAAAATGGATTGATACATAATATTAATTTTACTTTTGAAATACTTGAATATGCGCGATTAAATAATATAAAAAAAATAATTTTTTTAAGCAGTTGTGAAGTATATGGACACCCAACTGAAAAATCTTCTGAAACTGATACATTAATATCATATAACATGTATGGTGCTTCAAAAGTTGCATGCGAACATATGTGTTCAGCATTTTATCATTCATATGGAATATCCACTACGGCAATACGTTTAATAAATACGTTTGGCCCATTCTGTCAAGAAGAACGTTTTCCATCCATTATAAAAAATAAATTTAAAACCGAAGAAATACCACATTTTATATTAAGCACGCAAACAAAAAAAAAATGGTTAGACATACAAGAAATGGCTAGACGAATTGTGTTTATTATAAAAAATATGCAAGTTGGGTTTGAAGTTTTTAATTTTGTGGGAGACGAAAATATGTCGCTAATTGATTTAATTCAAAAATTATCAAATAATAAACCATTTACATATGAATTTTTTAAAAATGATATTAATGGATATCATCATGAAGGAAATGCGAATGGAAATAAATTTTTAGAATTTTACAATTTACAAAACACCAAATAAATTTATAATAAATTTATAATAAACAATATAAAATTTATATGGATTATATACAATATGTTATGGAAGTTATAATATTAATAAAATATGGATTAAGTGAAGATGATTCCATTGATATTACTAACGAGGTATTATCGTCCTACGTTAGTAAAAATATAATTAATATTCCGGCAAATGAACTTGAAATGTTTACAAAAAAATATTATACTAGTTGGTTTAAAGCAAATATTGAATCATTAAATAAAAAAAGCGTAGATATAAATAGGTTGATTGCCTCGCAAAAAATATTTATAAATATAAATATAAATAATAAGCTAGACACAACAATTAAAAATGCAAAATTTGTAGCAAATATAAATAGAATGACCAACGTAAATATAAATCTAGCAAAAATTTGTAAAAATAAATTTAATAATAATAATATTATTATTTATCCTCACGCATATTATTCACAAGGAGATGGAGGGGTTAATGTTTTGTATTACTTAGCAAAAAAACTTGAGGAAAATGGTAAAAATGTTAGAATATATCCAACATTTGGTATTATTCAGAGTCCACATTTTAATAAATATTACAACAATGATTTTGATATAACAGACTGTGTTGTAGTATATTGTGAAGGAACAATTGGAAACCCATTATGTGCAAGATATTCGGTTCGTTGGATGTTGAGCGAATTGGGACAGAATGTCCCACATCATTATATGAATTCATGGAATCAAAAGGAGCTTGTATATTATTTTAATACTGAAAACAAAATTGAGTCGGCACCAGAATTACAAGGAACCATTTATAAAATATTGCCATTATTAATAATACCTCCAATTTTTAAAAATATGAATAATGTAAGAATCAAAGACAGTTGGTGTTTTTCAATTAGAAAAGGAGCTCATATGAGAAAAACAATATTACAAGCTCATCCAGAAAACTCATTTGAAATTACTAGACATCATAATCACAATAATTTGTTTGAAATATTCAATAATTTTGAAAATTTTGTATCTTATGACCCGTTGACATTTTTAAATATTATGGCTGTGCTATGTGGGTGCATATCAATTGTTGTTCCAATGCCGAATATGAGTAAAACTGAATGGTTAAAAACTACTGCTGGATACAGATATTTATCAAGCGAAAATATCAATTTTTATTATGGAATTGCCTACGGACAAGAAGATATTGAATGGGCAAAATCAACCATTCACTTGGCGAAACAACAATGGGATGATATAATAACTTACAATAATAAATATTACGAGTCATTTATAGAAGATCTGAATCATTTGGAAGACGGAACGCTTCAAAATACAGTTGAAAATAATTACTTAAAATAAATATAAATAATATATATAAACAATATATAATATAATATAACACAATATGAAAAAGATATGGTATGCACCTAATAAAAAAGAGGCATATGGCGATGCTGAAATACAGGCCGTAGTTGATTGTTTAAATGATGGTTGGTTGGCGGGGTTTGGTCCGAGAACCGTAAAATTTGAGGAAGATATCGCCAAAACATTTGGAAAGAAATACGGATTGTTTGTGAATAGCGGGTCTTCTGCGATTTTGCTCGGATTATGCGCGTTGAATTTAAATCCGGGCGATGAGGTAATTACACCAGCTTGCACATTTTCAACAACCCTTGCACCAATTATTCAGTGTGGTTTAAAACCAGTATTTTGCGACGTCCAAATAGGAACCTATGTTCCGTCAGTAGACCAAGTGTGCGAAAAAATTACCGACAAAACCAAATTGATATTGCTGCCGAATTTAGTAGGTTCCAAGCCAGATTGGACAGAACTCAGGAAGCGCACCAATATTCCGCTGTTTGAAGATTCCGCGGACACTGTCACATATACACCAGAAACCGACATTTCAATTACTAGTTTTTATGCAAGCCATTTGATAACTGCAGGTGGTTCGGGTGGAATGGTCATGTTCAATGATGAAAAACAGTTGAAGCGTGCTATAATGTTTCGCGACTGGGGGCGAATTGGCGACAATTCGGAGGATGTGAGCACCAGATTTGAATTCAATATTGATGGTATTCCTTATGATTATAAGTTCTTATATGGGGCAATTGGTTACAATATGAAATCATCTGAGATGAATGCTGCGTTTGGTCTGGTTCAATTGGCACGAATTGAAGAAATAAAGACCAAGCGACGAGCAGTGTTTGAACGATACTTGGAGAGATTGCAAAATGTGAAGGAATTAACACTGCCAATTGTGAATGGTACGGACGATTGGTTGGCGATTCCATTTTTAACCAAGGATCGCATCAAATTGTTGACGTATTTGGAAGAAAACAATATTCAAACGCGTGTATGTTTTGCCGGAAATATAACTAGACACCCGGTGTATAGACATTATTTGCAGGAGTTTCCGAATTCGGACAGAATAATGGCGGAGGGTTTTTTACTTGGAGCACACCATGGAATGGTGGTTGAAGATGTTGATTACATTTGCGATAAGATTATTGAGTTTTTTGATAAATAAATTTAGATTAAAACAAAATAAATATGATATACATAATAATATAACAAATTATATTATTATATGATTAAAATTGCAATAATTGGAACTGGTCAAATTGGATATGATTTATTACATAAATTATTAAACTTAGATTTTGTAATTATAGTTGCCTATGTCGGTAGGAGACCTTCAACTAAAAAAATACCAGACTGTGTAAAATACAGTGATGAAAGTATATCGTTTTTTATAAATAATCCAAAATGTTGCGACGTTGTATTTGATTGTACCGATGCATTTTCAGCAAAAAACAACGCAATTGTTTTTCTAGAACAAGGAATCCAAGTTATTGATTTAACCCCTTCAAATGTTGGTGATTTTTACATTCCAAATATTACAGAAATTAATACAAAAAATATTAATATGATTACTTGTGGAGGTCAAATATCAATACCTATAATAAATTATTTTAAGGAAAAACTTAATAATATAACATATGTAGAGGTAGTAACACAAATTAACTCCGAAAGTGCAGGTATTGCGACTCGTATAAATATAGACAAATATATTGAAACTACTGAGTTGGCTATTTATAAAATAACAAATATATGCAATAATAAGGTAATATTAAATATTAATCCACATACAAATATAATGCAAACTACAATTTTTATAAAGTCATCAAATGACTTTACCGATATTCACGATTTTTTCAACTATGTTAACAAAATTAAAGAATATGCGCAAAATTATACAGTTTCAAAACCAGAAAAAATAAATCCAAATGTATTAATGATAAATATTAATATGATTAGTTCTAGTAATATCATAGTCAGTAGTGCTGGAAATCTAGAAATTATAAATTGTGTTGCTATACATGCGCTCAAAAAAATAGATGAACAAATGTAAATAATTTGTGCAACAAAACATAAGTTCTACTGCAAACCGTTTTCTGAAAAACTTATGTTTTTTATAAAATAACATAAAAAAAGGATAATAAATAAATATAATAAATGAAAGTTAGTGATATTATATGCGATTTTTTACTTGCACAAAAAATATCAATTGTTTTTGGTATAATTGGTTCAGCAAATTCTCATATATATGATTCTTTTAATAATAAAAATATACGAATTATAAATGTTCATAATGAGCAATCCGCAATAATTGCAGCAGGTGCATATTATAAAACAACCGGAAATATGGCATGTGCACTTGTTACTGCAGGCGGAGGCGTTACCAATGCGGTAACTGGTATTGTTAGTTTATGGGCGGATTCAACCCCAACAATTGTATTATGTGGTCAAGAATCATCCTTTTATATTTCCGATCACGCTAACCGTAGAATGTATGGAACACAAGGATTAGATATTGTGCATATGGTTTCAAAAACAACAAAATATTCAAAAACAATAATGAATCCAAATATAATACAAGATGAGCTGGAAAATGCATATTCCATTGCATTAAATGGAAGAAAAGGACCCGTATTATTAGATATTCCATTTGATATTCAAACAAAAAATATTGAATTTCGTGCTTGGAACAGGTTTGTACCAGAAATTATAAATAATGGAATATCCAATATTAAAGATTTAATATTAAATTCAGTGCGCCCAGTTATAATAGCCGGGAATGGAATTAAATTATCAAAATCCGTAGATAGTTTTAAAAATATTATAAATAACATTCAAGTTCCTGTTTTATTAACCTGGTCGGGTATTGATATTTTACCAGATGATCATCCATTGTATTTTGGAAGACCTGGAATATATGGTCAACGTGCGGCCAATTTTATTTTACAAAAAAGTGATTTAGTACTGGTTTTGGGAAGTAGAATGGCACTTCCACAAACTGGATACGATTTTAAAGAACTGGCTCGTGGGGCAAAAATTGTAATGGTTGATGTAGATACAACAGAATTCAAAGATTTTGCAACTCTATGCATTAATACCGATTGTGGTGAATTTATTAAACAAATTAATGATATAAAATATAAAAATCCAGAATGGATAAATGAATGCGTGGAAATAACGAAAAAATTCCCATTTATAGAAGATGCACATGTTGATAATATTTTTCCAAATTCATACAGAGTTATTGATAAAATTTCTGATTTTTTAAAACCAACACAAATAATAGTCACGGATATGGGGACTGCATTACTATCCGGACATCAGGCAATACGATTACGCGATGGACATACAATGTTTTCTTCATATGGATTAGGAGAGATGGGATATGGTCTTCCAGCTGCACTTGGCGCAGCAATATCGTCCCCTGAAAGAGAGGTGTTATGTTTGAACTGTGATGGAAGTATGATGATGAACTTACAAGAACTGCAAACTATTATACAACATAGATTAAAAGTCAAAATTGTGATATTTAATAATGATGGTTATTTAATGATTAAACACACACAGAAAATGTTATTTAAAGGTAAATATAATGCGGTTGATTCGCAAACTGGAGTAGTTTTACCCGACTATATGAAAATTGCGGATGCATTTGGTTATGAAAAATATCAGATAAAATCGTGGGAAGATTTTTATGATTATTATCCAAGTTTTATGGATTTTGACGGACCGTCAATATGTGAAATATTCATGGATCCCAATCAGGATTTTATACCAAAAGTGAAGGGGGTTCTTAATAATGATAATACTTTTTTTGCGCCGCCAATTGAAGAAATGTCGCCATTGTTGAAAATGGATATCATTGAAGATGTTATGAAAGACAACATATCATCAAAATCAAAAATTATAAATAGGGTGTAAATATATATAAATAAAAATACTTATTATTTATATAATGGAGAATAAAGTTGTTTTACATAAAGGCGTATATTGGCCAAAAAAAGACGGGGTAGAAGAAATTACTTCGTCATATGCTCACCCTTTAAGCACCTGTTTTTTATTGATGAATACATTCAAAGATGTGCCCCAAAATATATCTAGTTTTGTTGATAAAAAAGATGTAATTATTCAAGCTGGTGGAAACGCCGGGTATTATGTAATGCAATATGCAAATATATTCAAACGGGTATACACTTTTGAACCAGACCCGATCAATTTTTTTTGTTTAAATATGAATGTCCGTTCTGAAAATGTGTATAAATTCCAAGGTTGTTTGGGACAAGTAAATGAATGTGTAAATTTATTTAATACAAATGAAACATTGGGACATGGAGGTTCCCATGTAAATGGGAAAGGATATACCCCAACATTTACGATTGATAATCTTAATTTGGAAACATGCGATTTAATTCACTTAGATATTGAAGGTTATGAAAAATTTGCTTTACTCGGTGGTATAAATACAATTAAAAGATGTAAACCAGTAATTGTTGTAGAAAATTACGGTCCTTGGTTACAAAGATATAACACGAATATAGAAGAAATTGAACAAATTTTGTTACACGAGATGTATGTACATGTCGGCATTGTTCAAGGTGATCGTGTATACAAACACCGTTCTCTCATATAATTTATATATTTATAATACGTATAAATTATATATTATTCGCAATCTGTTTTGCAGTAATATAAATAAAATCCTCTTGTCCTGCAACCAATTTTTGAGTTCCCAAATTATTTGTTAGTTCAATATATGATATTTTATATTGTTCAGCTGCTTTAATAATGTGTTTTTCAAATCCAGACATTATTTTGTATTTTGATGTTAAAATATTAATAGGTTTGCAACTTGGTATGGGTATCTTAAATCTATCACACTGTTCTAATATCTTTGATTTGTTTAATAGTGGACACTCATACAAATGAGCCATTATTTCAAGAGGTGTATTTCCAGCACCAGCTCCAAATCCGCGAATTGTAACATCAATAATTGTTGCGCCGGATTCAATTGCCGTCATTGAATTTGCCACTGCTAATTGTAAATTATTATGCGCATGAAACCCAATCGGTATTTCCAATTCTACTAATTTTGAAATTCTCTCACGAACATCTGCCTGTAAATATGACCCAGTAGAATCCATTATTATAATCGCATTTGCTCCATATGATTTCATTTTGGATGCTTCTTCAAATAAAGTTTCTACGGAACACATTGCTGTCATCATAAGAACTCCATAGACGGTTTTATTTAAAGACGATAAATACTCAATATGCGTTTTTGTTAATGATGCTTCAGTGCAGTGACTTGCAATTCTAAATATATCAACTCCTAACGCAATGGCAGGATCAATGTTTTTTTTAATGGTTGCAAATCCTGGTATTATATGAACAGACAGTTTTGTTTTTTTAAGATGTGTTTTTGCAATTTGTATCATTTCCAAATCTGTTAATAAAGATTCTCCAATCAATAATGATGATGCACCTAGTCCATTTCCGTGCCCCACCTCTATTACTTCTATACCTGCATCTTCTGCAAAAATACAATAATCCGCTATCATTTCCTTTGTTAATTGATGTGAAATAGCATGTGAACCATCTCTCAATGTTAAATCGTGAAACATTTTCTAGATAATATGTAAAAATGTTTTCATATTATTTTACATAAACACATTTATTATTGAAATCCGCGCAATGCTGAGTATTATAAATTCTAATTATCTAATATAAAATGTGTGGAATTTTCGGAATTGTCTCTCTGAATCAAGAAAATATTTACGAGAGAATCATCAACGGTCTTATCCAATTGCAAAATCGCGGTTACGATTCATCTGGTTTATGCGTGTTAAACAACAAACATTTAGAGGTTCATAAATACGCTTCTACACCTACTGAAAGTTCTCTACAGAAGCTGCAAGAAAAATGTATAAACAAGGGATTGCATTCTTTGGGTATCGGCCACAACCGCTGGGCGACCCATGGCGTCAAAAATGACACCAATGCACATCCGCATCTTTCTAACAACCGACAATTTGCGGTTGTTCACAATGGAATCATAGAGAACTATGCAGAACTCAAGAAAAAGCTTATTTCTAAGGGATTTACCTTATTCTCTCAGACTGATACCGAAATCATTGTGAATTTGATTTCATTTTATTATGAATATCTTGGCGACACTGAGAAATCCATTCAGGCAACCATTGCCGACCTTCAAGGCACCTACGGCATCATTGTTGCGGATTTGAAAAGCCCCGACAAACTGTTTTGCGTGCGAAACGGCTCACCTCTTTTGGTGGGCAAAAGCGACAATTGTGTCATCATCACATCCGAACAAAGCGGATTCTGCAATCTGGTTTCAAACTACATTACTTTACACAATGATGATATTTGTGTCATTGAGAGAAACGGACTTCTTATCAAAACCACTAGAACATACACTGGCAAAAAAGTGCTATCTATGAATCATGATTTGGACCCGCACCCTTTTGCGCATTGGACTTTGAAGGAAATCTGGTACCAACCCACGGTGGTTTTGAATGCCATTAACAATGGCGGCAGATTTGACGGACCCAGCAAGGTCAAATTGGGTGGACTAGACCAGCATTTATCTTTACTTAAAGATGTGAACAATATCATCATTTTGGGTTGCGGGACCTCCTACTTTGCCGGTCTCTACGGGATGCATTTTTTCAAACGATTGACAAATATGAACACTGTTCAGGTATTTGACGGCGCCGAGTTTTCCAACCACGATATTCCCCGGGTCGGCAAAACGGCGGTCATCCTTGTTTCCCAATCGGGAGAGACCAAGGATTTGCATCGGTGTATTGAGATAGCACACCAAGGCAACGCTGTAACCATTGGTGTGATTAATGTGGTTGATTCTCTCATTGCGAGAGAAGTGGATTGCGGGATTTATTGCAACGCAGGGAAAGAAGTTGGCGTGGCGTCTACCAAAGCATTCACAAGCCAAGTTGTTTGTTTGTCGCTCATGGCGATTTGGTTCTCGCAATTGCACGGGGTCAACGAACAATTGAGAACCCGGACAATCAGTGATCTGCAGAATTTATCCAACGATTTCAAAAACACAATTGAAAATGTTGAACCGGTTGTAAAGACAATTTTAACCAAATTAGTAGAGACAAAAAATCTCTTTATTTTGGGGAAGGGAAGCGACGAATGCATTGCGAGAGAAGGGTCTCTCAAGGTTAAGGAGATTTCGTACATACACGCAGAAGGATACTCGGCGAGTTCGTTGAAACACGGGCCATTTGCCTTACTGGATGAAACATTTCCTGTCATTATTTTGAACTTGGATGGCAAATATGAAGCAAAGATTCAGAATTGCGTGGAAGAAGTGAAGTCGCGTGGTTCGCCGGTTTTTCTTATTTCCGCCAATCCAGACAATAATGATATTTGTGTCTCTGCGAACCTCTCGTATTCTTCGTTGCTGGGACTTGTGCCAATCCAGATGCTTGCTTATTACTTGTCGGTGCAGAAGGGGATTAACCCAGATAAGCCGAAAAACTTGGCGAAAGTGGTTACCGTTGAATAAGAGAACCAAGGGTTCCTTAAAGGCGTAGCCTGACGGCTATATGACCCCTTCCCTTAAAAATATTATTAGTATGGGTTCATAATGGAACAAAGCGCTACCTTAACCACTATTGCATTTCTCCTTAAAATTATTATTAGTATGGTATCATAATGGAACAAAGCGCTACCTTAACCACTATTGTGTTTTTCTCCTTAAAATTATTATTAGTATGGGTTCATAAGGGAACGACGAGTTCCCTTACATAATGACAATCCGATCTTTGACAATTGTATCTAGCAAGGGCAATAAAATCTTGCCAATATTGGTAATCATGAATGGCGGGTTTACAATCTTAACTTGTCCCAACTTTTGCAAAAAATTCTTTTTGTTTTTATGTCCTTCTAATGACAACACTGATATAAAATCCTTGTATCTCTCTACACCAGTCATCGTTAATCCTTTGACGTCAACGATGACATCGTATGTGGTATGTGTTGCCAAAATGTCTTCATTGACCTCAAAAATGTAATAGATGAAATCTATGTAAATGGCCGGATGAATAATGGTTTTGAACATTGAGTAATTGAATACCAACCGGTTTTCTTCGTGCCTGAGAATACTGTTGAACAAATCCGCTTTGTTCATATTTTGCACAATGGTAGTTGCACAATCAAATTTCTGGCCATTTTTGAAAAGGAGGTTTTTTTTGTTTTCCGAATAATAGTCGTTTTTCAAAGAGTTGATTTTGTTCATGATATCATCTGATTCTGTGGTCATTGAATTATTATATTTAATATAATTATTATTTTAATATATTTTGG